>Ga0207716_100127_pt1 | contig 70100 bp, 55 predicted proteins | sample TtaePargueraPR_FD_187739 | JGI IMG/M metagenome (GOLD analysis project Ga0207716, IMG submission 187739) | Aerobic enrichment media microbial communities from Bioluminiscent Bay, La Parguera, Puerto Rico - Tt and P2 (5) (SPAdes) | ecosystem: Environmental > Aquatic > Marine > Unclassified ... | reverse complement strand
GATCAGTCTGTGCAGATCTATAACACAAGGCGGCCACATCTGGCCCTAAAATACGAAACGCCCGATGCGGTGCACCGGGCGTTCCGATAGAAAAAGGTGTAAACCTATTTCAGGACTAGACAGGTGTTAACCGGTATAGGCTGATCCTGAAACGGGGATCAGCGGGGCAGGCGGCCCCGGAACGGATGCAGGGATTTCAGCAGTTCCTTGAACAGCTTGGGGTTGGCAACCACCAACTGACGGCTCTGACCGCTGGATGGGTTGCCCGAGAAATCGCCGGTCAGTGCGCCGGACTCCTGGGCAACCGCAACGGCAACTGTCATATCTTCGGCCTGGGGACGGAAAATGACCGCCGCGTCGAGCTGGCCTGCGGCCACCCGCGCAATGTCCAGGGATACGCAGCCGCTGGTGCGGAACATGCCGGATTGTTGTGCCAGTACAGCGGCCATTTCACCCCACAGCAGCGGGTCGTCGGAGCCGCGTGCCTGGTCCAGCAGGTTGCTTGCAACTGCTGCCTTCTCTTTTTGCGCCGCGGTACCGGTACGGATGCGGCGGCTGTTGAGGGCGGCACCGTGGCCACGGCTGGCCGAGTATTCCTCACCGGTGATCGGGTTGACCAGCAGCACGTTCTCGGTGCGATTGGCTTTCTTCTGGACCAGGGCGAGGGCGAACTCGGGGATGCCACGAAGGAAGTTTTCCCGTCCCAGAACGGCAAAGATATGCCAGGTTTTGTCGTTGGCGCCCGCATCCGCGTCGTTCAGCGGTGCAATCACATGGTCCTTGTAGGCCTTCTGAAGCTGCTCGGCAAAGTTGTCGTACAGGGACTGTTCCACCCGATCAAGCTGACGTCGGCGTTCGGCCTCGTCCCGCTCACTGGGTTCCTGACGCTCGAAATGTGCTTTCAGATAATCGGAACCCTGGCGGGCGACGCGCAGGGCCATTTTAATTGCTGGTTGCATCTGACTGTTCAATACCTGGGTTTGTGAAGGTTGCGTATCATATCAAAAGGCGCTAACCCCTTGTATGTTTTTTCCTCCGCAATAGCACGGATGGGGGCTTTCGGGTATTCCGGAGCAGCCGGGGGCTGTCAGGTTCTGCTATCATATGTCGCCTTGATTCACTGAACAGAGTACATGCCAACATGCATAAGCCTGCGCTGCCGGGGGAAGGGTCCGAATTGCTGAGTACGCGGATCCGGATTGTCCTTGTGGAAACCTCTCATTCCGGGAACATTGGTGCGGTGGCCAGGGCCATGAAAAACATGGGGTTGTCGAACCTCTGGCTGGTCAGCCCGGTGTCGTTTCCCGATGAGACCTCCTATGCCAGGTCATCCGGTGCAGCGGATGTGCTGGACGGTGCGAGGGTGGTGAGCAGCCTGGATGAGGCGCTTGCTGACTGCGTGATGGTGATGGGAACCAGTGCCCGCGGGCGCAAGGTGCCCTGGCCGGTGATTCCGCCACCCGAAGCCGCCCGCAAGGCGCATGAGGCGACAGCCGGTGGTGACGTTGCCCTGGTTTTTGGCCGGGAAAACAGCGGTTTGACCAACGAGGAGCTGCAACGATGTCATTTTCACATCCATATTCCGTCGAATCCGGATTACAGCTCCCTTAATCTGGCGATGGCGGTACAGGTGCTGTGCTATGAGTTGCGCATGGATTATCTGCGCAGCCTTGAAGAAGGGGAGCAGCGGCCTTACCTCGGTTCAATGACGGCTCCGGGCGACGAGGGCTGGGACGTTGCACCGGCACCGGTTCGCGACGTGGAGGGTTTCTTCGAGCACCTGGAACAGGTGTTGGTTGATGTGGACTTTCACCGCCGTGACAAGCCGCGCCAGTTGATGACCCGGCTGCGCAGGCTGTTTCAGCGGGCCGGGCTGGACCAAATGGAAGTGAATATTCTCAGAGGCATACTGACGGCGGTACAGAAGGCAGCAGGAAAGCCGGCTGCCGGAGCGGGTGAATCCACGTCACCGGCGGCGTCACGGGAACAGGAAGGCAAGCATGTTTGAACGTTTGAAAGAAGATGTCCGCAGTGTTTTTCACCGTGATCCGGCGGCACGGAATACCTTTGAAGTTCTGACCAACTATCCCGGGCTGCATGCGTTGTTGCTGCACCGCCTGGCGCACTGGCTGTGGAATCTCGGGCTGAAGTGGCTGGCCCGCACGGTTTCGACCATTTCGCGCTGGTTTACCGGCATCGAGATCCACCCCGGTGCGACGATCGGCCGCCGATTCTTCATTGACCACGGTATGGGGGTGGTGATTGGCGAGACCACCGTCATTGGTGACGACGTCACGCTGTATCAGGGGGTGACTCTCGGTGGTACCACCTGGAACAAGGGCAAGCGGCATCCGACCATTGGCAATAACGTGGTGGTGGGTGCAGGTGCCAAGATTCTTGGTCCGTTCGAAGTGGGTGAGGGGGCCAAGATCGGATCCAACTCGGTGGTCACCAAAGAAGTGCCGCCCGGCGCTACGGTGGTGGGAATTCCTGGCCGGATTATTGTCAAGCGGCAGGATCCTGACGAAGCCCGGCGCCGGGACATGGAGGAACGGATGGGCTTTGACGCCTACGGGGTTACCGAAGAGATGCCCGATCCGGTTGCCCGTGCGATGCGCAGCCTGCTGGATCATATGCATGCAGTTGACGACCGCATCGAGAACATGTGCAAGGCCATTCGCAAGGTGAACAGTGAATACCGGGATGGCGAGTTGCCGCCGCTGGATGAGCAGGATTTTGATTGTGTGCGCGATGAGCGCAACGACCCCCGCTGAATACTTGACTGATTTGCTAGGTCAATTCATACTCGGGGACCGCAAATCCAGAATCCGTGCCATGCCGAGGCTTACGATATGCGACTGACCACTAAGGGCCGTTATGCCGTAACGGCCATGCTTGATCTGGCCCTTCACGGTGACCAGGGTCCGGTCAGTCTGGCAGATATCTCGGCGCGGCAGGAAATCTCCCTTTCCTACCTTGAGCAGCTGTTTTCGCGACTCCGCAAACACAAGCTGGTGGTCAGTGTGCGCGGCCCGGGCGGTGGTTATCGGCTGAGTCGCGGGACTGACGAGGTGTTCATCTCGCAGGTCGTGGATGCCGTCAATGAATCCCTGGATACTACCCGTTGTGGTAACAGGGGCGATTGCCAGAACGGCGAAAAATGCCTGACCCACCATCTCTGGTCCGACCTGAGTAATCAGATTCACCAGTTTTTGAGTGAAATCAGCCTTGCGGACCTGATGAAGAATCGCGAAATCCAGGTGGTCGCCGCGCGCCAGAATCTGCGTCAGGGCAATGATGAATCCCAGACAATCAACACCGAGCGCCTCGCTGACCGGGCGCCGGCCTGAAGCTAACGATCTCCAGACTATGAAAAAGCCTGTGTATATGGATTACGCAGCGACGACCCCCGTTGATCCGGTCGTTGCTGACGAGATGATGAAGTACCTTACCGCAGATGGAGTTTTCGGCAACCCTGCATCACGCTCCCATGGCTACGGCTGGCAGGCGGAGTCCGCGGTAGAGACGGCGCGACGCCAGGTGGCGAACCTGATAGGTGCCGATCCGCGGGAGATTGTCTGGACGTCGGGCGCGACCGAGTCGGATAACCTGGCGATCAAGGGCGCGGTAGCCGGCCATCAGTCCCCCCACATCATTACCTCGGCGATTGAGCACAAGGCGGTGCTGGACACCTGTAAGTGGCTCGAAGACCACGGCTGCGAAGTTACCTGGCTCCAGCCGGCAGCGGATGGGCAAATCGAGTTGGCTCAGGTGGAAGCCGCACTGACCCGTCGCACCACGCTGGTCAGCCTGATGATGGTGAATAACGAGCTGGGCACGATCACTGATATTGCTGCCATTGGCAACCTGCTGCGGGAGCGGGGTGTGCTGTTCCACGTCGATGCCGCCCAGGCCGCGGGCAAGTTGCCGGTGGATGTGGCGCGTATGCCGGTGGATCTGATGTCGTTATCCGGCCACAAGGTCTATGGCCCCAAAGGGGTGGGTGCGCTCTACGTTCGGCGCGCTCCGGAAGTCCGTATCGAAGCCCAGATCCACGGTGGTGGCCACGAGCGGGGAATGCGCTCCGGCACTCTGCCAACCCATCAGATTGCCGGAATGGGCAAGGCGTTCGAGGTGGCTGCCGAGCATCTCGATGCTGAAATCGAGACACTTGAACGGCTGCGTGCCCGGTTTCTCGCCGGGCTGGCAGAACTGGATGGCGTTTCTCTTAATGGCAGTGATCGTTACCGGGTGCCGGGCATCATGAATCTGTCGTTTGCCGGGGTCGAAGCGGAATCGCTGATGCTGGGGCTGCGGGATATCGCGGTCTCGTCCGGTTCAGCCTGCGCCTCTGCCACCCTGGAGCCGTCCTATGTGCTGCGCGGCATAGGGCTCAGTGACGAGCAGGCCCATCGGGCCCTGAGATTTTCCCTCGGACGCTTCACTACCGAACAGGAGGTGGATTTCGCGGCCTCCCAAGTGGTTGATGTTGTGACCCGTCTGCGTGCAGTCCGGTAGGCAGTAGGCCCCGGACTGCGTATAATCCCACTCCTGAATTTTTGTCCTGACCAATCTGGAGAAATACCATGGCAATCGAGCGCACGCTCTCTATCATCAAGCCCGACGCAGTAGCCAAGAATGTGATCGGTGAAATCTACAGCCGTTTTGAGAAAGCCGGCCTGAGCATTGTCGCTGCCAAGATGCAGCACCTGACCCAGGAGCAGGCTGAAGGCTTTTACGCCGAGCACAAAGAGCGTCCGTTCTTTGCTGACCTGGTAGCTTTCATGACCTCTGGTCCGGTTGTTGTTCAGGTACTGGAAGGCGAAGGTGCGGTTCTGAAGAACCGTGACCTGATGGGCGCGACCAACCCGAAGGAAGCAGCTGCCGGTACCATCCGTGCCGATTTCGCTTCTTCCATCGACGCGAACGCGGTGCACGGTTCCGATTCTGCAGCTTCTGCAGAGCGTGAAATCGCATATTTTTTCAATGACAGCGAAATCTGCCCGCGCGGCTGATTGTGCTGAACGGGGCGGAGCAATCCGCCCCGTATTGGTTATTTGATTGAGGTTATGAAATGACAGCCGCCGCTGAAAAAATCAACCTGCTGGGGATGCCCAAGGCCAAGCTTGAGGCCTTTTTTGAGTCCCTGGGGGAAAAGCGTTTCCGCGCAACCCAGGTGTTGCAGTGGATTCACCAGCGGGGTGCCGATGACTTCGATCAAATGACCAATATGAGCAAGGCCCTGCGGGACCGGCTCAAGGAAATTGCTGAAGTTCGTGGCCCTGAGGTGGTGTACGACGAAACCTCCAAAGACGGTACCCGCAAGTGGGTCATGCGCATGGACAATGGCAACAGCGTTGAAACCGTGCTGATTCCGGACGGCGAGCGGGGCACCCTGTGTGTGTCTTCGCAGATTGGCTGCAGCCTGGACTGCACCTTTTGCTCGACCGGCAAGCGGGGCTTCAACCGTAACCTGACTGCAGCGGAAATCATCGGCCAGGTCTGGGTTGCCCGCAAGGCCTTCATGCCCTTCGAACCGAATGCAGAGCGTCCGATCACCAACGTGGTGATGATGGGTATGGGTGAACCCCTGCTCAATTTCGACAACGTGGTGGATGCCATGAACCTGATGATGGAGGATCTTGCCTACGGTATCTCCAAGCGTCGGGTAACCCTGAGCACCTCCGGTGTAGTTCCGGCCCTCGACCGGCTGGGAGAAGTTACCGATGTTTCACTGGCCATTTCGTTACATGCGCCCAATGATGAATTGCGTAACCAGTTGGTACCATTAAATAAAAAGTACCCGATTGCGGAGTTGCTGGCTGCAACCCGGCGTTATCTGGCACGGTTGCCGGACAAGCGCAAGGCGACCATCGAGTACACAGTGATTGAAGGGACGAACGATCAGCCCGAGCATGCCCGCGAACTCGCGCAACTGCTCAAGGGATTGCCCTGCAAGATCAACCTGATCCCGTTCAATCCGTTTCCGGAAAGTGACTTCAGGCGGCCGAGCATGAACGCCACCCGCCGTTTCCAGGCGGTGCTGAATGAGGCCGGTTATATCGCCACCATACGGACCACACGGGGTGACGACATTGATGCGGCCTGCGGCCAGCTGGTCGGACGCGTTGAGGACCGGACCCGGCGGAGCCAGAGGTATATTGCGGTTCAGCAGATTACGCCCTGACAGGTAACGAACCAACGAGAAAAGGAAAGCGTTCCAGTGATGTACAGGCTTAGTTCAGCAAAGCGGTATTTCCTCGCACTACTGTTACTGGCGGGTTTTCTTTCCGGGTGTGTGACCACTTCCGACAGCCGTTTCTCTCGCGAGGCAGATCGCGACGATGCGGTCGACAGCTTCGTTCAGCTCGGGACCGCCTATATCGCCCAGGGCAATACTGAGCGCGCTCGCACCCACCTTGAGCGGGCGCTCGAGCTGGACCCCCAGAGTGCACCGGCACTCTCTGCCATGGGACTGGTCTACCGCTCCGAGGGGGAAACGGGCCATGCCGAGGATGCCTTCCGCAAGGCGCTTTCCAACGATGCCTCCTATACCCGTGGCCGAGCCTACTACGGTGCCTTTCTCTACGGCGAAGGACGCTACCAGGAGGCTCGGGAACAGTTTCGTCGGGCCAGTGAGAACACCAGTTACGACGAGCGCTCTTCTGTTTTCTTCAATCTCGGGATGGCCGAGGAGCGGCTCGGTAATCTCCAGGCGGCAGCCGACGCATACCGTCGTTCACTGGAACTGGGCCGAGGCGATGTCCGTTCGTTGCTTGCCCTGTCGCGAACCCTCACGGATCTCGGCGAATATGACAGGGCAGGGGCTTATTACGGTCAGCTGACAGATATGATGGCGCGCAACCCACGGATGGTCCACTCACCTGAGAGCCTGCTCACCGGTATCAGGATTGCCCGTCATTTTGGCGACCGGGACCGGGAATCAAGCCTGGCCCTGCAGCTGAAGAATAACTATCCGGACTCAGTTGAATACCAACAATACAGGGCGCTGATTTCCAATGGCCAATGAAGAAACTCCACAAGAGACTCTGTCAGCCACAGCCGGCCACCAGCTAAGGGCGGCCCGGGAGAAACGGGGGCTGACCGTCGCCAGGGTGGCCGAGGTGCTGCACCTGCGCCCGGCCATCATTGATGCGATCGAGAACAGCAACTTCCGGCAGATTGATACGGAACTTTTCCTCAAGGGTTACGTACGCAGTTACGCCGCCCAGGTCGGGCTTGATGCTGACCGGCTGATCGAGCGGCTGGACCAGGAGCTCGAGCCGCTGCGGGAAGAAAAAGTCCGCGCCCAGGAAGCCCATCCTCTGGTGGATATCCAGCGCCGCAAGCGACGCAAGCGTCAGATTGCCCGCGTCGTACTGCTGATTCTGGTTCTGGCCTTGCTGGGTTACTTTGGCGTTCGCTGGCTGGATCGCGGCGCCGTGCTGCCAGGGCAGAGTAGTGAGGTTCAGCCTCCGGCCGAGTCTGGTGCGGACGCCGCAGAAAGCGGGTCCGACAGCCCGAATGAGAGTGCCCCCGTGACCACGGAACCGTTGAGCCAGGCGGAATCGCCCGCTCCGGAACCACCGGCGGCCGAAACCTCTGCCCCGCAACCCGCTACCACAGACTCCGCGACGGATGCGGAAGTCGTGGACTCTGGCGCCGGTGAACCCTCGGCGCTGATTGGTGTCGAAGAGGTCCCGCCGGTTTCCGGGGAGGGCGAAGCCGCTGCGGACTTCGAACAGAACGGGGCCAGTGAGGCAACGGTTGCAGCGCCGGTAGTCACCGAATCGGTAGAGCCGGCTCTGGCAGAAGAGGTAGAAGCGGATCTCGGTACCACCCAGGCGAGCCTGGAGATGTCTTTTGTCGCGGATTGCTGGGTACGGATTACCGATGCCAATGGCGACCGACTTGCCAGTTCCCTACAGCGGGCCGGTGACCGGCTTGCGGTTACCGGGGCTGCACCGCTCAGGCTCGTTATTGGTGCCGTCGATGCCGTTGGTGCGATTACTTTTGATGGTGAGCCGGTGGATCTGGGAGATGTCCGGGTAGTGAACAACCGGGCCGAGTTCTCTCTTGACCGCTGAACCCCAAGAATCGATATTTTTACTGGTCTGATCCTATGAAACACGAGTCTCCAATCAAACGGCGCCATTCCCGCCAAATTATGGTGGGCAATGTTCCGGTCGGCGGTGATGCGCCGATTGCCGTACAAAGCATGACCAACACCAACACCTGCGATGTGGCTGCCACAGTGGGGCAGATTCGTGCGCTGGAGGACGCCGGCGCCGATATTGTCCGGGTCTCCGTACCGACCATGGACGCCGCTGAAGCGTTCGGTCAGATTCGCGCCCAGGTGAATGTGCCCTTGGTGGCTGATATCCATTTCGATTACAAAATCGCCCTTCGGGTGGCCGAACTCGGGGTCGATTGCCTGCGGATCAATCCCGGCAATATCGGTCGCGAGGACCGGGTCAGCGCGGTGATCAGTGCCGCTCGTGACCGCAATATCCCGATCCGGATCGGGGTCAATGCCGGCTCCCTGGAAAAAGATCTGCAGAGAAAATACGGTGAGCCGACTGCCGAAGCGCTGGTGGAATCCGCCATGCGACATATCGAGATCCTGGACCGCCACGACTTCCAGGACTTCAAGGTCAGCCTCAAGGCGTCGGAAGTTTTCATGACGGTCGCCGCCTACCGGCAAATCGCATCCCAGATCGAGCAGCCGCTTCACCTTGGCATCACCGAGGCCGGCGGTTTCCGCTCCGGTACCGTGAAGTCCTCTATCGGGCTTGGCATGTTGCTGATGGATGGCATTGGCGACACCATCCGGGTCTCCCTGGCGGCCGACCCGGTCCAGGAAATCAAGGTTGGCTACGATATTCTGAAGTCCCTGCGTTTGCGCAGTCGCGGCATCAATTTCATTGCCTGTCCGAGCTGTTCCCGCCAGAACTTTGATGTCATCCAGACCATGAACGATCTGGAAGCCCGTCTGGAAGACGTCAACACAGCGCTGGATGTCGCCATCATCGGTTGCGTGGTCAATGGCCCGGGCGAGGCCAAGGAAGCCGATATCGGCCTCACCGGCGGCAGCCCGAAGAACCTGTTTTACCTGCACGGCCGTCCGGACCGCAAACTCGACAACGCGACCCTGACGGATGATCTCGAACAGTTGATCCGCGAAGAGGTTGCCCGCCGCAAGGAGCAGGAAGAGGCTATTATCGCCCGCTCCGACAGCTGATCGCGTTTCTCGCACCAACAGAACACAAGGTAAGGTTTAACTTGGCTAGAATTCAGGCAATTCGCGGGATGAACGATATCCTGCCCGAACAGACACCGGTCTGGCAGTATGTGGAAGCTACGGTAAGGCAGCTTTTGCGTCAGTATGGCTACCAGGAAATCCGTATGCCGGTGGTTGAGCAGACCGATCTGTTCAAGCGCTCGATCGGTGAAGTAACCGATATTGTCGAAAAAGAGATGTACACCTTCGAGGACCGCAACGGCGACAGCCTGACCCTGCGTCCGGAAGGTACCGCCGGCTGCGTCCGTGCCGCCGAAGAGCACGGGTTGCTGTTTAATCAGACCCGTCGGCTCTGGTACACCGGCCCGATGTTCCGTCATGAACGTCCCCAGAAGGGCCGTTACCGCCAGTTCCACCAAATCGGGGTGGAGTGCTTTGGTATGCCTGGCCCGGACATCGACGCCGAGTTGCTGATTCTGACCGCCCGGTTGTGGAAGGCTCTGGGTCTGTCCGGCCATGCCCGCCTGGAGATCAACTCCATCGGTACCTCCGCTGCCCGCAAGGCTTATCGGGATGCCCTGGTCAGTTACCTTGACGGCTACCGCAGCGAGCTGGATGCGGACAGCCAGCGCCGGATGGAAACCAACCCGCTACGGATTCTCGACAGCAAAAGCCCGGAGACCCGCAAGATCCTGGAAAATGCACCAAGCCTGGCGGACTTCCTGGATGCCGAATCCGTGGAGCATTTTGCCCGTCTGCGGGAATTGCTGGATGCTGCCGGTATCGAGTACACCGTTAATCCGCAGTTGGTGCGTGGCCTGGACTACTACGGCAAAACCGTGTTCGAGTGGGTAACTGAAAGCCTGGGTGCCCAGGGGACCATCTGTGCCGGCGGGCGCTATGACGGCCTGGTTGAACAGCTGGGGGGCAAGCCAACAGTTGCGGTGGGCTTTGCCATGGGCCTCGAGCGGCTTATTCTGCTGCTGGAAACCCTGGAGCTGGTGCCCGGGTCGGTGAATGGTGACGCCGATGTCTATATCACGGCAATGGGTGATAATGCGGTGCCGGCCGCGATGGCGGTGGCGGAACAATTAAGGGATGGCCTGCCGTCCGCGGTGGTGGTTACCCATTGCGGGGGTGGCAGTTTCAAAAGCCAGATGAAGAAGGCAGACCGCAGCGGTGCCCGCTATGCCGTGATCCTGGGCGATAACGAAATTGCCGCCGGTACGGCCGGGCTGAAGGCGCTGCGCTCTGAAGACGGTCAGCAGGAAGTTCGCCGTAACGCACTGGTCGATACCCTGACGGCCTTGCTGGCCCGTTAAGTCGGACCGGCCCCCGATTACTCATAAAAACACTATTACAGGAGTCATTATGGCTGACATGCGTACCGATGAAGAACAGGTTCAGGCGATCAAGGACTGGTGGAAGAAGAACGGCAGTTCCCTTCTGATCGGTATCGGTGCGGCACTGGCCATCGTGTTTGGCTGGCAAGCCTGGCAGAACCACCAGATGGATCAGCGTACCCAGGCGGCTTCCCGCTTTGCCGACCTGATGAATGCCTATTCCGACCAGTCCGATGACAAGCGGGCGGAGACGGTCAGTTACCTGGCCGGCGAGCTCAGGAAAGACTTTGAAGGCAGCGCTTATGCGTCCTACGGGATGCTGATCCTGGCCCGTCAGCAGATGATGGAAGAAAAAGATCCTGAAGCAGCGATCGAGAGCCTGCGCTGGGCCCAGAGTCATGCCGCCGAGCAAGGCCCGCTGGCCCTGGTTATCCGTAACCGGCTGGCCCGCGCACAATTTGCCGCTGGTCAGCTCGACGAGGCACTGGCAACGCTCGAGGGTGCCGAGAATCCGGGTACCTTCAAGCCGCTGTTCTCCGAACTGCGCGGTGACATCCTGCTGGCAAAAGGTGACCGCGACGGCGCGCGGGAGGCGTATCTGGCTGCCCGCAGTGAGAGTTCCACCGGCCGCAGTGGCGTTCTTGAACTGAAACTGTCAGATCTCGGTGTCGGGGAGGGTGCATGAGGCACCTGGCGACGAACTTTCGCCGTCTGCTGGGACTGGTGGCGCCAGCGGTGATCATCGGGCTGGCAGGCTGCAGCTCCAATGACATTGTCGAGCAACCCGCACCGGTTCCGGATATTTCCGCGTCGGTGGCGCTGGACTCCGTCTGGAGTATGCGCGTCGGCGATGGCCACGACGAACAGTTCCTGTCCCTGGCGCCCTTGAATACCGGTGACATGCTGTACGCCGTCTCGGCTGACGGTGAACTGGTTGCTGTGGCACCGGACAACGGCAAGGTCGCCTGGGAGCGCGAGCTCAAGCGGGACATACTGGCCGGAGTCGGTGGTGATGGCCGCCAACTCTATGTAGTCACCCGTAACGCGCGTTTGCTGGCCCTGTCCCGGGATGAGGGCAAGGTTATGTGGGAGGCGGCGTTGCCCAACGAGGTGATTGCAGCGCCCCAGTCCAATGGCAATGTGGTAGTGGCGCAAACTACGGATGGTAAAGTGCTCGCATTTGATACATCCTCCGGCGAGAAACGTTGGCAGTTTGACGGCGTGGTGCCTGTGCTGACCCTTCGGATGACTGCGCCGCCGCTGGTCGGAACCGAATTCACCCTGGTGTCCTTTGCCAATGGCCGTCTGGTGGCACTTTCCAGTGCCAACGGACAGCCGCTGTGGCAGTACGCGGTGGGCGAACCCCAGGGGCGTACCGAACTTGAGCGCCTGGTTGATGTCACCAGTCGGCCGCTGATTCTTGAAACGGCGGCCCTGGTGGTGGGCTATCAAGGCAAACTCGCCCTGGTGGACCTGCGTAACGGCCAGGAGATCTGGAGCCGCAAGGCATCGAGCCTGCACTCGCCGATGGTCGGCGACGGCAAGATTTACCTGTCCTCGGCCAACGGCGATATCGTGGCCTACGATGGCAACAGCCGGCGGGAAGTGTGGACCCGGGACGAACTTGCCTGGCGTCAGCCATCTCAGCCGGTGGTGCTGGGAGATTACTTGCTGGTAGGGGACTTCGAGGGCTATATCCACGTGCTCTCCACCGAGGATGGCTCCTTGCAGGGCCAGCTTGAATTCGATGATGAAGGGCTGAGAGTGCCAATGCAGGTGCTGGGCGACTCGGTGCTGGTATACGGCAACAGCGGCAGGCTGGCCGTTCTTGAACTCAAACAGCGCGATTGAGCGCTAACCCCCGGGCAGGGCAGAACTCTGCCCGGGTCACTTTTTTAACGGACTCATATGACCCCTGTAATTGCCCTGGTCGGGCGCCCCAACGTGGGCAAATCGACCCTGTTTAACCAGATGACCCGGTCCCGGGATGCGCTTGTCGCTGACTTCCCGGGGCTTACCCGTGACCGTAAATACGGTGAGGGCAATTACGAGGGCCAGCGCTTTATCGTTATTGATACCGGTGGTCTGACCGGTGATGAAGAAGGTATCGACGCCGAAATGGCGCGGCAGTCGCTGCAAGCTATTGAAGAAGCCAGTATTGTGCTGTTCCTGGTGGATGGCCGGGCGGGGTTGACCGCCGGTGACGAGATGATTGCCGACCACTTGCGTCGCAGTGGCAAGCAGGCCCACCTGGTCATCAACAAAACCGATGGACGCGATCCGGACATTGCTGCCGCGGATTTCTACAGTCTCGGTTTCGACTCCATGTTCATGATCGCGGCTTCCCACAACCGCGGTATCCGCTCCATGCTGGAGTTGTTGCTGCCGGAGCCGGAGAGCGACCCTGACGCGGATGTTGCTGGCCGTTATCCGGGTATTCGCATCAGTATTGTTGGCCGCCCCAACGTGGGCAAATCCACCCTGGTTAACCGCATGCTCGGTGAAGAGCGGGTGGTGGTGTACGACATGCCCGGAACCACCCGGGACAGCATCTACATTCCCTATGAGCGGCAGGGCGAGCAGTACACGCTGATCGACACCGCCGGTGTCCGCCGTCGCAAGAACGTCAACGAGACGGTTGAGAAGTTCTCCATCATCAAGACTTTGCAGGCAATCGATGATGCCCACGTGGTGATTCTGGTCATCGATGCCCGGGAAGGGCTGGTGGATCAGGATCTTCACCTGATCGGCTTTGTCCTTGATGCCGGCCGCTCGCTGGTGATTGCCGTCAACAAGTGGGATGGCATGGATCCGGAGGACCGGGCCCGGGTGAAGGAGCAGGTGAAGCGCCGACTCGACTTCCTTGATTACGCCGACAAGCATTACATTTCCGCACTGCACGGCTCCGGCGTCGGCGTACTGTACGATTCGGTCCACGACTGCTACGAGTCGGCGATGGCCAAGTGGCCTACCAACCGCTTGACTGCCATCCTGGAGGATGCCATTTCGCAGCATCAGCCGCCGATGGTCCAGGGGCGCCGCATCAAGCTGCGCTATGCCCACCAGGGCGGCTCCAATCCGCCGATTATCGTGGTGCACGGTAATCAGACGGATGCGTTACCCGGTGCCTACAAGCGCTATCTGGAGAACACCTTCCGCAAGGTGCTCAAAGTGACCGGTTCGCCCATTCGCTTCGAGTTCAAGTCCAGCGAAAACCCGTTTGCCGGCAAGGTGAACCGACTGACACCGCGTCAGAAGGTCAAGAAGGACAACGACGAGAAGCGCGGCAAGCGTCCGGGCAAGCCGCGAATGAAGAGCAAGAAGAGCCGATAAACTTTTGTGCGGGGCGGGCTCAGGCCAGCCCCACATCCTCCACCTGTTTTGCCTGTACCGCCGTCAGCGCAATGGTAAAGACGATATCGTCCACCAGTGCGCCCCGCGACAGATCGTTCACCGGTTTCCGTAACCCCTGCAACATCGGCCCGATACTCACCACGTTGGCACTGCGTTGTACTGCCTTGTAGGTGGTATTGCCGGTATTCAGGTCGGGGAAGATAAAGACCGTGGCCTTGCCGGCCACCTTGCTGTTGGGCGCCTTGGCCCGGGCCACGCTTTCGATGGCGGCGGCATCGTATTGCAGGGGGCCGTCAATCAGCAGGTCCGGGCGGAGTTCCCGGGCAATCCGGGTCGCCTCCCGCACTTTTTCAACGTCGTGGCCGGTGCCGGACTCGCCGGTGCTGTAGCTGATCATGGCTACCACCGGTTCAATGCCGAACGCCTCGGCAGACTCCGCACTCTGGATGGCGATGTCGGCCAGCTCTTCCGCATTCGGATCAGGGTTGATGGCGCAATCGCCGTACACCAGCACCTGTTCCGGCAGCAGCATAAAAAACACCGACGACACCACCCGGGCCCGGTCATGGGTCTTGATCAGTTGCAGGGCAGGGCGCACGGTATTTGCGGTGGTGTGCACTGCGCCGGATACCAGCCCGTCGGCTTCATCTAGGGCGACCATCATGGTGCCCAGCACTACATTGTCTTCGAGCATGGCTTCGGCCATGTCCGGCGCCAGCCCTTTGTGCTTGCGTAACTGCACCATAGGTTCCACATAGTGCTTACGGATCTGGTTCGGGTCGATGACTTCGAGGTCGTCCGGGAGCGTCAGGCCCTGGGTACGGGCAACGGCGGCAATTTCGTCACGGTTGCCAATCAGCACGCAGCGGGCAAGCGTGCGCTGGTGACAGATGATGGCGGCCTGCACCGTTCTGGGCTCGTTACCCTCGGGCAGCACGATGCGCTTGTTGGCTGCGCGGGCCCGTTCGGATAACCGGTGGCGGAACGCCGGGGGCGACAACCGGTCCTTCCGTTCAACCCTCAGGTGCTGTTGCAGCCACTCGGCGTCAAGCTGACTGGCCACGGCTTCCATGGCCCGCTCGATCCGCTCAGGGTCATCCACCGGGATCGCGGACGACAGATTGGCTAGCCGGTGGGCGGTTTCGTAGGTGTTGGTGTCGGCGTGCAGCACCGGTAATCCGGTATCGAGCGCGCGTCGGCACAACTCGATGACCCGCTCATCCGGCATCAGTCCCCCGGTCAGCATCAACCCGGCCAGGGGGACGCCGTTAAGCGCTGCGACGGCAGCGGCCAGCATGATGTCCTCACGGTCACCCGGCGTCACAATCAGGGTACCCGGCCGCAGGGTTTCGGTCATGTTGCGAATGGTGCGGGCCGACACGCTGACACGATGAACCCGGCGGGTTTGCATCTGCCCCTCATGCAGCACCGGCGCACAGAGATCGCGGGCGATGTCTGAAACCCGGGGGGCGAGCAGTTCCGGCTGCCAGGGGATCTGCCCCAGCAAGCGAAACCGGCCACTGGAAAAAACCTGGCATTCGTTCGCATAGTCCGGCACTGCTTCATTGCGCGCATCATTGATACGTGGCGAAAACTCGGAGCGTTCCGGTTCGCCAATCTTGTTCAGAATCACCCCGATCACATCCGGATCAGCGGGATCGGCAAACAGCCGGGCGGAAAAATCCAGGTGTTCATCAAGCTCTGCGACGGTTACATCACTGGGGTTTGCCACCAGAATGACCTCCGCTCCCAGATTGCGGGCGGTTTCCACATTCAGCCTGGCAACATAGGCTTCGGTCCGGTCCGGCACCAGCCCTTCGATGACAACGACGTCAACCGTGCTGGCGACCTTGTGATATTCACCGATGACGGTCTCCATCAACAGGTCGGAATGGCCCTTGTTCAGCTGCTTCTGGGCCTCTTTCAGACTGATCGGGTTGGGTGGTGTGAGGGGGCTGCGAGCCTTGATGAACGCAACCGACGTGTCCTCACCGGTTTCGCCCCGGACTTCTCCGCTCAGGGCCGGCTGACTGAAGGGCTTGTAGAAGCCGACCCGAACGCCAACCCGGTCAAGGGATCTGAGCAGGCCCAGGCAGACGGAGGTCAGCCCCGAATCCAGGGATGTGGGTGCAATAAAAAGGTTCTTCGCCATGGTGGTATATCCTTGTGGTTGCCAGGTGTCGTCCCGTCCGGCAGAGGTCCGCTCAGCCGGAGGTTGTCGCCACGGCTTCCCGGGCAATCATCAGTTCTTCATTGGTGGGAATGACCATAATCCGGTGGCGGCTGGTGCTCGCATCGATCCGTCCTGCGGTATAGGCCCCGTGATGGCGGTTGAGCTCTTCATCGAGCCGGAAGCCGAACAATTCGAGCTGGGCGAGGGTGGTGGCCCTCACGCGGGCACTGTTTTCACCAATACCGCCGGTAAACACCAGCGCATCGAGCGTCTTCAGTGACGCCATCATGGCGCCGATATAGCGGGCGAGGCGAAAGCAGAAGACGTCAATGGCCAGTGCCGAGGGGGCGTGGCCATGATCCGCCATTTCACTGAGGGTGCGCATGTCGTTGGTCTGGCCGGACAGGCCCAGCAGGCCGCTTTCATTGTTGAGAATGCGATGGGCTTCCGCCGGATCAAGCCCCTTGCCCGCAAGAAAGTCGAACAGGCCGGGGTCCACATCGCCGCTGCGGGTACCCATCACCAGGCCCTCCAGCGGCGTCAGGCCCATGCTGGTATCCACGCTGGCACCGTCCCGAATGGCGGTGATGCTGCAGCCATTGCCCAGATGGGCGGATACCAGTGACACTTCCGATTCGGGTTTGTCCAGCAGCCGGGCTGTCTCCGACAGCATGTAGCGGTGGCTGGTGCCATGGAAACCGTAGCGCCGTATGCCCCAGTCCCGGTAGAAACGGGTGGGCAGGGCGTACAGAAACGCTTTCTCCGGCAGGGTCTGGTGAAAGGCGGTGTCGAACACGGCCACCTGGGCTACGTCGGGGAACAATTCGGCGGTTGCCTCGATACCCAGCAGGTTGACCGGATTATGCAGTGGGGCGAGGGATGCGCAGGCGGCGATGGTATCGAGTACCTGCGGGTTAATGACCACGGCTTCGCGAAATGCTTCGCCACCATGGACAACCCGATGGCCTATTGCCAGGGGCTGGCCCCGCAACAGACCGGTGCTCTGGAAATGGCTCACCAGAACCCCGAGGGCTTCCCGGTGAGCGGAGCCGGGCTTGAGGTGGAAGTGCTGGTTGTCGTCACTGCGGGCGAAGGCGTCAGACTGCCCCAGTCGTTCCGCCAAGGCGCTGCCCAGGCGTTGAAAACTGGAGTCGAATACGGCGATCTTCAACGAAGAGCTGCCGCAATTGATGACCAGGATCGTATCATTCATGACTTCGCCCCCGGGCGGACATGACGCTCAGGACTCCGTTGCCCGGCGATCCCGCAGCCACTGCTCAAAGCGGGCATCGGGCGCCGGCTCGCTATAGAAATATCCTTGTGCAAAATCGCACTCCTGTTCTTTGAGAAACTCGATCTGTTCCGCCATCTCGACGCCCTCGGCAATCACCGTCAGCCCGAGGCTGTGGGCCATGGTGATGATGGCCTTGACCAACGAGGCGTCCTCCTGTTCCTTGAGTACGTCCTGGATGAAGGATTTGTCGATTTTCAGGGTATCAAACGGATAGCTCTTGAGGTAGCTGAGTGCCGAGAACCCTGTACCAAAGTCATCAACGGACAACCGGATGCCCTCGCTGTCCAGGCGGTGGAGAATATCGGAGGTTTCGATGCTGTGATCCAGAATGAGGCGCTCGGTAATTTCCAGTTCGAGTCGCTCCGGTTCGAGGCCGGAAAGTTCGAGGGCATTCATCACGGCAGCAACAAAGCCCGGGTCGCGGAACTGGCGGGGTGACACGTTCACCGAAATGCCCAGCCGCTGGCCGGTTATCGATTGCCAGCGCACGGCCGCCGCGCAGGCTTCTTTCAGTACCCACTCACCAATGGGAATGATCAGACCTGTTTCTTCCGCGAGGGGAATGAACCGGTCGGGCATTACCAGTCCCATGGTGGGGTTGTTCCAGCGCAACAGCGCCTCGGCCGCCTGGAGGTTGCCGGAGCTGGTGCTCACGATGGGCTGGAAACAAAGCTGGAACTCGTCGAGTTCCAGGGCACGCCGCATGCGCGACTCCATTTGCAGCCGCTCATGGGAGCTTTCTTTCATCTGCGGGGCAAACCGCTCGTAGGCGCTCTTGCCCTTGCTCTTGGCCTCATACATGGCGGCATCGGCGTTCTGCAGCAGGGAGCTGGTGCTGTCGGAGTCGGTCGGATAGATCGCGATTCCGATGCTGGTGGTGACGAAGACTTCCTGGGCGCCCAGCAGGAACGGCGGGGCGAAGGTTTGCAGAATACGTTCGGCCACCTGGGTGGTGCCCTCCGGGTCGGTCAGGCCCGGCAGGATGACCAGGAATTCGTCGCCGCCCAGTCGGGCCACGGTACTGGTGCCTCGCAAGCAGCTGGAAATACGTCGCGCCGCCTCGATAAGCAGGTTGTCACCGGCGTCATGGCCGAGGGTATCGTTGATGTGTTTGAAGTTGTCCAGGTCGAGGAACATCACGCCGATCAGGCTGTTTTCACGGCGTGCCTGGGCCAGCGCCAGTTTCAGGCGATCGAGGGCGAGCATGCGATTGGGCAGGCCGGTAAGTACATCATAATTGGCCTGGCGCAACAGTTGCTGCTCGTAGCGTTTGCGGATGCTGATGTCTTCGCCGAGGATCAGGTAGTGGGTCGCCTCGCCATCGCTGTCCTTGATCGGAGTCGCGATCAACTGTTCCCAGAACCGTTCACCGTTACGGCGAATGCTGTTGACCTCGCCCTGCCAGACACCCACGCGCTGGACCTGAAGGCGGATTGATTGCCAGAGCTGTTCACTCTCCCGATGCATCATGGTGTCCCGTGTCAGTTCGCCGGGATACTTGCCAATGAGGTCGGCGGGGTCGAAACCGGTCAGCTGGGTGAACTTCTGGTTCACAAACTCGATGTGCCACTGCCGGTCGCAAATCATCACCGAGGATGGACTTTGTTCGATGGCTTTGGACAGCTTGCGGATCTCACCGGCATCCTGCTGCTGGCGGGCAAAATCCTCGTTCAATCGTTCCCGCATCTGGTTGATGGCCTCCGTGACCCGCGCCAGTTCGTCCTTGCGGTTTGCCGGTGAATCCGGACGGTCCAGGACCAGTGGGGCCTGGGGTGCGCGGAGGGAAACCTGTCTGGCGTAATTGGCCATGGCGGACAGGTGTCGTGTCACCAGGTACTGGAAAATCCAGACAATGAGAACCGAAACAAGGAAAGTCTTGAGGAACTCGGTGGCCAAAATCATCAGGATTCGCCGCTGCAGCTCATCGTAGATGTTCTCGAGCGTGGCCGTTATGGTCAGTTCCCCCAGCTCGAATGTTTCTTCGGCATCATGCACCAGGGTAAAGCTGTGTTGGCGCACCCGGTCTTCCCGGGCCGGCGGTTCACCCATCACCAGTTCGGAGTTGGGTTCGACCCGCAGTCTGAGGTAGACGATATCGGGCAGGGTGAGGATGCCTTCCATCTGGATTTGCAGGAGCTTCTGATCCAGTGCCCACAGGCTGCGGGACAAGCTGTTGGAATAGCTGGTCTCAACCACTTTCATGCGGGTATCGAGGGCGGATACCTGCTCCCGGAAGTCCGCGTAGGTCTGAAGGGCGGAGGCAATCAGGGTAAACAGGATGCTGAACAGCAGGATATAGGCAAGGATCCGGATTGAAAGCGGTGAGCCGGATCGGAGGCGTTGCAGGCGTGTCGACGGTTTGTCCATGCCGTGTTCTTGTTTCAGACCGGTTTTTATCTGCCCGGAGTGGTGCTTGAATCCGGGAGACCGGACTGGTTCAACAAACAACAATGTCCCGTCAAAGCGGACACACCGGAACTATAGCAGCAGTTTCTTTGCTGTGCTTTGCAAATACAGGAAAAACTGGGAAAAAAATCGAGCTTGTCCGTAAAGATGCGGACCGGTTGGCTTAATCAGGATTGACGCAGGTCAAGATGGGGATGTGCCGACAGTCGTAACCTGAGCACAGTGAATTGATCAGTCGAATCGGGAGAGCTGACTTATGTATCTGGATGCTGTGGTAATCGCCGGGATTGTAACCGTATTGCTTATGGTGGGGTTCTTCGTGGGCGTCGGAGTATTTGTGATGAAAGACTCGAAGCATCATAAAGAGGGCGGTCATGGAGCCCATGCTAAACACGGAAACCGACACGCTTAGGCGTAAGGTGAAAATGGCGTCCCCTAGGGGGTTCGAACCCCTGTTGCCGCCGTGAAAGGGCGGAGTCCTAGGCCACTAGACGAAGGGGACGCATCAGTTTCAAAACCTTGCCTCGTCGAGGTGGCGCGTATATTAAGTAAGGCACCCGGGCCTGTCAAACAGTTTTTTCAAAAAAGTTTTCCGGGTATCACTTCAATCCCAGCGCATCCTTGAGCGCTGCTTCAAGGTTGGTATAACTGAATTCGAAACCTGCTGCACCGAGCCGAGCCGGATAAGCCCGCTGGCCGGTGAGCAGTAATCGTGACATTTCCCCGAGCATAAGCTTCAACGCAGCGGCAGGAACCGCAGCGAGGGTGGGGCGCTTCAAAACACCCCCAAGGCAGCGGGTAAACGCACCGTTGGTTACCGGAGAGGGGCTGACCACGTTGTAGGGGCCACTGGCTCCTTGCTGTTCCAGCATCCAGACCAGTGCCATTACTACATCGGTGCGGTGGACCCAGGGCATATACTGGTCGCCCCGCCCCAGTCGCCCTCCCAGGCCAAGCCGGAACGGCGGCACCATGCGCTTGAGAAACCCGCCATCCGGCCCAACCACGACGCCGGTCCTGGACAGGCATACCCGCACGCCATCCACGCCCAGTTGCTGGGCTGCCTGCTCCCAGTCCCGGCATAGCTGGTGGGTAAACTCGTCGTGGGGCGGGGTTTCTTCGCTTACCTCTGTGGTGCCCTGGTCTCCGTAGTAACCTACCGCAGAACCGGAGACCAGCACCGCCGGCAGGGTGGTCCAGGTTCTGGCAATGTTCACCAGCTGATTGGTCAGTGCAATCCGGCTGTCTCTGAGTTTCTGCTTGCGGGCGGCACTCCAGCGTTTGTCGGCAATGCCCTCGCCAGCGAGGTTGATGATGCCGTGAAAACCTTCGTGGTTGCGCAAGGCTTCCAGGGATGACACGGGCTCCACCTCGCCGCACCGCGCCCGGACGTCGGCTGCAGGGCGGCGGCTCAGCACGGTAAGCTGGTAACCGCGAGCGATAAGAGCCTGGCATAGCGGTTGGCCGATGAAGCCGGTTCCGCCGGTGAGCAGTATCCTGTCAGCCATGATTCAGTTCCTCCCTGTGGTGGTCAGAGTATGTTCCACAACCTCACAGATGGCACGGCCGAGCAGCGGGCTTTCGCCCACCGGCGGCGTAAGGTGGATAGAAACTCCAAGCTCCTGCTCCAGGGCGCGGATCATCTCGGGAATGTCTTTGCGCAGGTGGCGTCCTGCTGCCAGAAACAGCGGAACTACTGAAAATTCCTCGATGCCACGACGCTGGCCGTTCCTGACCACCTCCTGCAACGACGGCTCGCAGAGCTCCATGTAGGCAATGGAGGCCCCCTCAACCGACGCCAGGGTGGGCGCGGCCAGGTTTTCAAAGGTTTGGCGCCAGCGCGGGTCACTGCTGCCATGGGCCAGAAGAATTACTGCGGGTTTGCGGGGCATGGAAGCTCTCCGTGATAATCAGTCCATAATAGATCTTCGTAAAGTCTAACAGGCGGTATCGCTGAGCGGTGCCGAATGCTGAAACGAAAACGGGATATGGTTATGTTCGGATGGAAAGAGCTTCTGGATTTCTGGTTCGGCGAACTTGATGACGCAGGCCTGCCCGATGCGTTCCATCGTAACCGCTGGTTTTGCAGTACCCGGGCCTTTGATCAGGAAATCCGCCGGCGTTTTCTTTCTCTGGTACTGCTGGCATCGGAAGATGCCCTGGAGCACTGGCGCAAGGACGCTGGCGGATGCCTTGCGGAGATTCTGTTGCTGGACCAGTTTACCCGCAACATTTATCGCGGCGGAGCCCTCGCTTTTGAGAGCGACTCCAAAGCCCGTAATCTTTGCCGGCGCGCGATGGATAAAGGGCAGGATGTGCAGTTACCGGCAGTCCAGCGCGGCTTCCTTTACATGCCATTGCAGCATTCCGAGCGTTTGGAAGACCAGCGCCTGTCGGTGGAGTGTTATGAGCAGCTCGCCGCGAGCGAATCCGGCATCCTCGGTGATTTTCTGGGGAGCTTTCTCCAGTCCGCCCGGGACCACCACGACATCATTGTGCGTTTTGGCCGCTTTCCACACCGCAACGCCGCGCTGAAGCGACAATCTACCGCTGCGGAAGACGAATACCTGAAAACCGGGCGCCGATTCGGCCAGTAGAAAGCCGGTTTTTGCCTAACCCGTCAAGGTTTAACGGGCAGTTGGCGGTCATAATATCGTGATTCGCGACAGGCAATTACCAGCTTACAGAGGGATGAATCGCCATGATGTATGGAGACGGACGGGGCAGTTCCGCAGTGGATGAGTTGCCGGAATCCCGCTCGCTGCAGGAGTCCATCAGCTACAGCGGCCGCAAGACAGTGCGTGCGAAAAGCGAACTTCGGCGCCGGCAGATTCTGGAAGCCACCCTGCGCATCGCCGCCAAGGAGGGTGTCCGGGGAATCAAGCATCGTACCGTAGCCCACGAGGCTGGCGTGCCCCTGGCATCAACCACCTACTATTTTCGCGACATCAACGAACTCATCACCGATGCCTTCATGCTATTCGCTGAAACAGCGCAGCGTAACCTGGAGCAATTTTACGACACCGTGAACCTGGTGCTGGATAATACGCCATCCGCCACGCTCGCCTGGGGTGGTCCAGGCCGGCATGCACTCGCCCGCAGGCTGACCGCGATAGCAAGCGCGCATATTGCCGACCAGTTTACCAACCGCAGGAACCAGGTCCTTGCCGAACAGGTGTTTCTGATGGAGGCGCTGCGGGATGACCAGTTGGCAGCGCTGGCCCAGTGTTATCGCGATGCCTGGATTGCGGGGCTGGCCGGATTACTCAGTCGGGTAGGCTCCCGGGCGCCGCGACAGGACGCCGCTTTGCTGGTCAGTGCCGTGCTGGGGATGGGCTATGACGGTCTCCTGTACGGTGACGAGCTGCCCCAGCGGCAAGTGACGGAAGTGATACGGCGGATGGTAAGTCTTATCATTGGCGTCACCGAAACAGACGATTGCAAAGAAAATTGCCCATTATTGTAAAAAGGGTGTTGCGCACGGCAAAAGTGCTCCGTATAATCCGCATCCGTTGTCACCAAGAGCGCTTTTAACAGCCTCTTGTAGCAGACAATATAAGCGGGAATAGCTCAGTTGGTAGAGCACAACCTTGCCAAGGTTGGGGTCGCGAGTTCGAATCTCGTTTCCCGCTCCAGATTCCGAAAACCCGGCCCTTAGCGGCCGGGTTTTTTGTTTTCACGCTGCCGGCGTCCGGGGACAGACGTCAGGTCTGTCCCCTTTGTCTGCCCTGCGGCTCTTCAGAACAAACACCCCCCGTTCTCGGTTATACTCTCTGCCCACCAGACCGATGGTTGTGCCGGTCGCCTCATTGGCGCGGTCGCACACTGATATTTGCTGTTGTCGGAGAGAGCCAGTCATGAAAGTCCAATCGTTGTTCATCTATCCGGTCAAGTCGTTGGCGGGCATCCGGGTCCAGGCTTTTGAAATGGATGATTTCGGGGCTGCGCAGGATCGACGCTGGATGATCGTGGACGCAGAGCGCAATTTTGTCTCTCAGCGGACCCACCCTGAGCTGGCCCGGATCCACACCCGGATCGAAAACGGTACGGTGTTCATCGATATCCCCGGTGAGGGTTCTTTCTACCTGGAGCCGGGTGATGAAGAGGTCAGGGTGCTGGTCTGGCGGGACTGGGTGAAGGCCTTGTACGGCAAGCCGGCTCCGTCTGCCGCGCTGAGCCGTTACCTTGGCCAGCCTCTGCACTTCGTCTATATGCCGGACGACACTTTCCGCCGGGTGGATGCCAGCCGGGTCAGCGATTACCGTCGGGTCAGCTTTGCCGACGGCTTTCCTTTTCTGGTGGTCAACCTGGCTTCCCTTGAAGAACTGAACGGCAGGCTGGAGGAGCCAGTGGATATCCGCCGCTTCCGCCCCAATATCGTTGTGGAGGGCGCCGAACCATGGGTTGAGGACCACTGGCACAATCTGGTGATCGGGAGCACCCGCTTCGAACTGGTGAAGTCCTGTTCCCGCTGTATCATGACCACCGTTGATCCGGATACCGGTGTCCAGGCGCCCAATCTGCAGCCACTGCGCACCCTGGGCAAATATCGCCGCACCCCGGACGGGGTGATCTTCGGCATGAACGCCATTCACGAAGCACCGGGCACAATCCGTGTTGGTGATTCAGTAACCCTTTCTGAAACGGAGTAACAAGGTGCCACTTCTGACCCTTGACGGTGTATCCCTGGCCTTTGGCATGCACCCCCTGCTGGATAACGCCTCACTGAATATCGAATCCGGCGAGCGGGTGTGTCTGCTCGGGCGCAACGGTGAAGGCAAGTCCACGCTGCTGAAGATCGTGGCCGATGAGGTGACGCCGGACGGCGGTGTTGTCCGGCTGGAGGAAGGGGCAGTGCTCAGTGTCCTGCCGCAGAACCTGCCCGCCGAAGATACCCGTACCGCCTATGAAGTGGTGGCGGGCGCGTTTCCGGAAACCGGCGCGCTGCTGGCGGAATTCCATACCTTGTCCCAGGCTGCCGACGAGACCAGCCTGGAGCGGATGATGAAGGTCCAGGAGCGGCTTGAGGCTCTGGATGGCTGGCGCCTTGACCAGAAAGTCGGTGCAATCCTTGCCCAGTATGGTGTCGACCCCGATCAGCGGCTGAACACGCTATCCGGAGGCTGGCAACGTCGGGTCCTGTTGGCCCGGGCACTGGTTGCCGAGCCTGATATCCTGCTGCTGGACGAGCCGACCAACCACCTGGACGTACCCGCCATCGCCTGGCTGGAAGAGGCTCTCGGGCAGTTTCGCGGTGCCATTTTGTTTGTCAGCCACGACCGGGCCTTTATCCGCAAGATCGCGACCCGTATTGTCGAGCTGGACCGGGGCAAGCTGGTGAGCTTCGCCGCCAGCTATGACCGTTATCTGGAGCTCAAGGAAAAGGCACTTGAGGAAGAAGAGCGGCAGAACGCCTTGTTTGACAAGCGGCTGAAGCAGGAAGAAGCCTGGATCCGCCAGGGAATCAAGGCCCGCCGGACCCGCAATATGGGACGGGTGAGGGCGCTCAAGGCCATGCGTGAAGAGCACCGGCAACGCCGGGAGCGTGGCGGCACCGCAAGCTTTGCTATCGAAGATGCAGCCCGTTCCGGTAAGCTCGTGGTAGAGGCACTCGAAGCGGGCTTCTCCTACCCGGATGGACGCAACATTATCCGGGACATGAACCTCGCTGTTTTGCGAGGCGACAAAATTGGTTTGGTGGGTGAAAACGGTACCGGCAAGACAACCCTGGTGCGGCTGTTACTGGGAGATCTGAAGCCGACCGAGGGGGTAATCCGTCTCGGAACCAACCTGGAGGTGGCGTACTTCGACCAGCTGCGGGGTGAGCTGGACCTGACCCGCAATGCCCTCGATAACCTGGCGGAGGGTCGCGAATTTATTGAAATCAACGGCCAGAGCAAGCACGTTCTGGGATATTTGCAGGAGTTCCTGTTCAGTCCCGAGCGAGCGCGCTCACCGGTGCGGGTGTTCAGTGGTGGAGAGCGTGCCCGCTTGCTGCTCGCCAAGCTGTTCAGCAAGCCCGCTAACATCCTGGTGCTGGATGAGCCAACCAACGACCTGGACGTGGAAACCCTGGAGTTGCTGGAAGCCCGGCTGGTGGAGTTTTCCGGCACCGTGATAGTGATCAGTCACGATCGCGAGTTTCTCGACAATGTGGTGACCGACACCATCTTCCTCGATGGTTCCGGCCGGGTGCGGGAATACGTGGGTGGCTACAGCGACTGGCGCCGGCAGGGTGGTCGTTTCCCGGCGGAAACGGCAGCAAGCAAGCCCGCCAAGGCCGAGAAATCCGTGAAAAAAGCGGAACCGTCGGTCGCGGTGCAGGCAGAAAAGCCCCGGCCAAAGGCCAGTAAGCTGAGTTACAAGCTAAAACTGGAGCTGGAGCAACTGCCCGGGCAGATCGAGCAACTGGAAACCGAAGTGGCGGGTCTTCAGGAAAAGATATCCGCGCCGGACTTCTATAACGGAGCACCAGGCGAAGTGGCGGCCACCCTCGACGCCCTCTCGCAAAAGGAAATCGAACTGGAGCAGGTGATCGAGCGCTGGATGGAGCTGGAAGAGCAGGCCGGTCAGTAGGGGACTACAGACCGGCACCGGTCCCGATCAGTTGATACGGACCGCCAGTACGTCGCACTCGGAGCCATGCAGGACGCCGTTGGCGGTCGAGCCCAGCAGCAGCTGAATGCCGCGGCGGCCGTGGCTGCCCACAATGACCAGGTCCACGCCTTGCTCCTTGGCGAGGCGATGAATTTCGGATTCCGGACGGCCCACGGTGACCACCTGGTTCTCCTTGGAGATCCCATACTGGTCGCCATAGGCCTGAAGCTGTTCGTGAGCAGCCTTGTCGAGCTGATCCTGAAGTTCGCTCAGGTCCATCGGAATATCCCCACCATAGGCATAGCCGACCGGCTCGACAACGTGCACCAGCATCAGTTCCGCACCATGGGCTTTGCTGACTTCCAGTGCCTTGCCAAGGACTTGCGGGGCCTCCTCGGTCAGGTCAATGGCTACCATAACTTTGCTGTAAATCGACATCGCAACGCTCCTTCGCGGACTTTGTTTTCAATTCTTGAGGACAGTTTAGCGTAATTTAGGAGGAATCCGGCCAGTTGATACTGACCGGTATCAAGATTGTAGCCGGATTTCGGGAACCTGCGCTGCAAGGACGACCTGCCGGATGGATCAGGCCTGCGACTGGAGCAGGCTGATCGTGGCAGTCAGGCCTTCCAGAATGCCGCGGGAATACCGGTCGATTACAAACGAGACGTTGTTCTCGTTGTAGTTGATGTAAGAGGTCCGGATAAACTCCCATTTCGAGCTGATGTCTTCCAGAAGTGCTTTCAGCTCCCCGGTACTTTTTCCCTTGCGAATCTCTGCCAGCAGGCTGTCCAGGGCTTTGGCCTTAACGTCGAGTGGTTCATCGGTGGCGGTGCCCTGGAACGTCTGGGTAACCGAGGAGTTCGAGCGAACCGAATACTTGGCCATCATCTGGGCAAGGGTGACCGCTGCGGAGCGCGCAGCCTCCACCCGCTTGTCGGGCGTAATCTTGGTGCTCTCGAGCGCCGTTCTGTAGAGTGAACTGGCGTTGTCGTTCATCACCGCGGCCTGCTCAGCCATTTCCGACATCAGGCGCAGGTCCGGGTAGCCGGTTTGCTTGACGTCGTTGATGTTCTGCCGCATCAGTTCCTTGAACTTGTCGAACTCCACGTTGAGCCCCTCAACCTGGGCGCTGCTCAGCACGCCCGCGGTGCTGTCTATCAGAGCGCCCATGGTGGAATTGGCCTCGTTGACCGCGCCCACAATTTCGTTAAGGGTTTCAGTATCACCGGAAGCACTGAACCGGTAATACGCATCCAGCGCCACATAGTTTTTGACGCGAAAATCGTGCAAATGACCCAGGAAGTCCGCGCTCTCGTCACCGCGGGCATTAAACGACGCGATAGCGAGCAGGACCAGGGCGGTTATCAGCGAGCGAACTCCGAGCTTGGCGTCTCTCATGGGATGAGTACTCCGTGGTTGAGCAATCTTATTATTGTGAGTCCTTGCGGGCTTTTTCCTGGCTGCCTGCGCGGGAACGGCTGTCCGTGGCAGGCACTTTCGACTAAAGTCTGAAATCGAAGTTAAAGTAACTGACAAAACCAAGCAAGCGCTTTCTTGGCCCCCAGTGTATCTGACTGTAACCAAAATCCGGTATGGGTGACATAGCCTTTTGTCAATTCCGGGACGACTGGCTCACAGAGCTGAAAAATAATAACGGCGGCTCACCGGCATTGGGAGCGGGTGCCCTGTGCCGGGGAACTTTTGGCGTGCTGTGGCAGAAACAAATTGACAAACGGACCGTTTTTTTTCATCGTGTGCCCTCACGATTCAAACGACTGTATGAATTTTGGATCGGTTGATCGGGCAGTGACCGAAATTTCGCTGCATCAGCAGGTACTCCAACGGAACGTAGAGCGCCTGCCTGCAGTAATAAACACAGACTGGAGATCAGTTGATGATTTACGAAGGTAAAGCCATCACGGTTAAAGAGATCGAAGGCGGGATCGCGCAGTTGAACTTCGACTTGCAGGGCGAGTCAGTCAACAAGTTCAATCGTCTCACCATCGAAGAACTGGGCGCCGCAACTGACGCACTCAAAGCACAGAAGAGCCTTAAGGGCCTGGTGGTCACCAGCTCCAAGGACAGCTTCATTGTTGGTGCCGACATTACCGAATTCACCGAGATGTTTGCCGGCTCGGAAGAAGACCTGGTAGCCAACAACCTCAAGGCGAACGAGGTGTTCAGTGCGGTCGAGGACCTGCCATTCCCTACGGTGACGGCCATCAATGGCATGGCATTGGGCGGCGGTTTCGAAATGTGCCTGGCCACTGATTACCGTGTGATGGACCCGAAAGCCAAAGTCGGTCTGCCGGAAGTCAAGCTGGGTATCTTCCCTGGTTTTGGTGGTACCGTGCGCCTGTCCCGTCTGGTAGGTGTGGACAACGCTGTTGAGTGGATCTGTGGTGGCACCGAGAATCGTGCTGACGCAGCCCTGAAAACCGGCGCCGTTGACGCAGTGGTTGAAGGGGGCCGGCTGGTCGAGGCCGCCGTGGCCATCATTAACCAGTGCAACGAAGGCAAACTGGACTACCAGGCCCGCCGTGAAGAAAAGAAGGGCAAGATCAAGCTGAATGCCATGGAAAGCATGATGGCATTCGAGATCTCCAAGGCCTTCGTTGCCGGTAAGGCGGGTCGCAACTACCCGGCACCGGTCGAAGCCATCAAGGTCATGCAGAAGCACGCCGGCCTGACCCGCGACAAGGCGATCGAGGTGGAGGCCAAGGGCTTCGCCAAGATGGCCAAGACCAACGTGGCGGCCTGCCTGGTTGGCCTGTTCCTGAACGACCAGGAACTGAAGAAGAAGGCCAAGGCCTGGGAAAAAGAAGCTTCCGAGGTGAAACTGGCTGCGGTTCTGGGTGCGGGCATCATGGGTGGCGGTGTCGCCTACCAGTCTGCCCTCAAAGGCACGCCGATCATCATGAAGGACATCAACCAGGACGGTATCGCCCTGGGTCTGAAAGAAGCCAAGAAACTGCTGGCCAAGCGCGTCGAGAAGGGCCGCATGAAGCCGGACCAGATGGCTGACGTGCTGAACGCCATCACGCCGACCCTGAACTACGGTGATTTCAAGAACGTAGACCTGGTTGTTGAAGCAGTTGTTGAGAATCCGAAAGTGAAAGATGCGGTGCTGCGCGAAACCGAAGAGATGGTTCGCGATGACGCTATCCTGACATCCAACACCTCGACCATCTCCATCAACCTGCTGGCGAAGAACCTGAAGCGTCCGGAAAACTTCTGCGGCATGCACTTCTTCAACCCGGTACACATGATGCCGCTGGTTGAGGTCATTCGTGGCGAGAAGACCAGCGACCGCGCGATTGCCACCACCGTGGCGTATGCGAAGGCGATGGGCAAGACCCCGATTGTGGTCAATGACTGCCCGGGCTTCCTGGTCAACCGTGTCCTGTTCCCGTACTTTGGCGGCTTTGTCGGCCTGGTGCGTGACGGTGCCGACTTCCAGAAAGTTGACAAGGTCATGGAGAAATTCGGCTGGCCGATGGGCCCCGCCTACCTGCTCGACGTGGTTGGCATGGACACCGGCAAGCACGCCGGCGACGTCATGGCCGACGGCTTCCCGGACCGCATGAAGCACTCCGAGAAGACCGCGATCGACGTCATGTTCGAGAACAACCGCTACGGTCAGAAGAACGAAGTGGGCTTCTACAAGTACGAACTGGATCGCAAGGGCAAGCAGAAGAAGGTTGTTGACGAAGAAACCTACAAACTGCTGGAGCCGGTGGTGCAGGGCAAGAAGGAGTTCGAAGAGGACGACATCATTGCCCGCATGATGATCCCGTTGTGCCTGGAAACCGTTCGCTGCCTTGAAGACGGCATTGTCGAGTCTCCGGCTGATGCCGACATGGGCCTGATCTACGGTATCGGTTTCCCTCCGTTCCGTGGCGGTGCCCTGCGTTATATCGACGATATGGGCGTCGACAAGTTCGTCGAACTGGCAGACAAGTATGCAGATCTTGGTCCTTTGTATCACCCGACCGAGAAGCTGCGTGAAATGGCCAAGACTGGCAAGAAGTTCTTTGGCTAACCCTGAACGAGATTTCCGAACGGAGAAAGATCTATGAGCCTTAATCCGAGAGACGTTGTCGTCGTCGATTGCGTGCGGACTCCGATGGGTCGTGCCAAAAACGGTTGTTTCCGCAACGTGCGTGCGGAAACCCTGTCGGCTGCGCTGATCGAAGCACTGTTCGAGCGCAACCCGAAGCTCGACCCGAAAGAAGTAGAAGATGTGATCTGGGGCTGTGTAAACCAGACCAAGGAGCAGGGCTTTAACGTGGCCCGGCAGATTTCCCTGCTGACCCGTATCCCTCACGAGTCTGCCGCCCAGACCGTCAACCGCCTGTGCGGCTCGGCCATGACGGCAATCCATACCGCTGCCCAGGCGATCATGACCGGCAACGGTGATGTGTTCGTGGTCGGTGGTGTGGAGCACATGGGTCACGTACCGATGACCGAAGGCTTCGACCATAACCCCGCGGCGTCCAAGTTTTCTGCCAAAGCGTCCAACATGATGGGCCTGACCGCAGAAATGCTGGCCAAGATGCACGGCATCACCCGTCAGCAGCAGGACGAGTTCGGCGCCCGGTCCCACCGCCTGGCGCACGAAGCCACCGTTGAGGGTCGCTTCAAGAACGAGATCGTGCCGATTGAAGGTCACGACGAGAATGGCTTCAAGGTGCTGATCGAGCACGATGAGACCATTCGTCCGGAGACCACGGCCGAATCCCTCGGCCAACTGCGTCCCGCGTTTGATCCGAAAAACGGTACCGTGACTGCGGGTACCTCCTCGCAGCTGACCGACGGTGCGTCCGCGATGGTTCTGATGTCCGCAGAGCGTGCCGAGGCCCTGGGCCTGACGCCGATGGCCAGAATCCGCAGCATGGCGGTTGCCGGCTGCGATCCCGCCATCATGGGTTACGGCCCGGTTCCGGCAACCAAGAAGGCGCTCAAGCGTGCGGGCCTGAAAGTCGAAGATATCGACTTCTGGGAACTGAACGAAGCCTTTGCCGGCCAGTCTCTGCCGGTCCTCAAGGACCTGAAACTGCTGGGTGTTATGGAAGAGAAGGTGAACCTGAACGGCGGCGCGATTGCCCTGGGCCATCCGCTGGGCTGCTCCGGCACCCGTATCTCCACCACACTGCTCAATATCATGCAGGCGAAAGGCGGTAAGTATGGTGTTTCCACCATGTGTATCGGCCTGGGCCAGGGTATTGCCACCGTGTGGGAGCGTTTGTGATTTCCCCTGTGGAACTGATCGCTCTTTGATCGAGAGGCCCGGCAATCGCCGGGCCTCTCTGTTTCCGCACCGTGAAAAAAAGCATGACTGAAATCAAAGAATGGGTTGTCTTGCTTTTCTTGACCCTGTAAAACAGTGTGCCTATATATTGAGGCGGTGCTTGTCTGTTTTCTAGCCGCCTGATTTTACAGCGAGTTTACGGTTTGCTGATTAATTGACCGATTTGTCGCCAAGGATACAGATCTCCGTTATGGGTAAAAGTCTCGTTATAGTCGAGTCGCCAGCGAAAGCGAAGACCATCAACAAATACCTGGGTTCTGACTTTATTGTTAAGTCGAGCGTCGGGCACATTCGTGATCTTCCGGTCAGCGGTAGCGGGTCCCAGTCCGACCCCAAGGAGCGCGCCAAACAGGCAGCGGCCACCCGCAAAATGAGCCCGGAAGAAAAGGCGGTTCACAAAAAGCGTAAGGCCCGGGAACAGCTGGTCGCCCGCATGGGCGTCGATCCTGACCACGACTGGCAGGCCCGCTACGAGATTCTTCCCGGCAAGGAGAAAGTGGTCAGCGAGCTCAAGCGGCTGGCAAAGTCTGCCGATCATATCTATCTCGCGACGGATTTGGACCGCGAAGGGGAGGCGATTGCCTGGCACCTTCAGCAAACCATCGGCGGCGAACCGGATAAATATCGTCGCGTGGTGTTTAACGAAATTACCAAGCGGGCGATCAAGGAAGCCTTCAACGATCCTGGCAATCTCGATAACAACCGGGTGAATGCCCAGCAGGCCCGGCGTTTTCTAGATCGGGTTGTTGGCTACATGGTGTCCCCACTGCTCTGGGCAAAGCTGGCTCGCGGGCTGTCCGCAGGGCGGGTGCAGTCGGTTGCGGTGCGGCTGATTGTCGAGCGCGAACGGGAGATCCGCAAATTCATCCCGGAAGAATTCTGGCAACTGCATGCCGACCTGGGTACGCAGCAGGCCAAGGAGCCGGTGCGTTTCGAGGTTACCCGCTACGATGACAAGCCCTATCGGCCGGAAAACGAACAGCAGAGCAACGAACACGTTGCCCGCCTGAAGTCCGGCACATTCAAGGTGGCGAAGCGGGAAGACAAACCGACCCGCTCCCGCCCGTCGGCACCGTTTATTACCTCAACCCTGCAGCAGGCGGCCAGTAACCGCATGGGATTCAGCGTCAAGAAAACCATGATGCTGGCCCAACGGCTGTATGAGGCGGGTTACATCACCTACATGCGTACTGACTCCACCAACCTGAGTCAGGACGCGATTACCGGCTGTCGCGAGTTCATCCAGAAGCAGTTCGGTGACCGCTACCTGCCCGAGAAGCCGCGGGTATACGGCAGCAAGGAAGGCGCCCAGGAGGCTCACGAGGCAATCCGCCCGACCGAAGTGAGTCGTCGCCCGTCGGATATCAGTGGTCTCGAGAAAGACGCCGAGAAGCTGTATGACCTGATCTGGCGCCAGTTCATTGCCTGCCAGATGTCCGATGCCGAGTTTCTCAGCACCTCCATTGTTATCGCCAACGGTGATTATGAGCTGCGTACCCGGGGCCGGATCATCAAATTTGACGGCTTCCTGAAGGCCGCACCGCAATCCGCCAAGAAGGATGAGGACGTTGCGCTGCCGGATATCCAGGTCAACGAAACGCTGGACCTGAAAAAGCTCGATCCTTCCCAGCACTTCACCAAACCTGCGCCGCGGTTTACCGAGGCCAGCCTGGTCAAGGAACTGGAGAAGCAGGGTATCGGCCGGCCGTCGACCTACGCCTCCATTATTTCCACCATCCAGGACCGCGGCTACGTGCGGCTGCAGAACCGCAGGTTCTATGCGGAGAAGATGGGGGAAATCGTCAGTGAACGTCTGACCGAGTCTTTCCCGAACCTGATGGATTACGATTTTACCGCCCGGATGGAAGACGAACTCGACGAGATCGCCGAGGGCGAAGTGGACTGGAAGAAAGTCCTCAACGATTTCTACGGCAAGTTCCGCTTGCAGCTGGAGACCGCTGAAAGCAGTGACGAAGGTGGCATGCGTGCCAATACGCCAACCGAAACCGACATCCCGTGCCCGAGTTGCGGCCGCCACATGCAGATCCGGGTGGCCAGTACCGGCGTGTTCCTGGGCTGCTCCGGCTATTCACTGCCGCCGAAGGAACGTTGCAAGACCACCATCAACCTGATTCCGGGTGATGAAGTGGTCAGCGCTGACGAAGATGTGGAAGGCGAGGGCGAAACCCGTCTGTTGCGCAAGAAGCGCCGCTGTCCGAAGTGTGGCACCGCCATGGACAGTTACCTGATTGACGAGAAGCGCAAGCTCCATGTTTGCGGTAATAACCCGGACTGTTCGGGCTACGAAGTCGAAGAGGGCACATTCCGCATCAAGGGCTACGATGGCCCGACCCTGGAATGTGACAAGTGCGGCTCCGAGATGCAGCTGAAAACCGGTCGTTTCGGCAAGTACTTTGGCTGCACCAACAGTGAATGCAAGAACACTCGCAAGTTACTGAAAAATGGCGAGCCGGCTCCCCCCAAGATGGATCCGGTACCGATGCCCGAGCTGCAGTGCCAGAAGGTGGATGACACCTACGTGCTACGGGACGGCGCCTCCGGCCTGTTCCTGGCGGCCAGCAAGTTCCCCAAGAACCGGGAAACCCGGCCACCCCTGGTGAGCGAGATCAAGCCCCATCGCAAGGAAATTGACCCCAAGTACGATTACCTGATGGACGCTCCTGAAACCGATCCGGAAGGTAATCCGACGGTGATCCGCTACAGCCGGAAGTCGAAGGAACAGTACGTCATGACCGAGAAAGACGGCAAGGCCACCGGCTGGTCTGCCTGGTACGAGAATGGCAAATGGCAGGTCCGGGAGAAGTAGCCATTTCCACGGAAAAGTGATTAAAAAAGCGGAATTTCCTGGAAATTCCGCTTTTTTTTGAGATCGCCAGCGTAGTCAGCGAAACTTGCGCAGCCGCTGTATCAGTGACGACGTATCCCACCGTTTACCCCCCATGGCCTGCACATCGGCATAGAACTGGTCCACCAGCGCGGTGACTGGCAGCGTCGCATTGACCTTGCGGGCTTCCTCCAGGCAAATGCCGAGATCCTTGCGCATCCAGTCTACTGCAAAGCCGTGATCGAACTTGCCATCGATCATGGTCCCGGACCGGTTTTCCATCTGCCAGGACTGCGCCGCCCCTTTGGAAATCACCTCCACCACCTTGCGTACATCCAGTTCCGCCTGCTCGGCAAAGTGCAGGGCCTCCGACAGACCCTGAACCAGCCCCGCAATCGCGATCTGATTGACCATCTTGGTTTTCTGGCCGGCGCCGGCCTGCCCCATCAGATTCAGCGCCCGGGCATAATGCTCCATCACCGGGGCCGCCTTGCTATAGGCCTCATCGCTGCCGCCGCACATGATGGTGAGCTGGCCGTTTTCCGCACCCTGTTGCCCACCGGAAACCGGCGCATCGATAAAACCCATCCCCGCCTCACGGGCGGATGCGTAAAGCCGCTCGGCCACGCCCGCTGAAGCAGTGGTGTGGTCAATAAGGATGGCGCCCTGCGGGGCGTTGGCAATGATGCCGTCCTCGCCCTCGAACACCTCAACCAGATCCTTATCAGCGCCCACGCAGGTGATGACAAAGTCCGCGCCTTCAACGGCTTCCGCAATCGTCTTGCAGGCGGTTCCCCGGTATTCGCTTGCCCATTGCTCGGCCTTGGCGGTGGTGCGGTTCCAGACCCGCACCTCAAGGCCCGCTCTGGCCAGGTGCCCGGCCATCGGGTAGCCCATTACACCGAGTCCGATGAAGGTAGCTGTTATCGTCATTGTTGCTCTCCAGATTTGTCAGGTATTTGATTTTGCAAGGCGTAAGGCGGCGATGCCCCGAAAAGCCGATAGTACCGAGGATAGCGCAGTTATGATCGCTTGTGGGCGGGAAATGCGGTTACAGATCGTTGCCAACCGATACCGGTGAAAGGTTAGAGCTTTGTTTAATTCCCAAAAGTTTTAACAAAACCGGATTTTTTTAGAAAAATCAGAAAGTTCTGAGGCTGCAGGCGGAGCCCTGCCTGGCGTGTCGCAACCCAGGGAGGATGACTGTCCAGGGAGGGTGACTGTGCCGTTGTATCGCTATCCCGCTTCACTGTTGTGCGTTGCAGCACTGACGATGTCGGGCTGTATTTCCGCCACAACCCACCGGTCCGGGCGAACCGTACACAACCCGGTACACTTTATGCTGGACGCCAGCCAGCATTGGCTTTGCCTTACCGGCTGGCGCCCAAGGGTCAGGATGCGGCGTCGAGTTTTTCCAGTGCCTCCTTGAGAACTTTGACTGACTCGGCATGTTTGCCCTGATTATGCAGGGCTTCGCCCTCGTCTCGGAGTGCTTTGATGCTGGCTTCAGTCTCGCTGTCGAGTTGGGCCGACTGGAGTTGCTGGTCGATTTTCCCGACCAGAGACGGGCACTGCGAGGCCATCGCGGTGCCTGCCATGAACAGTGTGATCACTAGTGCTGCCAGATAACGCATTGCATTTTCCTCCATTTGCACGCCCTCAGGTAGCATAGCTGACCTGGTCAGAATTTGAGCGGCTGGTGACGATTTGGTTCCGCCGGGGTTGTGACTTTCAGTTTCCGCTCAAGTCATCGACAGGTTATCCCTGCAAATCTGTACTATTATTGAACAACAGCCTCTTGCAGGGAGGACGCGACATGAAAGGGAAGAGTGGTGCGTCCGTTGCTGATCGGGCAGCGCGCGAAGCAGACTTGCCTGACGGGGATCCGCACCTTTCCCGGTTGATCGCCCGCGCCGCAGAGCCGTTTGACAGCATCGAGGATATGCCGCTTGATCGGATGCTCAGGCGGATCGGGGATCGCCGTATCGTGCTGTTGGGGGAGGCCTCGCACGGTTCATCGGAGTTCTACCTGGCCCGGGAACGTATCACCCGGGCACTTATTGAAGAAAAGGATTTTTCTTTCGTCGCCGTCGAAGGGGACTGGCCAGACGCCGCCCGCATTGATCACTACGTTCGCCATGCCGAATATCCGCCCTCCGAGTGGATGGCTTTCTCCCGGTTTCCGGCCTGGATGTGGCGGAATGACGAAGTTCGCGGCTTCGTGGACTGGCTGCGCGATCACAATTCCCGCCTGGAGCCCGGCGACCGGGTCGCCTTTCACGGTCTGGATCTCTACAGTCTTTACACCTCCATTCGCGCTGTTCTCGAGTTCCTTGAAGATGTTGATCCTCAGCTGGCGGCTGTTGCACGCCAGCGCTACGGTTGTCTGGAGCCGTTTGAATCGGATCCGGCCACCTATGCCAGGGCGGCACTGGATCCGCAATATCAGACCTGTGAAGAGCAGGTCATGGAGATGCTGCGTGAGATGCAGCGCCATCACCGGCACTATGCCGAGCACGACAGCGAGCGTTTTCTGAGTGCCATGCAGAATGCCCGTCTGGTGGCTAACGCGGAGGAGTATTACCGCACCATGTATTACGGTACTCACAATGCGTGGAATCTCCGTGATACCCACATGTTTGAAACCCTGGAGACGCTGCTGGCGCACCATGGCGAGGCGAGCGGGGTAGTGGTCTGGGCCCACAATTCCCACGTCGGGGATTCCGGCGCGACGGATATGGGGAGGCGGGGTGAATTCAATATCGGCCGGCTGTGCCGGGCCCGGTTTGGTTCCGATGTCTACTCCATTGGATTTGGTACGGACCACGGTACCGTTGCGGCTGCATCCAACTGGGATTCACCTATGGAAATCAAAGAGGTGCGGCCTGCTCTTAAGAACAGTTATGAACATCTGTTCCACGAATCCGGAATTGCACGCTTTATGCTGCCGCTACGGGTGGATGCCGATGCCGCGCTCGTCGAACGTCTTCGCGATCGTCACCTGGAACGGGCGATTGGTGTCATTTACCGTCCGCAGACGGAGCGCCAGAGCCATTATTTCCATGCCTGCCTGCCGGAGCAGTTTGACGAATACATCTGGTTTGATGAAACCCGGGCGGTCACACCGTTTACGGCGGGTTCGCTGGCTGGCGTTCCGGAGACCTATCCGTTCGGGTTGTAGCTGTGGGGGCGTGGAACGCAGGTAACCCCGTTCGATTCTGCCCGGGTGTGGTGACGAAAAAAAAGCCGCTGATATCAGCGGCTTTATTGCATGTGCTCTACAAGTTTGCGAAGTTATTTCGCCGGGTAGTCCCGCTTCGGGGAGCCGGTGTAGAGCTGGCGCGGACGGCCGATACGGTAGTCGCCGCTCACCATTTCGTTCCAGTGAGAGAACCAGCCGATGGTGCGGGACATGGCAAAAATCACGGTGAACATGGAGGTCGGGATACCGATCGCCTTCAGGATGATGCCGGAGTAGAAGTCCACGTTCGGGTAAAGCTGACGCTTCACGAAGTATTCGTCTTCCAAGGCAATCTTTTCCAGGCGCTGGGCAATCTTCAGCAGCGGATCGTTTTCCAGGCCGAGCTCGGTCAGAACTTCATGGGCAGTTTCCGCCATGACCTTGGCGCGGGGGTCGAAGTTCTTGTAGACGCGGTGGCCGAAGCCCATCAGGCGGAACGGATCGTTCTTGTCCTTGGCCTTGGCAATGAACTCGTCGATGTTGGACTCGTCGCCGATTTCAGCCAGCATGTCGAGGACGGCTTCGTTCGCGCCACCGTGAGCCGGGCCCCACAGGGCCGCGATGCCGGATGCAATACACGCGTAGGGGTTGGCGCCGGTGGAGCCAGCCAGCCGCACGGTGGAGGTAGATGCATTCTGCTCGTGGTCAGCGTGGAGGATGAAGATCTTGTCCATCGCCTTGGCCAGCACCGGGTTGGGCTTGTACTCTTCGCAGGGTACGCCGAACATCATGTGCAGGAAGTTCTCGGCGTAGGAGAGGTCGTTCCGCGGGTACATGAATGGCTGGCCGATGCTGTACTTGTAGCACCAGGCTGCAATGGTCGGCATCTTGGCGATCAGGCGATGCGCAGTGATCTGGCGCTGCTCGTCGTCGGTCACGTCCATCTGGTCATGGTAGAACGCAGACAGGGCGCCAACTACGCCACACATGATGGCCATCGGATGCGCGTCACGGCGGAAGCCGTTGAAGAAATTGCGCATCTGGTCATGAAGCATGGTGTGGTTTTTGATGGTTTCGTGGAAGCGCTGGTTTTCTTCCGGGGAGGGCAGTTCACCGTTCAGGAGCAGGTAGCAGACTTCAAGGTAGTCTGACTGGTCGGCCAGCTGTTCAATCGGGTAACCGCGGTGCAGGAGAACGCCATTTGCACCATCAATGTAAGTGATAGCGGATTCACAGGCCGCCGTGGAGACAAATCCGGGGTCGTAAGTGAAAACGCCTTCCTGGACGAGGCCTCGTACGTCAATAACGTCAGGGCCGACGGTGCCCGAATAAACCGGTAACTCAATGGACTTGTCACCCACCGAGAGCGTGGCTTTCCTGTCGGTCATGGTGCTCTCCTGTTTTGTCAGCTTTGGAAGCTTTATCAGCATTGGGATGCGCTAGCAGGCGCGTATTATCGCAAAACTGGCGGCAAAATATAGGGCGTTGACTTTTTTTGTCAATGGAAGAGATTGGAAAACCGGATATTTGACATTCGCTGTAAATACGTAAATGCAGAAACAATAGTGTGTTGCGGTGCAATTCGGTTTTGTCAATCATCCTTATAGCTGCCTTTGGCCCCTGATTTGGTGGGGTTTTGCGGGGTTGCCGGTTTGTAATTAACGGGGCCACTCCTTATAATCCGTAGCCCGGAATCGGGGATATCCCTTCATTCGGTGCCTGCCAGCCTGGTCGGTGCGAGAAGGTTTTCCTCCCTCCTGAGCCAGTCGTGCCACGGTTTCGTATCTGTACGACGATCCTTACATACCAACCATCCGCACCGGGGTTCCCCGGCCCGTGGAGCAAAGAGAGAGTGTGAGAGCGCTGTGAATAGCAAACGACCAGTTAATCTCGATCTCGGCAAGTTTCACTTTCCACTGCCAGCCATCACGTCCATCCTGCATCGGATCAGCGGCATCATCATTTTTGTTGGTGTAGCGTTCATGCTGTATGGCCTTGATCTTACCCTGTCCGGGGAAGAAGGCTTCAATCGTGTGAGTGAACTGCTGGACAGCTTCCTTGCAAAGCTGATCATCTGGGGCATTCTGTCTGCCTTGTTGTACCACCTGGTTGCCGGTATCAAGCATCTGTTCATGGATGCAGGCATTGGTGAAGACCTTCAGAGTGGTCGCCTCGCCGCGAAGATCACGATTGTGGTTTCCGTCATTCTCATCGTTCTGGCAGGAGTTTGGGTATGGGCAGCGTAAACAGCGTAACTAACCTTGGCCGTAGCGGTGTCTACGACTGGCTGATCCAGCGTGTGACCGCCTACGTACTCGCTCTGTACACCATCTTCCTGCTTGGCTTCGTGCTGACCACTGACGTCAATTACGAAGTCTGGAGTGCACTGTTCGGACAGACCTGGTTCCGTATTTTCAGTCTGCTGGCTCTGCTTTCCATTGGCGGACACGCGTGGATCGGTCTGTGGACTGTCACCACCGACTATATCAAGGCAGCCCTTCCGCGGTTCCTGGTCCAGGCGGCCTGTGGTCTGACCATGTTCGTCTATGTGGTCTGGGGCATACAGATTCTTTGGGGGCTTTAATTAATGGCTAACATCAAGACCATTTCCTACGATGCAATCGTCATCGGTGGTGGCGGTGCCGGCATGCGTGCCGCGCTGCAGCTGACCGAATCCGGTGTTAAAACCGCCTGTATCACCAAGGTGTTTCCGACCCGTTCGCACACCGTATCTGCCCAGGGTGGTATCACCTGTGCGATTGCCAGCGCGGATCCCAATGATGACTGGCGCTGGCACATGTATGACACCGTCAAGGGTTCCGATTATATCGGTGACCAGGACGCGATCGAGTACATGTGTTCCGTGGGCCCGCAAGCGGTTTTTGAGCTGGAGCACATGGGTCTGCCGTTCTCCCGTACCGAGCAGGGCCGCATCTACCAGCGTCCGTTCGGTGGCCAGTCCAAGGACTACGGCAAGGGTGGCCAGGCGGCCCGTACCTGTGCGGCCGCTGACCGTACCGGTCACGCCCTGCTGCACACGCTTTACCAGGCCAACCTTAAAGGCGGCACTACCTTCCTTAATGAGTGGTACGCCGTAGATCTGGTCAAGAATGCCAAGGGCCAGGTGGTGGGTGTTGTTGCCATCGAGATCGAAACCGGCGACGTTGCCTATATCAAGTCCAAGGCTACGGTTCTGGCCACTGGTGGTGCGGGTCGTATCTACGCCTCTACCACCAACGCCCTGATCAATACCGGCGACGGCATTGGTATGGCACTGCGTGCCGGCTTCCCGGTCCAGGACATGGAAATGTGGCAGTTCCACCCGACTGGTATCCACGGTGCCGGTACATTGGTAACCGAGGGTTGCCGGGGTGAGGGCGGTTACCTGATCAACGCCGAAGGCGAGCGTTTCATGGAGCGTTACGCGCCCAACGCCAAAGACCTTGCCGGTCGTGACGTGGTGGCCCGTTCCATGGTTATCGAGATCCTGGAAGGCCGCGGCTGTGGCCCCGAGAAGGATCACGTACTGCTGAAGCTGGATCACCTGGGTGAAGAAACCCTGAACCTGCGTCTGCCGGGTATCTGTGAGCTGTCCCGTACCTTCGCGCACGTGGATCCGGTGAAAGAGCCGATCCCGGTAGTGCCGACCTGTCACTACATGATGGGTGGTATTCCGACCAACGTTGGCGGCCAGGCTCTGACCCTCGACGAAAACGGTAACGACAAGCCGATTGAAGGCCTGTTCGCCTGCGGCGAGGCGGCCTGCGTATCCGTTCACGGTGCCAACCGTCTGGGCGGTAACTCGCTGCTTGACCTGGTGGTCTTCGGTCGTGCGGCTGGCCTGCATATCGAAGAGCAGCTGCGCAACGGCTTCACGGTTGATGATGCCAGCGAGGCGGATATCGAGCGTGCCATGGCTCGCCTGAACCGTCTGAATAGCGCCACCGAGGGTGAAGAAGTGGCTGCGGTTCGTAAGGACCTGCAGAACTGCATGCAGCTGTATTTCGGTGTATTCCGTGACGGCGAGAGCATGGAGAAGGGTCTGAAGCTGCTGAACGAAATCGGCGAGCGTGTGCGCAAGACCAAGCTGGCTGACACCAGCAACGCCTTTAACACCGCGCGTATTGAGGCGCTTGAGCTGGACAACCTGTTCGAGGTGGCATACGCCACTGCGGTTTCCGCTTACGAGCGTAAGGAAAGCCGTGGTGCCCACGCCCGTAACGACTTCACTGAGCGTGACGACGAGAACTGGCTGAAGCATTCCGTGTACTTCCCGCTGGACAAGCGCGTAGGCAAGCGTGACGTCAACTTTGCACCGAAAACGGTTCCGACCTTCGAACCGAAAATCCGGACTTACTAAGGGGGTAGCACATAATGTTGGTAAGCCTTTACCGTTACAATCCGGAAACTGACAACGCCCCTTATATGCAGGACGTTGAGCTGGAGCTTCCGGAAGGCAAGGATCTGATGATCCTGGACGTCCTGAACCTGCTGAAGGAAAAGGATCCGTCGCTGGCGTATCGCCGCTCCTGCCGTGAGGGTGTTTGTGGCTCTGATGGCATGAACATGAACGGCAAGAACGGTCTGGCCTGTATCACGCCGGTGTCCCAGGTTGTGAAGAACAACAAGCTGGTGCTGCGCCCGCTGCCCGGTCTGCCGGTTATCCGCGACCTGGTCATCGACATGAGCCTGTTCTACAAGCAGTACGAGAAGGTCATGCCGTACCTGGTGAACGACAAGCCGGCGCCCGCCATTGAGCGTCTGCAGTCGCCGGAAGACCGGGAGAAGCTGGACGGTCTGTACGAGTGTATTCTCTGTGCCTGTTGTTCCACATCCTGCCCGTCTTTCTGGTGGAATCCGGACAAGTTCATCGGCCCGGCCGGTCTGCTACAGGCCTACCGGTTCCTGGCAGACAGCCGGGACACCGCGCAGGCAGAGCGCCTGGCCAACCTGGATGACCCGTTCAGTGTATTCCGCTGCCGCGGCATCATGAACTGTGTCAGCGTCTGTCCGAAAGGCCTGAACCCCACAAGGGCAATCGGCCACATTCGTAACCTGCTCCTGCAGCGGGCTACCTGACGAGCAGTCAGAGAACCAGACGCTATACTGTTCTGACAGGTTAGCACCCCCGAAGGCCTCGCAATATGCGGGGCCTTCAACCAAAGGCTTATAGTCATTGGTCTTAGGGAGGTGCACACTACGCGGGCTGCTGCAGGACTTAAAAGGTTTTGCGCGGCTTTGCTGAGTATAAAAACCACCGGGAACCGGAAAACATCCGTGCTGACTGTGGTGGCTAAAGTCGATCCCGTAAAAACCCGTATTGACTGAGATTTACCCCTGGCCGACCATAATCAGCCCCCCGCACCAGCCCAAGGTGAGCTATTCAAAATGCATGAAAGCATAATGGAGCAGTTATGGCAGACTTCCCACTTGCAGGGTGGAAATCTGGCCTATGTTGAACAGCTTTTTGAAACCTACCTGACAGACCCCAATGCCGTTCCCGAAGAGTGGCGCAGCTACTTCGACAAGCTCCCCAGCGTCGATGGTCATCACGGTCGTGACATTGCCCACTCCTCGATCCGCGAACAGTTTGAGCACATCTCCCGCAATCAGCGTTTTCTGGCCAGTGGCGTGCCCGCCAGTGCCACATCCGATGCTGATCGCAAGCAGGTTCGCGTTCTCCAGCTGATCAATGCGTTCCGCTTCCGCGGTCACCAGGAGTCCAAGCTGGACCCGCTCGGCGTCTGGCAACGCCCTCAGGTAGAAGATCTCGATCTTTCATTCCACGACTTGTCCCAGTCGGATCTGGATCTTGAATTCCAGACCGGATCCCTGAACTTCGGCTCGGAAGCCATGAAGCTCAGCGATATCGTGGAAGGCCTCCGCAAAACCTATTGTGAAAGCATTGGTGCGGAATACATGCACGTTGTTGATACCCGCATCAAGCGCTGGTTCCAGCAACGCATGGAACCGGTCCGCTCACGACCGGAATACGAAGCAAAGACCCGCAAGCACCTCCTCGAACGCCTCACGGCTGCCGAAGGCCTGGAGAAATACCTGGGCTCCCGCTACCCGGGCGTCAAGCGTTTTGGTCTTGAGGGCGGCGAAAGCCTGATTCCGTGTCTGGATGAGCTGATCCAGCGTGCCGGAAGCTACGGCGCGAAGGAAATTGTACTGGGTATGGCCCACCGTGGCCGGCTGAACGTGCTGGTAAACACGCTCGGCAAGAACCCGAAAGAATTGTTTGACGAATTCGAGGGCAAGAAGCTCGCGGATTCCGGCTCCGGTGACGTGAAGTATCACCAGGGCTTCTCTTCCAACGTGATGACTGAAGGCGGTGAGGTTCACCTTGCTCTCGCCTTTAACCCGTCACACCTGGAAATTGTTTCTCCGGTTGTTGAAGGCTCGGTGCGCGCCCGTCAGACCCGTCGTAATGATACCGATGGCAGTCAGGTTGTTCCGATCATCATGCACGGCGATGCGGCGTTTGCCGGCCAGGGCGTGGTGATGGAGACCTTCCAGATGTCCCAGACCCGAGGTTACGGGGTAGGCGGCACCATCCATATCGTCATCAACAACCAGGTTGGCTTCACCACCAGCAAGCAGGAAGATGCTCGTTCCACCGAGTACTGTACTGACGTTGCCAAGATGGTTCAGGCGCCGATTCTGCATGTTAACGCGGATGATCCCGAAGCGGTCATGTTCGTTACCCAGATGGCGATGGACTACCGCAACGAGTTCAAGCGCGACGTGGTCATTGACCTGGTGTGTTACCGTCGCCGCGGCCACAACGAGGCCGACGAGCCGGCGGCAACCCAGCCACTGATGTATGAGAAGATCCGCAAGCTGAAGACGACCCGCAATATCTATGCGGATCATCTGATCAGCGAAGGCGTGCTGACCGAAGAAGAAGTCAAGCAGATGGAGCTGGAGTACCGCGATGCGCTGGATAACGGCGAGCACGTGGTCAAATCTCTGGTCAAGGAGCCTAACAAGGAGCTCTACGTTGACTGGACGCCGTTCCTCGGTCACGAGTGGACAGCCAAGTGCAAGTCCAGTGTCGCCCTGAAGACGATTCAGAAGCTGGGCAAGAAGCTGGGCCAGGTGCCTGAAGGTTTCAGCATCCAGCGTCAGGTGTCGAAGATCATTGATGACCGCAACAAGATGACAGCCGGCGCGCTGCCCATAAACTGGGGTTACGGTGAAGTGATGGCCTACGCGACGCTGCTGGATGAAGGCCATCCGATCCGCCTGACCGGTCAGGACGTGGGTCGTGGTACCTTCTCCCACCGTCACGCGGTGCTGCACAACCAGAAGGACGGTACTACCCATATTGCGCTGAAAGAGCTTGCTGAAGATCAGCCGCGCTTCGAAATCTACGACTCGCTGCTGTCTGAAGAAGCCGTTATGGCGTTTGAATATGGTTACGCCACCACTACGCCGAATGCGCTGATTGTCTGGGAAGCCCAGTTCGGTGACTTCGCCAACGGTGCCCAGGTGGTCATTGACCAGTTCCTTACCAGTGGTGAGCACAAGTGGGGTCGTCTGTGCGGCCTGACACTGCTGCTTCCGCACGGCTATGAGGGGCAGGGCCCCGAGCACAGCTCGGCGCGCCTGGAACGTTACCTGCAGTTGTGTGCCGAGCACAATATCCAGGTATGTGTGCCGACCACGCCGTCGCAGGTGTTCCATATGCTGCGTCGCCAGGTCAAGCGTCCGCTGCGCAAGCCGCTGGTTGCCATCACACCGAAGAGCCTGCTGCGTCACAAGGAAGCAACCTCCGACCTCGAGGATCTGACCTCCGGTACTTTCCAGACCATTCTGCCTGAGAAAGAGCCGTCCGATCCGAAGAAAGTCACCCGCCTTATTCTTTGCAGCGGTAAGGTCTATTATGACTTGCTGGAAAAGAAGAAGGCTGATGAGCGCGACGATGTGGCCATTGTGCGGATCGAACAGCTGTATCCGTTCCCGTCCGATGACCTGGATGAACTCCTGAGTCAGTACACCAAACTCAAGCACGTGGTCTGGTGTCAGGAGGAGCCCATGAACCAGGGCGCGTGGTACTGCAGTCAGCATCACATGCGTAACGCGCTGCACCGGAAGAACCCGAAGCTGTACCTGCAATACGCAGGGCGTGAGGCTTCAGCGGCTCCGGCCTGTGGTCATATGTCCGTGCACATTGAAGAACAGAAGAACCTGGTTAACGACGCGTTCGAAATCTGACGAGCTACCGAATTAAGGATCCGAGATGTCAATTGAAATCAAAGCCCCCGTTTTTCCCGAATCGGTCGCAGAGGGTACCGTCGCGACCTGGCACAAGCAGCCTGGTGAAGCCTGCGCCCGCGACGAACTGATTGTCGATATCGAAACCGACAAGGTGGTTCTGGAAGTGGTCGCGCCGGCAGACGGTGTGATCGAGGCGATCCTGAAAGGCGAAGGCGACACCGTAGAAAGCGGTGAGGTGATCGGCCAGTTCAAGGAAGGCGCAGCGGGCGAAGTCAAGCCGGCCGCGGCGGAAGCGAGCGCTGCAGCGCCCCAGGCCGAAGAGAAGTCCGCGGCCTCTGGTGATGCCATCCTGAGCCCGGCGGCCCGCAAGCTGGCGGAAGAAGCCAATATCGACCCGAACGCGGTCAAGGGCACCGGCAAAGATGGCCGGGTAACCAAGGAAGACGTGCAGAACTTCGTTGAAAGCGGCAAGTCCGCTGCCCCTGTAGCCCAGCCTGCTGCCCAGATGCCACAGGTTGAAGTGGCTGCCGGCGAGCGTCCGGAGAAGCGGGTACCGATGACCCGCCTGCGTGCCAGCATTGCCAAGCGCCTGGTCAGTGCCCAGCAGAACGCGGCCATGCTCACCACCTTCAACGAAGTCAACATGAAGCCGCTGATGGATCTGCGCAAGCAGTACAAGGACAGCTTCGAGAAGCGTCACGGCATCAAGCTGGGCTTCATGTCCCTGTTCGTCAAGGCGGCTACCGAGGCGCTCAAGCGGTTCCCCGCGGTTAACGCCTCCATCGACGGCAACGACATGGTTTACCACGGCTACCAGGACATCGGCGTAGCCGTGTCCAGCGACCGTGGTCTGGTGGTCCCCGTGCTGCGTGACACCGATGCCATGGGCCTGGCCGATATTGAGAAGAAGATTGTCGAGTACGGCACCAAGGCCCGTGACGGCAAGCTGGGTATTGAGGAAATGACGGGCGGCACCTTCACCATCTCCAACGGTGGTGTGTTCGGCTCGCTGATGTCGACGCCGATCCTGAATCCGCCGCAGACTGCTATCCTTGGTATGCACAAAATCCAGGAGCGCCCGATGGCGGTTAACGGTCAGGTTGTTATCCTGCCGATGATGTACCTGGCCCTGTCTTACGATCACCGTATGATCGACGGCAAGGAAGCGGTGCAGTTCCTGGTAGCGATCAAGGACATGGTTGAAGACCCGGCGCGCATTCTGCTGGACGTCTGAGCCTGACACTTAACGAATCAGAAAACAGGATTGAATAATGTCTGATAAGTACGACGTAATCGTCATTGGTGCGGGCCCCGGCGGCTACGTAGCGGCCATCAAGGCAGCCCAGCTGGGCCTGAAGACCGCGTGTGTGGAGTCCTGGACTGCCGAAGACGGCAAGCAGGTACTGGGTGGTACCTGCCTCAACGTTGGATGTATCCCCTCCAAGGCGCTGCTGGAGGTTTCCCACAAGTTCGAGGAAACCGCTCACCATTACGCCGAGCAGGGCATCATGGTCAAGGACGTCCAGATGGACGTCGCCAAGATGATGGAGCGCAAGGCCGGCATCGTTAAGCAGCTGACCGGTGGTATCGCCGGGCTGTTCAAGGCCAATGGTGTAACCGCCATCCAGGGCCACGGCAAGCTGTTGGCCAACCGCAAGGTGGAAGTTACCGCTAACGACGGCAAGACGACGACTTACGAAGCAGAGAACGTGATCATCGCTACCGGTTCCAAGCCGATCGAGATCCCGCCTGCGCCGATGACCGAAGGCTACATCACCGATTCCGAAGGCGCGCTGGAGTTTACCGAAGTGCCCAAGCGCCTTGGCATCATCGGTGCTGGTGTAATCGGTCTGGAACTGGGCAGTGTCTGGGCCCGTCTGGGTGCCGAAGTGACCATCCTGGAAGCCCAGGACAGCTTCCTGCCGGCGGTGGACCAGCAGATCGCCAAAGACGCACTCAAGCAGTTCCAGAAGCAGGGCCTGAACATTGTGCTCGGCGGTCGGGTGACCGGCGCCGAAGTCAAGCGCAAGCTGGTCAACGTGACCTACGAAGATGCCAAGGGCAAGCAGGAGCTGAAGGTCGACAAGCTGATCGTGGCTGTTGGCCGTCGTCCGTACACCGACAACCTGCTGTCGGAAGATTCCGGCGTCAAGATGGATGAGCGTGGGTTCATCTTTGTTGACGAGAACTGCAAGACCGAAGCCCCGGGTGTCTGGGCGGTAGGTGACGTGGTGCGTGGCCCGATGCTGGCGCATAAGGCATCCGAAGAGGGTGTGATGGTTGCCGAGCGTATTGCCGGCCACAAGCCGCAGGTCAACTACGACTGCATCCCGAACGTGATCTACACCGCACCGGAAGTTGCCTGGGTTGGCAAGACCGAGGAGCAGCTGAAGGCAGAAGGTGAGGCCTACAAGGTGGGTACCTTCCCGTTCGCCGCAAACGGTCGCGCCATGGCTGCCAATGCCGCATCCGGCATGGTCAAGATCATCGCTGACGAGAAGACCGATCGTATCCTCGGCTTCCACGTAGTGGGTCCGCAGGCATCCGAAATCGTTGCCCAGGGCGTGATCGCGATGGAGTTCGGCTCCAGCGCAGAAGATCTGGCCCTGACCTGTTTCGCGCATCCGACTCTGTCCGAGTCCGTGCACGAGGCAGCACTGGCTGTGAACGGCGGCGCAATCCACATTGCCAACCGTCGCAAGAAGAAGTAACGCAATACAGGAAACAGGGGGCGCCAACGACGGCGCCCCGCTGCCATAAAAACGGCAGGTTTTCGTTTGCGCTCACGGCGGGCTGAGGTGATCCCCGGTCTGCCAAGCCGAATTCGCAAGAGGAGCTCCAGAGACGGCGCTTCAGCGGGTTCATTTCCGTACGTGGTTATCCTCCATCAAAAAGCGGGACATTAACTATGAATTTGCATGAATATCAGGGCAAGCAGCTGTTCGCTGAATACGGCCTGCCTGTATCCCAGGGCATTGCCTGCGATACCCCTCAGGAAGCTGTAGCGGCCGCTACCGAAATCGGTGGTGATGCGTGGGTCGTCAAAGCACAGGTTCATGCCGGTGGCCGTGGTAAGGCCGGTGGCGTCAAGCTGGTCAAGAGCAAGGACGAGATCCGTGCCTTCGCCGAGAACTGGCTGGGCAAGAACCTGGTAACCTACCAGACCGACGAGAAAGGCCAGCCGGTCAGCAAGATTCTGGTTGAATCCCTCACCGACATCGACCAGGAACTGTACCTGGGTGCGGTTGTTGACCGTGGCACCCGTCGTATCGTGTTCATGGCGTCTACCGAAGGCGGCGTGGAAATCGAGAAGGTTGCCGAAGAAACTCCGGAAAAGATCCTGAAAGCCGAAATCGATCCGCTGGTAGGCGCTCAGCCGTACCAGGGCCGCGAACTGGCCTTCAAACTCGGCCTGGAAGGCAAGCAGATCGGTCAGTTCACCAAGATCTTCCTGGGTCTGGCCAAGCTGTTCGAAGAGTGCGACCTGGCGCTGGTTGAGATCAACCCGCTGGTGATCACTCCGGCTGGCGACCTGCACTGTCTGGATGCCAAGCTCGGTGTTGACGGCAACGCTCTGTACCGTCAGAAGAAAATCCACGAGATGCACGATCCTTCCCAGGAAGACCCCCGCGAAGCAGAAGCTGCCCGTTGGGAGCTGAACTACGTCGCTCTGGAAGGCAACATCGGTTGCATGGTTAACGGCGCTGGTCTGGCCATGGGTACCATGGACATCATCAAGCTCGCCGGCGGCCAGCCAGCCAACTTCTTGGACGTAGGTGGCGGCGCGACCAAGGAACGCGTTACCGAAGCGTTCAAGATCATCCTGTCTGACGACGCGGTACAAGCCGTTCTGGTTAACATCTTCGGTGGTATCGTTCGTTGCGACATGATCGCCGAAGGCATCATCGGTGCGGTTAAAGAAGTAGGCGTTAAAGTGCCTGTTGTGGTCCGCCTGGAAGGCAACAACGCTGACCTGGGCGCCAAGGTTCTGGCGGAAAGTGGTCTGAACATCATCGCCGCCACCAGTCTGGCGGATGCCGCAGAGCAAGTCGTTAAAGCCGCAGGGGGTAAATAATGAGCATCCTGATCAATAAAGACACCAAGGTTATCTGCCAGGGCTTTACCGGCGCACAGGGTACTTTCCACTCTGAGCAAGCCATTGCCTATGGTACCAAGATGGTTGGCGGTGTGAGCCCGGGCAAGGGCGGCACCGAGCATCTGGGCCTGCCGGTGTTCAACACCGTGCGTGACGCCGTAGAGAAGACCGGTGCAGAAGCGACTGTTATCTACGTACCGGCTCCGTTCTGTAAGGACGCCATCATTGAAGCTGCCGATGCTGGCATTCAGCTGATCGTCTGCATCACTGAAGGCATCCCGACCATCGACATGCTGTACGCCAAGGAATACGTAGATCGCAAGGGCGTGCGGATGATCGGACCGAACTGTCCGGGCGTGATCACGCCGGGCGAGTGCAAGATCGGCATCATGCCGGGCCACATCCACAAGCCCGGCAAGGTGGGCATCGTGTCCCGCTCCGGTACCCTGACTTACGAAGCGGTTAAGCAGACCACTGACTTCGGCTTTGGTCAGTCCACTTGTGTAGGTATCGGTGGTGACCCGATTCCGGGTTCCAACTTCATCGACATTCTCAAGCTGCTGCAGGAAGATCCGCAGACCGAAGCTATTGTAATGATTGGTGAAATCGGCGGTACCGCCGAAGAAGAGGCGGCGGCCTTCATCAAGGAGAACGTAACCAAGCCGGTGGTGTCTTACATCGCGGGTGTAACTGCGCCTCCTGGCAAGCGTATGGGCCACGCCGGTGCCATCATCTCCGGTGGCAAGGGCACTGCAGACGAGAAGTTTGCCGCCCTGAACGACGCCGGTGTTAAAACCGTGCGCAGCCTGGCCGAAATCGGCAAGGCGCTGAAGGAAGTGACCGGCTGGTAAGTTTTTACCTCCGGTACGCCTCAAAGCCCCCGGGTGCCTCGCGGCCCCGGGGGCTTTTTGTTTTGGGCCGGCAATCAATGGCTTCTTAACGCGGCGGGTGGATAAGACTATAATGCCCGGTCAGCCTGCTCTATGATGGGTCGGCTCAATTCAAACAGAAGGAGTTCATGCTTTGAGTTCTGTAGATTCCCAGCAACGGGTTTTGTCCGGAATGCGCCCCACCGGCAAGCTTCACCTCGGCCACTATCACGGTGTGCTGAAAAACTGGGTGAAACTCCAGCATGAATTCGAGTGCTTCTTCTTCGTCGCAGACTGGCACGCGTTGACCACCCAGTACGACGACCCCTCCGGTATCGAGGAGAGCGTATGGGACATGGTGATTGACTGGCTGGCGGCCGGCGTAAACCCGGGGTCCTCCACCATGTTTATCCAGTCCCGCGTGCCAGAGCATGCGGAGCTGCATCTGCTGCTTTCGATGATTACCCCGCTGGGCTGGCTGGAGCGCATTCCAACCTACAAGGACCAGCAGGAAAAACTGCGTGAAAAGGACCTGGCGACCTACGGCTTCCTGGGGTACCCGCTGCTGCAGACGGCGGACATCCTGATGTATCGCGCGGGCAAGGTGCCGGTGGGTGCGGATCAGGTGTCCCATGTGGAGATCACCCGAGAGATTGCCCGTCGGTTCAATCATCTCTATGGCCGGGAGCCGGGCTTCGAGGAGCTGGCCGAGGGCGCCATCGTGAAGATGGGCAAGAAGAACGCCAAACTCTATCGCACCCTGAAGAAACGGTATCAGGAAGAGGGCGATCTGGAGGCACTGGAAACGGCCCGGGCTCTGCTCAAGGAGCAGCAGAACATTTCCCTGGGTGACCGGGAGCGACTGTATGGCTACATTGAAGGGGGCGGCAAGGTGATCCTGCCGGAACCGCAGCCGCTGCTGACGCCGGAATCCAAGATGCCGGGGCTGGACGGCCAGAAGATGTCCAAGTCCTATAACAATTACATCGGCCTGCGGGAAGCGCCGGACAGTGTCGCCGTCAAGATCCGCACCATGCAGACCGATCCCCAGCGGGTCCGCCGTACTGATCCGGGGGAGCCGGAGAAATGCCCGGTGTGGGGTATGCACAAGATTTACTCCGATGCCGATACCCAGCAGTGGGTGCAGACCGGCTGCCGCAGTGCCGGCATTGGCTGCCTCGACTGCAAGAAACCGCTGATCGATGCCATTATCGAAGAGCAGCGGCCCCTTCACGAGCGGGCCCGCGAGTACGAGAATAACCGGGACCTGGTGCACTCCATTCTTGAAGAGGGGGCCGAGCAGGCCCGTGATGCAGCGCGGGACACCCTGGAAGAAGTCCGTGCGGCGATGGGGCTCGGTTACCGGTAACCGGTGGCCAGCCCGGCTATCCTGGCCGGGCTGAACAGATGGAGTGAGCATGACGGATGACACCATGAGCAATACGGCGCCAGCGGAGGTTACGGAACCTGCGGTGGCGTCCGGCTCGGCGGATCAGTCCGGTATGCCGTTAGCCCGGGTATCCGGGAAGCCGCTGGTTGATCTCCCGAAAGACCTCTACATTCCGCCCGATGCGCTGGCGGTGTTCCTGGAAGCGTTCGAAGGTCCGCTGGATTTGCTGCTCTACCTGATCCGGCGGCAGAACATGAACATCCTGGATATCGATGTCAGCGAGATCACCCGCCAGTACATGGACTACATTAGTGCCGTGGAGGCGATGCGTTTCGAGCTCGCCGCGGAGTATCTGGTGATGGCCGCAACCCTTGCCGAGATCAAGTCACGCATGTTGCTGCCGCGCCAGGAGAGCGAGGACGACGAAGAGTCCGATCCCCGGGCCGAGCTGATCCGCCGTCTCCAGCAGTATGAACGTTTCAAGAAGGCTGCCGAGGATCTGGAAGAAATCCCGCGGATGGAGCGGGACACCTTTGCCGGTTCAGCCGCACTGCCCAGGCTGCCGAACAGCCAGCCCCACCCCGAGGTGGACCTGAAGGAGATTCTGTATGCCCTGCAGGGTGTCCTGATGCGTGCTGACCTGTTTACCAGTCATCATGTGGAGCGGGAAAAGCTCTCAACCCGCGAGCGAATGTCGGCCATCCTGTCGGTATTGAGTGGTGACAGCTTTGTCAGTTTCGAGAGTCTGTTTACTCCGGAAGAGGGCAGGCTGGGGGTGGTGGTTACCTTTCTTGCGACCCTCGAGCTGATCAAGGAACAACTGGTTGAGATCGTGCAGACTGAGGTGTTTGGTCAGATCCATCTGCGGGCACGTGCGGCAAATTGACCGGTCGGCGCTCGCCGAGTGCTTGCTCGCTTGGGACGTCGGTGCGGTCGTGTGAATTGGCAGGATTGACAGCGATATGAACGAAGAAAATCTGCGACGGATCCAGGCAATTACGGAGGCGGCGCTTCTTGCAGCCGGCAAGCCACTGAATCTTGACCAGTTGCGAGAGTTGTTCGACGAGCATGAGCGTCCGGCCCGGCAGGTGATGGAGCACGTAATGTGCCAGCTGGCGACCGCCTGTGACGGACGTGGGTTCGAACTGAAAAAAGTGGCCAGCGGATACCGGCTGCAGGTCCGTGAGGAATACGCCCCCTGGGTCGGACGGTTGTTCGAGGAGCGACCCCAGCGGTACTCCCGCGCCTTGCTGGAAACCCTGGCGCTGATTGCCTATCGCCAACCCATTACCCGGGGCGAAATTGAAGAGATACGGGGTGTTACGGTAAGCAGTAACATTGTGCGTACCCTGCTGGAGCGGGAGTGGGTCAGGGTGGTTGGCCACCGTGACGTACCCGGCCGCCCGGCAATGTATGCCACCACCCGGCAGTTCCTGGACTATTTCAATCTGACCGGGCTGGACCAGTTGCCGCCATTGTCCGAAGTGCGGGACCTTGAGGAAATTGGCCGGGAAATCGAAAAGAACATGCAGGCAGAGATCGAGTTCGAAGCGGGCGGGCCGGCCCCCGAACCGGACGACGTTGCTGGCGATGACGCCGGTGATGCTGACTCGGCCGATCATCAGACACTCCACTGATGCCAGCGGCATCAGCTTTTAGTTAAGGAAATACCATGGCGAAGAATCGCCCGACAGCATCAACCAAGCCTGCAGCCGATAGCCCGAAACCGGGTGGTGCAGAGCGTATCCAGAAATTGCTGGCCCGTGCCGGCGTCGGATCCCGGCGCGAAATCGAAGGCTGGATGGAAACCGGCCGGCTGATGGTCAACGGCGAACCTGCTGCGCCCGGCCAGAAAGCGACCACCGCCGACCGTTTTGAGCTGGATGGCAAGCGGCTGGACATTACCGCCGCAGCCGAGGTGGTGCGCCGGGTCCTCATCTACAACAAACCCGAGGGCGAGGTAACCACCCGCAAGGATCCGGAAGGCCGGCCCACGGTGTTTGACCGTTTGCCCAGACTGCGGGACCAGCGCTGGATCTCCATTGGTCGCCTGGACATCAACACCACCGGTCTCGTGCTGTTCACGACGGATGGGGAACTGGCCAACCGGCTGATGCACCCCTCCAGTGAGATCGACCGCGAGTACGCGGTGCGGATCTTCGGCGAGGTGGACGACGCGATGATTGAGCGTCTGCTGCAGGGGGTTTTGCTGGAAGATGGCATGGCGAAGTTTACTGACATCAGCCCGGCTGGTGGCAGCGGGATCAACCGCTGGTTCCATGTCACTCTGATGGAAGGTCGCAACCGGGAAGTCCGGCGCCTGTGGGAATCCCAGGGCGTTCGGGTAAGTCGCCTCAAGCGGGTGCGTTATGGACCTGTTTTCCTGCCCAGCCGCCTGGTGATGGGCAAGTGGGAAGAACTCGACCAGAAAGCCGTGGACACTCTCAGTCGCACGGTGGGCCTGTCATCGGTTGCCATTCCGGCGAAAACCCCGGATGAGCAGGCAGCCCAGGATCGTCAGCGTCGCAAGAGCCCCGGCCGTGCTGCGCGCAAGCCCGCCGCGGGTCGTTGGGAGGTGACGGGGACCCGGCCGGAACGATCTGCTGGCAAGAGCACCGAAAAGCGTCCGGGCCGGACGTCGGAGAAGGCAACCGGCAAGAGTGCCGGTAATACTGCCGGTAAGAGTGCCGACAAGAGTGCCGGTAAGAGTGCCGACAAGAGTGCCGGTAAGAGTGCCGGCCGGGATTCGGCAAAGGGCAGCGGTGCCGGCAGGGGGCCTGGCAAAGCAACCGGGAAAGGTTCCGGTAAACCCGATACCAGGAGCGGTCGGCGCTGACCACTGGCCGGCCCGTCCGGGGAGTGGTGGAAGGACAGTCAAAATGTCCGACAAGAGGGTGGGGCTGAAGATTCGCTATGGTACACTCCAGCGTTTGTAACTGTGCCGTCTGCAGAAGTGAGCGACTATCCCTATGAGGTTTCAGGCCCCGGAAAGCCTTTCTGAACAAATCGCCCAGCATCTGGGGCAGCGCATCATTACCAGCGACCTCAAGCCCGGTGAGCGGATCCAGGAGCTCAAGGTGGCGGGCGAGCTCAATGTCAGCCGCGGGTCCGTCCGGGAGGCCCTGCTGATTCTCCAGCGCAGACACCTGGTAGAGATTTTCCCCAGGCGGGGCGCCGTGGTGTCCAGCCTGACCCCCGACATTGTTAACAGTCTCTACGACATCTACATCGACCTCCTGTGTATGCTGGGCCGCAAGGTTCTGGAGCGCTGGTCCGGTGACCAGCTGGCCGGTGTGATGAGCCAGGTGGGCGAACTGCAGGCGGTGATCGACGCGCTCAACTCCTCCGACGGTGACGCCGCTGAGCAGGTCATTGACGCCGGTTTCGGGGTTATGCGTTACGCCTATCGACTGGTGGAAAATCCCTTCCTTGAGGAAACCCTCGAGAATTTCCGTCCCGCCATCAGCCGCACCTACTACGTCGCCCTGGACAACTTCCGCGAGGAGTTCGGCGAAACTGCCCGCTTCTTCAAGCAGCTGGGTGAGGCGGCCGCCAGCGGCGATTCGGAGCGGTTGCAAGCCTCCATTCGCGCGTTTGCCGAACACCAGCGCCAGCAGGTCCTGGCGCTGCTCCAGGACGAGGCGGGGGCGTGATATGCGACTGAAGTCCATCAAACTCGCCGGCTTCAAATCTTTTGTCGATCCCACCACGGTGCCGTTTCCGTCCAACATGACGGCGGTGGTGGGCCCCAATGGTTGCGGAAAATCCAACATTATCGATGCTGTTCGCTGGGTTATGGGCGAAAGTTCTGCAAAATACCTGCGGGGCGAGTCGATGACGGATGTCATCTTCAACGGCTCCAGTGCCCGCAAGCCGGTGGGCCAGGCCTCCATCGAGCTGGTGTTCGATAATGGTGACGGTTCGGCACCCGGGGAATTCGTCAAGTTCAGCGAAATCTCGGTACGCCGCCGGGTGTCGCGGGAGGGCCAGTCGGAGTATTTCCTCAACGGTGCCAAGTGTCGGCGCCGCGATATTACCGACCTGTTTCTTGGCACCGGCCTTGGTCCCCGCAGCTATGCCATTATCGAGCAGGGCATGATTTCCCGGCTGATCGAAGCCAAGCCCGAAGAATTGCGGATCTACATCGAGGAAGCCGCCGGTATTTCCAAGTACAAGGAGCGCCGCAAGGAAACCGAAAACCGCATTCGCCGCACCCAGGAGAATCTTGAGCGGCTGACCGATCTGCGGGAGGAGCTCGGGCGGCAACTCCAGCACCTGGAGCGCCAGGCTGCAGCGGCTGAAAAGTACAAGGCATACAAGCAGGAGGAGCGGCAGAAGAAAGCCGAGCTTACGGTGTTGCGCTGGCAGGCCCTCGATAACGACCTGCAAACCTGGCGCGGCAAGATCCGCGACACCGAACTGGAGCTGGAAAAGTTGCTGACCGAGCGGGTCAGCCTGGAAACCTCCATGGAAACCCTGCGGGACAACCATCACGAACGCACGGAACACTTCAACCGTGCCCAGGCCCGTTATTACGAGGCGGGCGCGGACATAGCCCGCATTGAGCAGAGCCTTGAGCACCAGCGGGAGCGCAGCCGGCAGACCGCGGCCGAGCTCGATCAGGCCATGGCCAATCAGCGGGAGCTGGCGCGGGAGCTGGAACAGGACGAGGAAAAACTGGCCGGCATCCAGCAGGAGCTGGATATGATCGGGCCGGAGCAGGAAGAGCTCGTCATCCGGGCCGAAGAGTCCGGTGAGAAGCTCCAGCAAGCCGAAGATGCCATGAGTGACTGGCAACACAGCTGGGAAACCTTCAGCGCCCGCTCGGCGGATGCCCGGCGCCAGGCGGAGCTCGCCCAGTCGCGGATCCGTTCGCTGGAAGACGCCATTGAGCAGTTGCGAACCCGCCAGGATCGCCTGCGGGATGAGCAGGGGCTGCTGGAAGGCCAGCTGGATCGCGCCGAGCTTGAGGAGTTGCTGGAACAACAGGAAACCCTCGAGCTGCAACGGGAGGAGGCCGCCGAGCGTATTGCGGCGGTTCAGGACAGTCTTTATGAGGCCCGCCAGCACCAGCGGGAGGCTGAGCAGGCGGTGTCCGAAAGCCGGCAACGGGTGCAGAGCCTCAAGGCGGTGCTCGAATCCCAGCAGGCCCTGCTGGACGAGCAAATGGGCAGCCAGGATGACGCCTTGCAGGGCTGGCTCGGCGAACACGGGCTGGGGGATGTGCCACGGGTTGCAAGCCAGTTGAACATTGAGAATGGCTGGGAATTTGCCGTCGAACAGGTCATTGGCCGGTTCACCCAGGGGCTCGCACTGGCAGATGGCCTGACGAGCTTGCACGGTGCCATGGCAAACGCGCCGAAAGGCGTGGCACTGGTCAGCGGCGCCGGTGACACCGTCGCAACCGGCAGCGGCCTGGCGGCAAAGGTGACAGGCGTTTCCGCTATTCGGGACCTGCTCTCTGGAATTGATACAGCGGCGGACCTCGACGAGGCACTCGCCCTTCGCGAGTCCCTGCAGCCCGGCCAGAGTATCATCACCCCGGGCGGGGTGTGGGTGGCCCGCGACTGGATCCTGATGCCCGATTCCGATGCCGGGCAGGTCGGGGTAATTGAACGGCAGAAGAAGGTCAGCCAGCTTGCCAGCGAGCTGGCGGAAGCCGAAAGCCTGCTTGAAGCGGCCGAGGCCCGGCTGGAAAGCCTGCAGGAGCGCTCGGAGCGTGCCGAGGCGTCCCGCGATGATGCTCAGGGGCAACTCAGTGATGCAGAACGGGAACTGGGCGGCCTATCCTCCAGGATCAGTGGTCTGCGTGCCAGGGCGGAGCAGATCGATGCCCGTTTACAGCGCATTCGTGACGACCATGCTGAAGTGAGTCTCAGCCTGGAAGACCAGCAGGAGACCCTGCTGGAGGCCAGGGAAGAGTGGCAGCAGGCGCTGGCTTCCACCGAAGACAGTGACGAAGAGAAAGAGCGCTTGCTGGAACGCCGTGACACGCTGCGTGAGAATCTCGACCGCCTGCGCCAGGATGCCCGCCACGACCGTGACCATGCCCATCAGTTGCAGTTACAGCTGCAATCCCTGAACAGCCAGCGCGACGGCTTGCGCCAGACCATCGACCGGATGCAAATGCAGAAGGAGCGACTCGAGGAGCGGCTGGACATGCTGCGTGAGTCCCGCGAAAACGCGGAGGAGCCCATCGAGGACCTGCAGATGCAGCTGGAAGGCCTGCTCGACCGCCGTCTGGCGGAAGAGGAGAAGCTGGCGGCGGCCCGTGATGCACTGGAAGATATTGATCGTGAGGTGCGGGAGAAGGAACAGGGCCGCAGCGGTATTGAGCATCGGGTCCAGGATGTCCGGGCCCGGTTGGAAAAGCTCAAGATGGAGTCCCAGGCGCTGGAAATCCGGTCGGGGAACCACATTGAGCAACTGCGGGAACTCAACGTGAAGCTGCAGGAGGTGCTGGCTCAGCTCCCGGAGCAGGCCTCCGAGAAAGTGTGGGCGGAGGAACTGGAAAAGATCGGCAGTCGGATCCAGCGGTTGGGGGCGATCAACCTGGCAGCGATCGAGGAGTACCAGGTCCAGAGCGAACGCAAAACCTATCTTGATGAGCAGCACGACGACCTGATGGAGGCCCTGGAGACCCTCGACAACGCCATCCGCAAGATCGACCGGGAGACCCGTCAGCGCTTCAAGGAAACCTTCGACCAGGTCAACGGCGGCCTGCAGGCCCTGTTCCCGAAGGTCTTTGGCGGTGGTAACGCCTATCTGGAGCTGACCGGGGAGGATCTGCTGGAAACCGGGGTCACGATCATGGCCCGGCCGCCGGGCAAGAAGAACAGTACCATTCACCTGCTGTCCGGTGGCGAGAAGGCACTCACCGCGATTGCGCTGGTGTTCTCCATCTTCCAGCTCAACCCGGCACCTTTCTGCATGCTGGACGAGGTCGATGCACCGCTGGATGACGCCAACGTGGGGCGTTACGCCAATATGGTGAAAGAGATGTCAAAACAGGTACAGTTTATTTACATTACCCACAACAAGATCGCCATGGAAATGGCCGATCAGCTGATGGGGGTGACCATGCACGAGCCCGGCTGTTCGCGGCTGGTGTCCGTGGATGTCGAGGAAGCGGCGGCGCTGGCTGAGGCCTGAGCCGGCACGCTATATGACAAAATCGCCATGTGGCCTGATGGCGCGTTGTATTCGGTACAGGCTTTTCTTAGAGTAACCCATTTACGCGACTTGCAGACAGGACAGCAATCTTATGTCACTTAGGGAATGGTTAATCGCCATAGGTACCCTGGTCATACTGGGCATTATTATTGATGGTATTCGCCGGGTGAGGCGGGCACGTAAGGAGTCGATGGCGATCTCCTCGGGAATGGGCGCCGATGACCTGCAGGAATCGCCGCTGGATGAGGAGTACAACCCGGAGCTGCCCAATGGCGGCGCCCGTACTGTGTCCCGGGAAACCCTTGAGGAGCGGGGCTACGTCAAATCCTCCGGCCGTAGCCGGTTTGCCAACCCGGAGCCCAAGCCGACCCGACCGGTCATCGCCGCAGGCGGCAGTATGGCTGACCAGGAGCGTGCGGCGGTGACAGGGGCGCCGCAAGCGGACTCTTTACCCGTAGCCGATGACCGGCAGGACGCGAGCCACGACGACTGGCAGGAGGAGGTTGCCCCCCGGCGGCCGGCGGGTCAGGCGGACGACATGAACTCGGATTCCGGCTGGGGCGCGCTGGATGATGACCCGGAGCTGGACGCCGGCTTCGCCGGTGAATCCCGCGCCACCCCCCGGCCTTTGGAGGTGGCCCCCGATCAGCCCGCGGCGCAGCCTGTGGCAGATAACGTTCCGCCGTTGGTCACCGCAGATGTACAGCAAGACACCGCCCGTCGCGAGCGTCCCGAAACCAAGGCGGCATCGGAGCCACTGGCCGGGGCTAATCGTCCGGAGGCACAGGAGGTCGTTGTCATCAATGTGCTGGCAAAACGGGAACGGGAGTTCCAGGGTGCAGCCCTGAAAAAGCTGTTCGAGGCCTGTGGTCTGGAATACGGCGACATGGACATCTATCACCGCCACGAACAGGTCGTTACCACCAGTCCGGTACAGTTCAGTGTTGCCAACGCGGTTGAACCCGGCACGTTCAGGCCGGCTGATATGCCAGCCCTGTCGACCCCGGGGATCAGTTTCTTCATGAGCCTGCCAGGACCCTCCAATGCGATGCAGGCGTTTGATTTCATGCTGGAGACCGCCCAGTGCGTCGTCAAAAATCTCGGCGGGGAGCTGAAAGACGAGCGACGCAGTGTGATGACACCACAAACCATCGAGCACTGTCGCCAGAGGATTCGCGAGTTCGAGCGTAAACAGCGGTCCAGACGGCCCGGCTGAGCAGCGGCTGTGGTAAATGTCTGGCAAATGCCCGGTCTGCACCGGGCATTTTTTTGTAGGGTAAGGACCAACACATGAGTAAAGCACCTTCTTCCGCGCAGGCCCGGGCCCAGGAACTGCGTGACATCATCAGCGATCACAACTATCGCTACTATGTGCTTGATGATCCACAGGTTCCCGACGCGGAGTACGACCGGCTCTTTCGCGAACTCCAGCAGCTGGAAGGAGAATACCCGGACCTGGTAACAGCCGATTCACCGACCCGGCGGGTTGGTGCCAGTGGCGAAACCAGCTTCGAGGAAGTGGTGCATCGCCTGCCCATGTTGTCGCTGGATAACGCCTTTAGTGAGGAGGAGCTACGTGATTTTGACCGGCGGGTGCGGGAGCGCCTCAAACGGGAGGAAGACATCGAATACGTCTGCGAACCCAAGCTTGACGGCCTGGCGGTGAGCCTGCATTACGAATCAGGGCTGCTGATTCGCGCAGCGACCCGGGGAGACGGCTATTCAGGAGAGGATATCACCGCCAACATCCGTACCATCCCGTCGATACCCCTGAAACTGCGTGGCACCGGTTATCCCGACCTTGTCGAAGTGCGCGGCGAGGTCTACATGCCCAAGGAGGGTTTCGAGAAACTGAACCGTGACCTGGCCAATCGTGGGGAGAAGACTTTCGTGAACCCCCGCAACGCTGCGGCTGGCAGCCTGCGACAGAAAAACCCCCGAGTAACCGCACGGCGCCCACTCGAGATGTGCGCCTATAGCGTGGCGGTGACCGATGAATCGCTGCTGCCGGACACCCACTGGGATGGCCTCGAGCGGGTGCGTGACTGGGGCTTTCGGATTAACCCGGAAATGCGCAAGGCTCATGGCGTGGGCGAGTGCCTGCAGGCATACGAGGAGTTGCTGGCCAAGCGTGGCGATCTGCCGTATGAGATTGACGGCATTGTCTTCAAGGTTAACCGCCTGGACCTGCAGCAGGCCCTTGGCTTCGTATCACGGGCGCCACGCTGGGCCATCGCCCACAAGTTTCCGGCCCAGGAAGAAATGACCGTCATCGAGGACGTGGAATTCCAGGTAGGCCGCACCGGAGCTGTGACGCCGGTGGCCCGGTTGCGTCCGGTCTTCGTGGGGGGCGTGACGGTGAGCAACGCCACGTTGCACAACATGGACGAGATTCGCCGCCTTGACGCCCGCATCGGCGATACGGTGATTGTCCGCCGCGCCGGTGATGTGATTCCGCAGGTGGTTCGGGTGGTGGTTGAAAAGCGGCCCCCGGAGGCGCAGGAAGTCGAGTTACCCGCCCATTGCCCGGTCTGCGACTCCGATGTCATCCAGATCGAGGGTGAGGCGGTGGCACGCTGTTCGGGCGGGCTGTACTGTCCGGCACAGCGTAAGGAAGCCATCCGCCACTACGCGTCGCGCAAGGCGATGGACATTGAGGGACTGGGTGACAAGTGGATTGATATCCTGGTGGAAGCCGGCCTGGTTAAAACTGTGGCTGATCTCTACACGCTCACCGCCGCTGACCTGATGAAGCTGGAGCGGATGGGAGAGAAGTCGGCGTCCAACCTGGTAGCGGCCATTGACGGCTCCCGTAACCCGGTGCTGTGGCGGTTCCTCTACGCCCTGGGCATCCGTGAGGTCGGAGAGGCAACTGCGAAGGCACTCGCCAGCCACTTCGGTCAACTGGAAGCCATTGCCGGCGCGGATGAGGATGCCCTGCAGACCGTACCGGACGTGGGCCCGATTGTGGCTGGCCATATCCGCAGCTTTTTCGATCAGCCCCATAACCAGGAAACCATTGCCGCGCTGCATCAGGCCGGCGTGCGCTGGCAGACCGAGTCGGTGGATGTGTCCTCCCGGCCGCTTGCCGGAGAAACCTGGGTTCTGACCGGCACCCTTGCGGAAATGACCCGGGATGAAGCGCGGGAAAAGCTGGAAGCACTGGGGGCCAAAGTGGCGGGCAGTGTGTCGGGCAAAACCTCCTGCGTGGTGGCCGGGGAAGCTGCCGGCTCCAAACTGCGCAAGGCCGAGTCGCTCGGGGTCAGGGTCATCAGTGAGGCAGAGTTCCTGGCCTTTCTCGCGGAGCAAGGCGCCGGTTGAATTGTCTGTGCCGGATCCTTCAGACCGGCACTTCCTTCCACCCGGCACTTCCCGCCGGGGTCATTAAGGGCCGCAGACCGGCAGGTGTGCGAATCTGAGAACTCGCGCACCCAGCGGCCCCGTCAATTTACGTACCATGGGGTTGGTCTGTAACGGTGTGTAACGCACCGGATCCTCAACAATAATTCTTTCGAAACGGATTCCCTACATGTGCGCCGACGTTTGCTCCCGTCCGAAGCGATACCCTGGCCGGCTGATTCTCGCGATGCTGCTGCCGGTTCTGCTGGCCGCCTGCAAAACCGAGAAAGACCCGGATGATCCGACCATCCTCGGGGTGCCGCCGGCCACCGCCTACCTCGGGGTTGAGTATTACTACAACTTTGGTGCTTACGGCGGCGAGGGGATTCTTGATTATTCGCTGACTAATGCGCCGTCCTGGCTCGCGCTGGAAGACATCAGCAACAAGGCCCGCCAGGGCATCATTATTCGTGGTGTGCCAGGGCTGACCGGCGGTGAGCGGGGTGCCGGAGACCTTGGTACCACCCGTAACATTAACCTGGTGACGACCGATGGACGGATGGCCGGTGTCCAGCCGTTCGACATCAACGTCAAAGAGAATAACCTCAGCCTCAGTGCGGAGGTGTTTACCGAAGGCAAAGCCGGCGCGGTAAAGCAGGGCGTAGGGGAGCGTTGTGAACTGCCGGACCTGGAAAATAGCGGCGAACACAACTACGACATCAACCTCTACGACGACAGCGGTGTCTATCTCGGCACCGAGGCCCGAACCAGCGAGACCTATCCGGTGCTGGTTCGGGTGATGCTGGAGCGTCCCTCCGTCACCCGGGTCCAGGTGGCATGGGAGTTACGCAGCGGGTTCGATCCGCTGGCCTGCGATCCCACGATTGTCGCCCCCCACCAGCGCTGCGAACACAGTCGGCAGAATACCGGGGATGCCATCATCGACCGTGACGTCATTGCCTGGGGCAGCGGCAGCGGCAACTCGCTGCCGGCGCCGGATTACCTGACCTACCAGGCGGACGAGCAAGGGCGCTACACCCGGGGCGTGATCACGATCGAGCCCGGTATCCGCGAGTGCTACATCCGGCTTGAAGTGGTCGAGGACAGTGTCCCCGAACCGTCCGAAGTGCTTGAACTGGCACTGACGGAAGTCCGCTCCGGCCTGGCAGGCCTGGGCGGCAGCAGCAAGGGCGTCCGCACCTCCGTCATCATTGATGATAATGAGCCCAAGGTAGCCTTGAAGACCGTTATGGGAGGCGATCGCGATGTCATCAATGTCGGCTCTGGCCAGGAGTATCTCGCGGTTCTGAGCAAGCCTGCCGAGATCACCTACCGTGCCCGAATTGGCCGTGCGGTGAGCTCGGTGGCTCAGCCCGGGGCGGACTACCTGATCGAAATTCAGGATGTAGCTACCGGTACCTGGCTGGCCGGCGATATTGTCGAGTTTCCGGCGGGGCAGGTGACGGCCCGGTTCCGTGTCAGTGTGCCTGCGGCCAGCTACTCCAATCCTTCCGATAACGACAAGGCAATCGAGCTGGCAGTTGACGACGCCTACCAGGCCGGTCGCGAGAATTTCGCCGGATCCGATGCCAGTCTCCTGCGGATCGGCATCAATGAACTGACCACCCGGTTGCTGGTAGGTGGCGAGGGCGTGTTTATCCCGTCGGACCTGGCGATAGGGCACGATGGCCGCGTGTTTGTTGCGGGCTACAATCCCGCGGCGGCTAACCAGGCGGAAATCCATGTATACAGCCAGAAGGGCGAAGGCCTGGGCGTCCTGACCTCCACGGCGCCGGTTGACCCGCTTGCAGGGCCGGTTCTGGACTACAGCGAGCGCAGGGTGAAGGAAGGTGACCAGGAGGTGCTGCGGCGCGAGCTGGTGCTGGTCTATGGCACCCGGGGCACACTTGCCGGCAGCACCAATGCTGGCGGTGTCGACAGCGTGGTATCCCTGTTCCGCTACGATCCGGCGAGTGCGGAGCTGTATCCGAACGTCTGGAGTCAACAGGCCGGTACCGCAGGCGACGACATCCCCCGGTGGGGCGCCGCAGACAGTTTCGGTAATATTTTCGTGACCGGCGAAACGACCGGGCAGTGGCCGGGGGAAACCCAGCGAGGTGGGCGCGACAGCTACGTCCAGCGTATTGACAGTGTTGATACCGGTACCGGACCGGCGCCGGTCATTGCCTGGACCCGGCAGGCCGGCTCCGCCCTGGAGGACACCGTTGCGGGCGGCGCGACGTTTGCCAACAGCGGCCTGGTGTTTGGTTCCACGGCCGGCACCCTGGAAGGTCAGCCGACGGCGGGAATGACCGACCTTTACCTGTACTCGGCGTTTAATGCCGACAGTGACCTGACGGTCTACCAGCGAGGCTCCGACGCCGACGACCTGATCAGTAGCGGTGTCTACAGCGGCGGTACTTTGTGGTTGCTGGGCAACGGGGATGGCCGTTATGAAATGGCACGGGATGAAGGCGTCGCGGATGATAGCGAGCCGTTCCTCAGCCGCGACCCCCTGCAGAGCACTGCCGGTTTCCTGTTGGGTTACAGCACAACCGGTGGGCTGGTTGCCGCCCTTACGCTGAACGATATGTCTGGCGAAACCGATATTGCGGATGAGCACTATTCATCCCTGGTCGCGTTTGACGGTGACGTTGTGGTCGGCGGGCTGCTGGACAATGCCGCGGGGTTGGCGAGAACCGGAGTTCCCCCTCAACCCGAGGCCAGCCCGGAGGTTCCGGAAGAGGAGACTACCGGTGAAGATGCACCGCCGGAATCAACCGACACCGCCGAGAACAGCCCGATTGTATTGTGGTACCAATGGCTCGGCGTCGAAGGAACGGCAATACAGGCGCTGGCGAATTATCGTGATGATGAAATCACTAGCCTGGTGACGATCGACACCACCGGGGGCCGGTTCTGGGAGTTGCTGATTTTCAGCGGCGAGGGCAGGTTGCTCAATGGTGCGAATCCGGAGTAAAAGGACTCCGGATTCGCCATTGCTTCAGGCAGTTGCGGTACTCACCGGGTGTGCCGGTACCCGGCAGCGGTCAGGATTTAGCCGCGCAGCAATGTCTTTTGGCAGAGCCAGCGGCTGGCCAGTGAGCCGGTCAGCCAGGTATTCTGCCAACAACGGTGCGTAGCTCAGGCCCTTGCTGCCAAGTCCGGTGAACAGGGAAATACCTTCCAGTTCGTGGCCGTCCGGGCCGCAGAGCGGGCCAGCAGCCGGCTGATAGTCGTGGGTCGTGCAGCGAAAGCCGACCCGGCCCCGCATACCCTCGGGAGCGGGCGCCTCGCCCTGCCATATCCCCGGCAGCATCCCCTCCAGTTCGCTGATATTTTCCTGGTGGCTGGCTTCCGTCACCGCAGCATCATCGCTGTGCAGGTCAAAGGTGGCGCCGGTCAGGCAAATGCCATCACGCACCGGGTTAAGGTAACGGTTACCGCAAATGACCACCTTCGGCGCCTTGAGCCGGGCTGCCTCGAGCAACGACACCTGGCCGCGAATGGTGCGAAAGCGGAAACCACCGGCCACGGGTATCAGGCCCGGGCTCTGGTGGCCGGCACAGATCACGATGTGGTCGGTTACCAGGTCATTCTTTCCCGCTATGGCGATATGCCAGCGTCCATTACAGGGGGTGAGCCGGGTGACCCGATGGCCAAAATGGCCCTGGATATTCCGGTGACGGGCCAGGGCCCGACACGACTGGCCGGGTTCAAGCCAGCCACTGTCCGGGAACCAGAGGCCGCCCCGCGGCACGTCAACACCGCAGAGTTCCGTCGCCCGGTCGGAATCCACTGGCTGGAGGACGGCGTCGGGGTACCGGTTGCCCGCGATAAACTTCGCCTGGCGCTGCTGCTCCCGTTCATCGCCGGCCAATTGCAGCAAGCCGCAGGGGTGCCAATGGTCAGCGGCATTGTTGCTGTAGTAACGCTGGCTGAACAGCAGGGCCGCCAATGCCAGTCGGGTCTGGTAATTGAACTGGACGCCCAGTTTGACGTACAGCGCGCCCTGAAGGTTGCCGGATGCGGCAGAACCCGGGGCGGTGGTCTCATCAATCAGATGAACTGCAACGCCCCGTTCGGCGAGATTGCGGGCCAGGGTGCAGCCGGCAATGCCACTGCCGATAATGGCAACCGAGCGGGGTGGTTGCCGCCGGCGGGGATATTCCGTCGACTCTTTGGCTTCGCCGTCCAACTCACTGGCGTTGCCACCCAGAATACCCGTCAGCATGTCCCGCTTGCGCCCGTAACCTGGCACTTTGCTCATGGTAAAACCAACACCCGCCAGGGCTCGCCGCACCTCACCCACCGAGGTGAACGTGGCAACCGTGGTCCCGGCCTTGCTGTGCTGCCGCACGGCGGTGATCACGTTTGCCCGCCACAGTTCCGGGTTACGTGCCGGTGCAAAGCCGTCCAGGTACCAGGCATCGGCGGTGAATTCCAGCTGCTCCCAGCCATCCTGTGCGTCGCCGAAAAATACGGTAAGGCGCACCCGCCCGCTGTCGAAGACCAGGCGGTGGACCCCCTCGACCAGCGGCGGGTACTGGGCCAACAGCTCGGCGCTGAACCCGGCAAGTTCGGGCCACAGTGCCAGGGCCCGGGTCAGGTCCGCCACCGTTAACGGATGTTTCTCGATGGTGACATAATGCAGGCAGCCGCTGTCTGCCGGGGCATGACGGCGCCAGGCCTGCCAGGTTGCCAGAAAATTCAGCCCGGTACCGAAGCCGCACTCGGCTACGACAAACGACGCCCCGGGGGCCAGTCCGGCGAACCGTTCGGGGAGTTGGTTCCGGTCAATAAAAACGTAGCGGGATTCTTCCAGCCCATTATCGCGGCAGAAGTAGACATCACCGAACTGGCGGGATTCCGGTACACCGTCCCGCCAGACCAGGTCAGCCGGCTGCAGCGAGGGACGCTGGCGGCTGTCTGCTGCAGGAGATTCCGGGTTCATTCCGCAGCTTCACCAATGCGAACAATCTTCTCAATGGTGACGGTATCGAGGGGCACGTCGCCCATGCCATTGCGTCGTCCGGTACGCTTGCCGGCAATGGCATCGGCCACGTCCATGCCACTGGTCACCTTGCCGAATACGGCATACCCGGCACCCCGGGCGCCGGCATTGAGGTACTGATTGTCTACCAGGTTGATAAAGAACTGGGAGGTGGCGGAATGCGGGTCGCTGGTACGGGCCATGGCGATGGTGCCGCGCTGGTTCGGCAGTTCGGCACGGCCCTCGTTGCGAACCGGCTCGCGGGTCTGTTTGCGGAGCAGGTCAGCGGTAAAACCGCCGCCCTGAATCATGAAGCCGGGAATAACCCGGTGAAAAACAGTGCCGTCGTAGAAACCGTTGTCGACGTAGGTCAGAAAGTTGGCAACCGTCTGTGGTGCCAGATCGGATCGCAGGGTTAGCTCAAGCACGCCCTCGGACGTGTGCATTCTGACCCGCGGCAATTCCGCCGCGGCGCCATCCGACTGTGCCTGGGTCAGCGGTGTGAACGCCAGGGTGACCAAAAACACAAACAGGACGTTCATCAGGCGGGCCGGGCTTTTCAGGCTGATTTTGCGTTCAAGACTCGTCACGGTAGAGACCCCTTGGTTTCATTGGGCAAGCGATTGCCGGTGCAACATGAACAGGCCCGGCTGGTTGTCGTCGGATTCTAGCAGGTTTGACCCGTTATGGAGCCAGCTTGTGCTGTTGGTTTGCTAGCTGGAAGCATGTATTGCGATGGGGGAGGAACCGGCCGGCAGGTTTGCTATTATCTCCGGCTACCAGGAACTTCGGAGAACCGACAGCCCATGACAGCAGAGATTACCCAACCGGACTATGAGTCGTTCCGGTTGTTCCTCCATGACGCCTGCGGAATACTGCTTGGCGCCGCCAGCCAGAAGCAGGTGCGGCGCCGGTTGCTTCGTATCCTTGGTGACCATGGCCTGGCCGGGTTGCCGGAGTTGGCTGACCGGCTGGCGGGGCCGGGGCGCAACGCACTTCGCGAGCAGGTAATCGACCTGTTGACCCGGGCGGAATCACGCTGGTTCACTGATGAACTTGCGTTTCGGTTTATTGCTGAGCAATGGTTGCCCGCTCAGGGGTTGCCCACTCAGGCGCGAAACCATGTGGACCGCCCCCTGGCGATCTGGTCCGCGGCCTGTTGCACCGGTGAGGAGCCCTACGGAGTCGCCATGCTAATCGAAGAATTCCGCGAGGCTCACCCCGGCAGGCTTGCCGATGTAACGATTGTTGCGACCGATGTGGCCAAGGGATTGCTCGATACCGCGCGACAGGGCGAGTATGACTTGATGACGGGAGAGGATGGGTTGTCTGCTGCCCGCCGGGCGGCGTTCTTCAGCCAGACCGGCCCCGATCGCTGGCAGGTCAGCCCCGAACTGCGGGCGCGGGTTGGATTCCGCAAGCTTAATCTGCGGGAACAGTCGTTGCCGGCGGGATTTGATCTGGTGCTGTGTCGCAACGTGCTGAGGTATTTTACCGCCGATGTGCGGCAGGACCTGCTGACCCGGGTCCACCGCAGCCTGAATCCCGGAGGCTATCTCGTCCTTGCCAGTACCGAGGCCATTAGCGGCCTGACTGACCTCTATGAGCCGGTGCAGTGTTCGCCCGGCATTGTCTACCGCAAGAAGTAACCGGAAGCATCGCAAACATGCCACTTAACGTCTGGATTCTGGTGGCGGCACAGGCCTTCGCCATGTGTACCGCCCCGTTCATTGTATTCATCGGCAGCCTGCAGGGCCGCCTGCTGGCACCGTCGCCGGAGTTCGCCACGTTGCCGGTGGGCCTCGTGGTGGTGGGAACGGTGCTCGCCATCAAGCCGGCCACCTGGCTGATGGAGCGTATCGGCCGCAAGCCGGTCATGTTGCTGGGGGCGCTGATGGGCGTCGCGGCCGGACTGACCGGGGCCGCGTCCTCCTGGAGTGGCAGTTTTACCCTGCTGTGTGCGGCTGCGGTAATTGGCGGTACTGGTCTTGCCGTGGTGCACCAGTACCGGTTTGCCGCGATGGAATCGGTTGCGCCGGAAATGGCAGGTTCGGCCGCCGCCCGGGTGCTGCTTGGCGGCTTGATTGCTGCCTGGCTGGGGCCCGAAGTGGCACTGATTGGTGAGGGCGGTGAGGGTGACGCGCCGTTCATGACGGGTTGGCTGGGGCTGGCGGTGATCCAGGCCACAGCCATTCTGGTGCTCGCGGTGGGCTATCAGGGGCGGCGAGAGCGGGTTCGCGAGACAGTTCACGGTGGCGCCGGCGGG
>Ga0207716_100125_pt1 | contig 70202 bp, 66 predicted proteins | sample TtaePargueraPR_FD_187739 | JGI IMG/M metagenome (GOLD analysis project Ga0207716, IMG submission 187739) | Aerobic enrichment media microbial communities from Bioluminiscent Bay, La Parguera, Puerto Rico - Tt and P2 (5) (SPAdes) | ecosystem: Environmental > Aquatic > Marine > Unclassified ... | reverse complement strand
CGGACCGCCGATCGCTTTGTAACGGTCAAAGGCGTGGCCGAGCGCGAAGTCCAGGCCGACCTGGCGCTCTGGCCAGTCCGCTTTGTTGCCACCGGCGACAGCCTGGCCGAGGCCCAGTCCCAGGCCCGCGCCAGCCGTGAAACGATCATGGCCTTTTTCAAACTGCAGGCCATCGACACCGCGACCGTGGAGTTACAGCGCCTCGACGTCACTGACACCCGCGCCAACCCCTACCAGGCCAACAATGGCGGCCAGCGTTTCATTATCCACCAGACCCTGATGGTGCGCAGCACCGACATCGAACGGGTCCGCCAGGCCGCCCAGAATGTCAGCGAACTGGTGGATTCCGGGGTGGTACTGTCGTCCGATTATGGCCCTTCCGGCCCGACCTATCTGTTCAACGGTCTCAACGACATCAAGCCCGACATGATTGCCGAGGCCACGGCCGCCGCGCGGGAGGCTGCCAGTCAATTCGCCAAAGACGCCCGCGCCGATCTTGGCGGCATGCGACGGGCCAACCAGGGCGTCTTCCAGATCCTCGCGCGGGACCAGGCTCCCGGTATTATGGAACAGCAGCAACCCGCCAAGGTGGTGCGGGTAGTGTCCACGGTGGAGTATTACCTGAAATAACGCAGCCCGGCCGGTCATCTCCGGTCTACTGGGTTTGCACCATCTCATCGGTGACCTGGTAGCCGCCGTCCAGCCAGCGCAGAATCTCCCCGGCCGCCGGATGGTCAACCCGGCCGTAGCACTGCCGCAACGCCTGGCGCCGCTCGTCGCCCAGGCGCCCGAGGCCGACATCCTGCAAACCCAGCAGATCCGCCTGCAGCTGACGGGCGAGGTCATCACCCAGGACCTCGCAGGCGGCCGCGAAAAACGCCCGGCCATACTCGTAGTTTTCACCCTGGCGGTAGCTGGCTGCCAGGGTGATTGCGGGGATCCGTGTCAGCGTTGGCTGCAGCGCCGGATTAATGGCGTGACCGGCCAGGTGGGCCGCATTGGCCGCCGGCCGGCCGGTAAAGCCCCGCAAATGCAGATGGCGGGACATACGGTCGCCGTCATTTACCGGGTAGTTGTCCCATAACAACGGCTTGCGACCGAGGGCCCGGGTAATTCGCGCCAGGTGGCCCGGCGACACCTCCCGCGAGCAGACTTCCTCTCCGGTCCAGAAAACCTCGACTTCCGCCGCCAGCGCCTCGCCCAGGTCTTCCAGGTAACGCTCCGGTCGCGGACCGAATACCCGGTCCAGCACCGGATCGTCGGAATAGTAGCTCGGGCACATGATCAGTCGACTGGCCGCGGTACGGTCGCGGACCCAGTGCACGATCTCCGCCTGGCGGCGGGCCAGGTCCGGGGTGTCACTGCGCATGTCATCGAAAAGAATGGCGAGGTCCCTGATTCCGAGGCCGTCGAGAAACTCGAGCTTGGCGGCCAGCGCGGCCCTGGCCCCGTCATCAAAGCGGTTGAAGATCTCGAACGGACTCAGCCCGACACCGAAGCGCACCTGCTGGCTGGCGCAGAAGCCGGCAAACGCCGCCAGTTCCGCTGCCTGATCCGGCGGATAAGGCTCATCCCAGCGGCGCCGCAGGAAGGCATCGGCCTTCGGCGCATAAAGGTAAAAGCGGTAGCCATGGGGCGCCAGTGCCGCCACCAGATCCCGCCGTTCCTGCCAGCACCATAAGGGCCCGTAAAAGCCTTCAATGATGCCCAGATCGATTGTCATCAGGAGCCGCTCCCTGTGTGTTCCGGTCCGGCCGCGCGACGGATTAACGAACCGTCAGCCGCCGGCCATGCAATGGTAGGGAATGCCGGTATTGCCGGCCCCCGAAAGCAGGCTACTATAGCCGTAACCTACACGGAACCTGTTATGAACCGACTGGCTGCACTTGATGCCCTGAGGGGGGTGGCGGCGCTGGCAGTGGTGCTGTTCCACTACATCCCCTATTACGACAAGCTTTACGGCCACAGCTTCACCCCCTGGCCGGTGCTGGACTTTGGCCGATACGGGGTCCACCTGTTCTTCATTCTGAGCGGCTTTGTGATTTTTATGACCCTGGAGCGTACCCGCACGGCCGGCTGGTTCGGCCTGGCCCGGGCCTTCCGCCTGTTGCCGGCGCTGTGGGCGGGCATTGCAATTACCTTTGTCACAGTCCACGCCCTCGGGCCGGCAGACCGCGCGGTCAGTTTCGGCAGCGCCCTGCTCAACACCACCTTGCTGCACGAGTACCTGGAATTTCCCCATGTTGACGGGGCCTACTGGAGCCTGGTGGTGGAAGCCACCTTTTACTGCTGGATCGCCCTGTTGTTCTACGGCGCCGGGCATTGGCCACGCATCCGCACAGCGCTGTGGTTCTGGCTGGCGGCCAGCTATGCCGGGGTGATCTGGTGGAAAGCCATTCCCGACAGCCTCGATTTCATCGTCAAGGACCTGCTGTTCGTAAAATACGCCCCGCTGTTCATCAGCGGCATCCTGATGTACCGCTGGCACCGTTATGGCCGCCCCGGGGTGAGTGAACTGTTGTTGCTGGCCATGGCCATCGGCCACTCCCTGCTGGCCTACAAGGCCCCCTTCCACCTGTTTGTCCTTGGCTGTTACGGCGTCTTTGCCGCCGCCGTTGCAGGCTACCTGAACTGCCTGGCCAACCGCCCCCTGCTGTGGCTCGGCAGCCTGTCCTATGCCCTCTACCTGGTGCACCAGAACATCGGCTACGGGGTGATTGGCTGGAGTTACCAGGCCGGGCTGCCGGGCTGGGCCGGCGTCAGCCTGGCGCTGGCGGTAGCCATCCTGCTGGCCTGCGCCATCCATTACCTGGTAGAGCAACCCGCCCTGCGCTGGTTCCGCCAGTTGCGCAACCAGTCTGCGGCGCAGGCCAGCCCTGCCGCCGCGCGCTGAGCCTGGTCAGTTGCGGAATTCTGACCGGGATCAAGACTCCCGCACCGGTGACATTCAACAATATCAACTAGACTTCATTGATTACTGAAACGGATCAGCGGACGGGAGCATCCCCCATGGAGATAAAGACCTTCGAAGACCTGATTGACTGGGCGCGCCAGTTGCACCATCACCTGTCCAAGTGCCTGGGAGAGTGCTCCGGACAGAACCAGGACGAACGGGCCCGCGCCCTGCTGTCCTACCTCGCCGACCACGAGGCAGAACTGGAGCGGATCACCGCGGAGTTCGAGAAGCTGGGTGACCCGAAGGCACTGAAGACCCGGTTATACGACTATCTCAATCACAAACCCATCGAAACCCATCGCACCTGCGATAGCCATTACGCCGATCTCGATTACCAGGGCATCGTGACAGAGATCTTTGATTTCCATGACCAGGTCATCGAGCTGTACGACACCCTCGCGGGCAAGGCGGAAATCCCGGAAGCCCGGGCATTGCTGGAGTCCCTGCGGGACATGGAACAGCACGAAGCCATGCGGCTGGCGCGGCAGATTGGCCGCATGGAGGATATCTGACGGCACCGGGCAAAGCTTGTACGAAACTACGACCAATGTCGTATGATCCGGGGTTTTCGGTACCTTTCACTAACGAATATTGATACCTTCGACTAGGATTCAGGGTTATCCACCCCCACATGGTGGTTGCTCCGAACACAACAACGACAATAGAGGATAGAAGAGCAATGAAGATCCGTTCTGTTCTTTCCGCGGCTGTGCTGGCTGTGGCAACTACCCTTGCCGCCGGGCAGGCGCTCGCGCAGGAAAAATTCACCCTGCGCATGGCCGAAACCTGGGGCCCCAACTTCCCGATCTTTGGTGACACCACCAAGCGCTTTGCCGAAAACGTTGAGAAAATGTCCAACGGCCGGCTGCAGGTACGCATCGACTCCGCCAACAAACACAAGGCCCCACTGGGCGTGTTTGACATGGTCAAGGCCGGCCAGTACGACCTGGGCCACTCTGCCTCCTACTACTGGAAAGGCAAGGTTCCTGAAACCCTGTACTTCACCAGCATGCCCTTCGGCATGAACGCCATGGAACAGTACGCCTGGTTCTACCACGGCGGCGGCATGGAACTGATGCAGGAAGTGTATGAACCCCACAACATGCTGTCCTTCCCGGGCGGCAATACCGGCGTCCAGATGGGCGGCTGGTTCCGCAAGGAAATCAAGTCACTGGATGACCTCAAGGGTCTGAAAATGCGGATTCCGGGCTTCGCCGGCGAAGTGTTTGCGGAAGTGGGCGTCAATCCGACCAACATTGCCCCGGGCGAGCTGTACACTGCCCTCGAGCGCAACACCATTGATGCCGTCGAGTGGGTCGGTCCAGCCCTCGACCTGCGTCTGGGCTTCCAGCAGATTGCCGATTATTACTACACTGGCTGGCACGAGCCGGCAACCGAGCTGCAGTTCCTGGTCAACAAGAAAGTCTGGGAAAAGCTGCCGCAGGACCTCCAGGAAATCATGCGCATAGCGATGCGCACCGCATCCTATGACATGCTCGTCCACTCCCAGCACGAAAATGCCAAGGCATGGGCCAACATCAAGGAAGAGTACCCCAACGTGCAGATCAAGCAGTTCCCGCAGGACATCTTCCAGGCGATGTACGATGCCAACAAGAAGCTGCTGAAAGAAGCGGCGGCCGGCAGCGAGATTGCAGCGAAGATCATCGAGTCCCAGCAGAACTACCTCGAGCAGAGCCGGGCGTACACCGATATCTCGGAGCGCGCCTACCTCAACACCATGGCCGAAGTCGAGTAAGATAGCGGCTGATACAGAGCCGGGATCGCTCTACAGGTGATCCCGGTTTTGTCGTTTATAGCAACTGAAATCATGCTGCCCACAAGGCTGGCAGAGGACGTGTGATGCGCTGGATTATCAAACTGGACGAAGGCCTCGGCAAATTGTCCAATCTCTGCGGCTGGATCGCGATTGTCGCGCTGATCCTGATGACGGCAAATGTCTTCTATGACGTCATCACCCGCTACGTATTCAATGATGTATCAATCGGCATGCAGGAAATGGAGTGGCACCTCTATTCGGTGGTCTTCCTGTTCGGTATCCCCTACGCACTGCGCTCGGATGGCCATGTGCGGGTCGATGTTTTCTATAACAACTGGGGACAGAAGGCCCGGGCCTGGGTCAACCTGGTCGGAGCCCTGCTCTTTGTCATTCCCTTTGCCTACCTCATCGGTACCTACGGCTACAGCTTTGCGATCGACGCCTACCAGATGGGCGAAGGCAGCGGCGATCCGGGCGGCTTGCCGCATCGCTGGATCATCAAGGCGGTGATCCCGCTGACCGCCATCTTTACCGCGACTGCCGGTCTGGGCATGGCTACCTTTGCCCTCCGGGTGTTGTCCGGTGAGAAGCAATACGAAGAAGGCCATGGCGGGGAGGGTCTGGCATGATCGGAATTATCATGTTCGGCGTTGCCCTCCTCATGCTGATGCTGGGCTTCCCGGTAGCCTTTACCTTTGGCGGGGTGGCGCTGTTTTTCGGGATCTTCGCCGAGGGTATGGACCTGTTCGCCTTCATGCCCTATCGCATCATGAGTGTGATGCAGAATACGGTATTGATGGCGGTGCCGCTGTTCATCTTCATGGGAGTCGTGCTGCAGCGAACCAAACTGGCAGAGCAGCTGCTCAGCTCCATGGGCCGGCTGTTCGGCGGCCTGCCCGGCGGTCTCGCCATTTCCACCATTCTGGTGGGTGCCCTGCTGGCAGCTTCCACCGGCGTGGTCGGCGCCAGCGTCGTGGCCATGGGTCTGATTTCCCTGCCGGTAATGATGGCCCACAAGTACGACAAGCGCCTCAGTACCGGTACCATCTGCGCCGCGGGAACCCTCGGCCAGATCGTGCCGCCGTCCATCATCCTGATCATCCTGGGTGACGTGCTCGGCCTGCCGGTGGGAGACCTGTTCAAGGCGGCAGTGTGGCCGGGGGTGGTGCTGATTGGCCTGTACATCGTCTACATCCTGATCCTGACCCGCTTCAAGCCGGAGACCGCCCCGGCCATGCCGGCGGACCCTGATCGCTCCCGCAAGCAGGAAATCGTCAGCGCCCTGCTCGCCATCATCCCGCCACTGGCCCTGATTGTGGTGGTGCTCGGCTCGATCTTCACCGGCATTGCCACCCCCACCGAATCGGCCGCATTGGGTGGCGTGGGCGCCGTCGTACTGGCACTGATCTACCGCCAGTTCTCCTTCCAGATGGTCTGGGACAGTGCCCGGGATACCGTCAAGGTAACAGCCATGGTGTTCGCCATCCTGATCGGTGCTACCGCCTTTTCCATGGTGTTCAGCTATACCGGCGGTGATTACCTGCTGGAAGAGTGGATGCTGCAACTGCCGGGCGAAAAATGGGGCTTTATCGTCCTCGCCATGCTGGTGATCCTGGTACTGGGCTTCTTCATCGATTTCGTGGAGATTTCCTTCATCATCGTGCCAATCCTGGCACCGATCGCCGAGGCCCTGGGGATCAACATGCTGTGGTTCGCCATCTTGATTGCGATGAACCTGCAGACCAGCTTCCTGACGCCCCCCTTCGGCTTCTCGCTGTTCTATCTCAAGGGAGTGGCGCCGCCGCAGATCAAGACCACCGACATCTACAAGGGGGTGCTGCCGTTCATCCTGCTGCAGATACTGGTGTTGGCGATGATCATCATCTTCCCGGGATGGTTCGGCATGAGCTCGACCTACTGACCGGATCAGATTTCCGCGATGCCAGAACGGCCGGGCACCAGCCCGGCCGTTTTTTTATGGCTGACCGCACGCTCCCGCTCTGCCACCGGCTACCGTGACATTCCCTGATCATTTTCTATACTGATCTGACAACCAAGGATATTCACTTGGGTACGTCAGCCACAACCGGCGCCCCGCAGTGAATGTCTGCACCCAGACTTTAGCGCTGACACAGGGAGATGACTGTCCATGGGCCAGAGTACGGCGAGCAAGGTCGAAACCGAGGTAAAACAACAACCCGACAAAGCCAACGTGCTGTCGCTGCCACTGGAGCGACTGCAGGCCGATCGCGACCCGCACAGCTATGAACGCTGGCTGGTGGCCAAACTGATGCAGATGGCAGGCTCCCCACCGGTCCGCTTCCGGCTCTGGAACAACGAAGTCATCGAGCCGGAACAGGGCGAAGCCCGTTTCACCATCCAGCTCAATGACCCCAAGGCCTTGTTTGCTCTGGTGACCAACCCCAACCTCGCCTTCGGTGACCTCTACAGCGCCGGCCGTCTCGATGTTGAAGGCGACCTTCCCGAGCTGATGGCAACCCTGTACCGGGCGGTACACCAGGCCAGGGAAAGCTGGCCAAAATGGCTGGACGCCCTGTGGCGGAACCACAACCCCCGCTCCACCGGGCTCGCCGAGGCACGGGAGAACATCCATCACCATTACGACCTCGGCAATGACTTTTACCGGCTGTGGCTCGACCAGGCGGAGATGCAATACACCTGCGCCTACTACGAGCGACCGGACCTCACCCTGGAGCAGGCACAGCTCGCCAAGCTGGAGCATGTCTGCCGCAAATTGCGCCTCAAACCGGGCCAGACCGTGGTGGAAGCAGGTTGTGGCTGGGGCGGGCTGGCCCGCTACATGGCGCGCCATTACGGGGTTCGGGTCCACGCCTACAACATCTCGAAGGAGCAACTGGCCTATGCCCGGGACGAAGCCCGGCGCCAGCACCTCGATCATCTGATCGACTATATCGAGGACGATTACCGCAATATTTCCGGGCAGTACGATGCCTTTGTATCCATCGGCATGCTGGAGCATGTCGGCAAGGACAACTACCCGGCACTGTCGGAACTCATCAAGCGGAGCCTGAAACCCGATGGCCTGGCGTTGCTGCACAGCATCGGTCGTAACAAGCCCATGCTGATGAACGCCTGGATCGAGAAGCGGATTTTCCCCGGGGCTTACCCGCCCAGTATTGCGGAGTTCATGGAGATCTGCGAACACAGTGACTTCTCGGTGCTCGACGTGGAAAACCTGCGTCTGCACTATGCCCGGACGCTCACCCACTGGATGGAGCGGTTCGGCAGTAACGAGCAGCAGGTGACCGCGATGTATGACGAGCACTTCACCCGGGCCTGGCGAATGTACCTGGCCGGCTCCATCGCGGCCTTCCGCGCCGGCTCTCTGCAACTGTTCCAGGTAGTCTTCAGCCACGGCAACAACAACCGGCTGCCCCAGAGCCGTCAGGACCTGTATGTGTTCCCGGCAGCCCCGGAGGCCGAGTGATTATGGACCAGTACGACGTCATTATTGTTGGTGGCGGGCCGGCAGGGTCCACCCTCGCCCGCGCCCTGGAGCGACAGCACAAGCGGATACTGATTATCGACAAGCAGGCCTTTCCCCGCGACAAGACCTGCGCCGGCTGGGTGACCCCGGCGGTACTGGCAAGCCTGGACATCCCCCCGGCGGATTATGGCCAGGATCACATCCTGCAGCCGATCAGCCGCTTCCGTATCGGTATGATGGGCCAACCGGCGGTTGAAAACGACCATCACGGGGTGGTGAGCTACGGCATCCGCCGCTGCGAGTTCGATGCGTACCTGCTGGACCGCACCAGCTGCGACAAGCAATTGAACACACCGGTGAAAACCATCGAACGGACCGGTGACCAGTGGCTCATCAATGGCCAGTGGCAGGCACCGTTGCTGGTGGGTGCCGGTGGCCATTTCTGCCCCGTCGCCCAAAAGCTCGGGGAGGGCCCCGGTAGCCATGAAACCGTGGTCGCCGCGAAGGAAGTGGAATTTGAAATGACACCGGAGCAGGCCAGCCGCTGCATGGCGCGGGGCGACACGCCGGAACTGTGGTTCTGCCGCGACCTCAAGGGCTATGCCTGGGTGTTCCGCAAGGGCAATTACCTCAACATCGGCCTGGGCCGGGAAGACAATCACAAACTCAGCGACCATCTGCAGCGGTTTGTTGATGACATGAAGGCCAGCGGCCGTATTCCTGCCGACCTGCCCGGACGCTTCAAGGGGCACGCCTACCTGCTCTACGCCCACGCGGAACGTCCCCTGGCCGATGACGGCGTGCTACTGGTCGGCGACGCGGCCGGCCTGGCCTATACCCAGAGCGGGGAAGGGATCCGACCCGCCATTGAATCGGCACTGCTGGCGGCACGGGTTATTGGTGAAGCGGAGGATTACTCGGTGCGCAGCCTGCAGCGTTACGGTGCGGCAATTTCCGAACGTTTCGGGGTACGGGCGCTGAACCAGGCCTCCGGCTGGCAGGTTCCGGACTGGCTCAGGATGCCACTGGCCAGCACGCTGATGCGGTCCCACTGGTTTACCCGCAAAGTGGTCACCGAGAACTGGTTTCTCCACCAGCAGGTCGCGCCCCTCGAAGAGGCAGTCTGACCGACATCACAAAAAAGCCGGGGCACAGGCCCCGGCAAACTGTCGCTAACCTTGCTAACTCAGGATATTACATAGAGAACTTGTGCTCGAAGCCGATGCCGAACGTGGAATCTTCGGTATCCGCCAGATCGGTCTCGACGCGGGAGAAGTAGCCGAATACCTTGCTGTTCTTGGCCACTTTGTAGTCTGCGCCTACCGCCATCAGGGTCAGCTCTTCGCCAGTCGTGTCCAGGTCAGCCAGGCCATATTGGGCCTTCAGCTTCAGGCGGTCCAGCTTGACCGCGCCGCTGACAACGTAGCTGGAATCTTCGTAGCTGACGCCAGCGATGTCTTCCGCGGTCTCGGACATCTGGTACAGGACGCCCACTTCGAACATGTCCATGGACACCATGGCCACCGCACGCAGTGCGTCGACGGCGTAGTCACTGGCACCGGCAAATTCGGCGTCATAGACGCTGGTGGACATTTCAGAATCGTAGGCCAGGGCGCCGTAGAAAGTGCCGTTGTCAAACACGATGGATGAAGAGAAGGAGTCGGCCGGGCCGTCCTGCACGTCACCCGCAACGGTATCGCCTTCGCCCGGGATAAACGCCAGGTTTACCGTAACCGCGTCGGCCACTTTCGGGGAGCTGTACTGCACGATGTTGCTGGCACGCTCTTCGCCGTCGACAACCGCGCCGATGTCACCATCCAGGTCGCCAAACTGGTCAACATCGCCCTGGGCTTTCTTGAACGGGGTATCGAACTTGCCCGCAGTCAGGGTACCCAGGTTGGCGTGCTTGAAGCCGCCGAAAATGTTGCGCTGGGAGAAGGTCTGACCCTTGTTGTCACCCTCATCAACGTCAATCTGGAACTCGGCCTGGTAGATGGCCTTGACGTTCTCGACGTCCAGGTCCAGCTCGCCCTTCACACCGATGCGTGAGGAGTTGCTGTTCAGCTCCCACTGATCGTCAGTGCCGTCGTCCACATTCTCGTAGGAAACGTTAACCTTGCCGTAAACAGTCGGGCCCTTGTCGGCCAGCGCAACAGAAGGCGCAACAACCATGGATCCGATAGCCAGTGCCAGCAATTGCTTTTTCATTCGTAGTTACTCCATCAGTGATCATTGCCGATCGGTGTTGAAAATCGTGGTGACACTATGGAGTTGATTTATTACCAAACCGTTAATGTAACGTTTCAGTTATATGAATCCGGACTAAAAACTTAGCTTGCCACAGGGACCCGGCAAAAAGGCACGCCAACCCCTGCGAGCTGGCGTGCCTGTCATGATCGAGACCGGAAACCGGCGGCTCCCGGGGTCAGTCCTGGTATTCGAGCTTTACCCGGTAAACTGCCGTGGTACCACTGACTTCATTGCCAGTCAGCAACAGGGGCTCTCCGGTCGGCGAGTCTGCGGCCGGGATGACGGTGATGCTCTCGATACCCAGATCGCCGGCAGTCGCCAGCACCGTGGACGGATCCTCGGTCAGCCAGTCCTCACGGGAGTTCAGGTAGTCTACCTGGCGGGGTGCCGTCGGGTCGGTCACGTCATACACCAGGATGCCACCCATGCGCTCCAGGCCCAGGAAAGCAAACCAGCGCTCGCCAAAGCTCGCGACCGCGACAGCTTCCGGCTCCGGTCCCTTGGCATCGGAGCGGGAGTCAAAAGCTGAGCCCTCGTCGTGACCGGTATTGAAGTAATCCCGGCAGGGGATAGAGCGATCCGTGCCCAGCATGCAGTCCGCACTGGCGAGGAATTGCTCAATGGCATCGCCGGAATCCCACACCTGCTGACCGTCTTCGTCCCAGATTGATACCGAGCGGGCGCCGTAGGAGTACAGGGTGTCATACATCAGGCGGTCACCGGCGGGATCTTCCACGCCTGCGCCGTTGAACAGCACCGGATTGCCTTCGCTGTCCCGGCGGTAGCCCTCGGTCCAGGTCACATTGAGCCGGCCCAGCTGCGCATCGTCGCGACAGGCATTGGCCAGCCCGGCGGTGGCCCCGCAGTAACCGAACACCTCCGGATTGAGCAACGCGCCATTGGCCAAGGCATTCAGATGGGCCGGCATGTCATCGCCCACCCGGCGCGCGAAGCCTTCCGGATGCACCAGGTGCTTGACCCGGATTTCTTCCACAAAGCCCCGGTTCAAATCGCCATCCCAGTAGGCCTGGGTGTCCTCGCCCCAGGCCCGGGCATCACCTTCGTTGGCACTGACAAGGTAGGTTTTGCCATCGACCTGATAACTGGCAATGGTATCCGGATGATAGATGCCGACCACGCCGGGCCAGCTGCGGATGTTGATCACACCGTCGCTGTCACTGGCATCAATCCCCTGGCCATCCACGCCATAATCCTTGAAGCCCAGGGGTAGGATGTCGGTAATCGCGGCACTGGCGATGTCCACTTTTGCCAGCGCATTGTTCTCCTGCAGAGACACCCAGGCCGTCGCACTGTCCGCACTTACGGCGATGTACTCGGGCTCCAGATCGCGGGCCACCGATGCATCAGGGCCATAGATCCTTACCCCTGCGGCCCGTAGCGTCGCCAACTGGTCATCAAAGGCGCCGAAGCCGGCGGTGCGCACCGTCAGTGCGGTCGGGTCGGTCACATCCACCACACTGACCGAGCCTTCGGGATCCACCTGGTAATCATCGCTGGGCTCGCCCTCGTTGGCGGTCAGGATGGCACGGCCATCCGGGGTGAAGGTGACCATGTCCGGCTGCGCACCCACCGCAACGCTGCCCCGCAACTGCAGATCGGCAGCGCCGAAGACGGCGACATAGCCGTTATCGGTCTTCGGATTTGCCTCAACCGCAACCGCCACCAGGCCATTGGCGACCGCGACGCTGTTGACCACGGCCCCGGCTGCCACCGCCTCTACCGTCAGGGTCTCGATTCTGGCCGGATTTGCCGGATCGCTAAGATCCAGCACATCAACCGCCCCGGCCAGCGCGTTCACCACAAAGCCGCGGCGGCTTGCGGGGTCATAGGCGGTGATCTCGGCGGCACTGGCATCAAACACCCCGGCACTGTGGCGGCCAAGGAACTCCAGGCTCAAACCGGACACGGCAGCGGCCTTATCCGGCAGCTGGTCCTGGGGCTGCTCCTGAACAAGATCATCACTCGGGTCACCGTCGTTGTCGGATGACAGGCAGCCACCAAGCATGAGTGCCGACACACTGACAGCCAGCAGGGCCGGCCGGAAGCCTTTGGGAGTATTCGTCATGGGTAGTCTCTCGCATGGAATGGTAAGGAACAGCGACAGACGTTATGGCAGGGATATGACAGAGGAGAGGCAATTGCACTAAGGTTTGACGACAATAGTGCGACAGAAAAATGGCGACCCTGGGGCCGCCATCAGCAACAACGGAACGGGCAGCTATCTACTGGCCCAGATAGCTCCGGTACATCCACACCGTCTTTTCCTGTTGGGAGATGTAATCGCTCATCAGGGCTACGGTACCTTCGTCATTGGCATCTCCTGCCAGTGCCAGCAATTCGCGCTGCTTGGCAATCAGCCGGGCAAAGCTGTCAACCACGTTTTCCATCGCTTCGCGACCATCGGAGACGTCCTTGCGCTCCGGCACTTCCGAACGCTCAATGTAAGAGCTGTAGGCATGGGCCGGACGGTGGCCCAGGGTCAGTACCCGCTCGGCGATCTCATCGATCTTCAGCAGCAGATCGTTGTAGAGCTCCTCAAACTTCAGGTGCAACTCGAAGAAGTTGGCACCCTTGATATTCCAGTGGTAACCGCGGACGTTCATGTAGAAGATCTGGTAGTTGGACAGCAGATCATTCAGCGCGTCCGCCAGGTTGCTGGCTTTTTCCGTATCCAGGCCGATGAAATTGGTAGCCATATGTTGTCTCCCTTGACAGTCAGTGTGGAATCGATGAACCGACTATACCGCAGGGGTCAGACACACCGGAAGTATAGTCAGGCAATCCCGGCGATAGGGGGACTCAATCCCCCACCGGTTTGCTGCAACCGTCTAATGATAGCCTGAGTCTATAAAAAAACTCATAACAATTCATTTAACAATGATTATCATCCGGTTTTAAATGTCCCTATAGACACTGACACGGCGGAGGCTGTCATGAGTGCCCTCAAATCGTTTATCCACACCCATGGTGCCAGGGGCGACAAATCGTTACTCAAGACGATCACATTCGCCATCACCCACTTTACCGTCGCCTTTACAGTGGCTTACCTGCTCACTGGTGACATCCTGATCGGCAGCCTGATTGCAATGGTCGAGCCCGCCATCAACACCGTGGCCTATTTCTTCCACGAGAAACTGTGGGCCCGGGCCGCAAGGCCCGATCACGCCCCGGGGCCGCAATCCATGCAGCGGTCGGCTTCGGCCGGCCCGATACTGAGTTGATGGTTGAGATCTTTCAATGCCGTTCTTACCCCCTCCTCGATCACCGGGTGATAGAACGGCATCTCCAGCAGCTCACTGACGGTCAGCCGACGCTGTACTGCCCAGGCCAGCAAGTGGGCGACGTGCTCGGCCGCCGGGCCGAACATCTCGGCACCCAGAAACAGTCCGCTACCGTGTTCACCGTAAACGTGCAGCAGGCCGCGGTTCTTGCCTATGACCCGGCTGCGCCCCTGGTTCTCGAAGGACACCTTGCCCACCGCAAAGCAGCCACGACACTGCTCATCCACCTGCTGGATTGTCAGCCCCACCGAGGCAATCTGGGGGTCGGTAAACACCACTGCCAGTGGGGTACGCCGGCTTCCGGCCCGGACGTCGGGAAAGCGGCCGGCGTTGTCTCCGGCCAGGCGGCCCTCATCAGCGGCTTCATGCAGCAGTGGCCGGTCGGTATTGGCGTCGCCGGCAATGAAGATCGGGCTGTCGCCACAGCGCATGGTGAAGCGGTCAAACAACGGTGAACCACGATCATCCAGCTCGATGTCCGCATTCTGGATATCCAGCCCGTCCACATTGGGACGACGCCCGGTCGCCGCCAGCACGTAGTCAAACGTTTCGGTCACCTCACCCCGCTGGCCATCCACGAAGCTCACCACCACGCCCTCACCGTTGCGCTGAACCTTGCGTACATCCGCTGCCGGATCCAGGGGAAACTCGGCCTTGAAGGTCTTCAGGGCATAGTCCCGGATGGCCTCGTCGCGGATCGACCCGAGGGAGCCACCGACCCCGAACATCCGCACCCGCACTCCCAGCCGGCTCAGCGCCTGGCCCAGTTCCAGGCCAATCACCCCGGGACCAAACACCGCCACGGATCCGGGCAGCTCCTCCAGCTCGAACAGGTCGTCGTTAACCAGCAGACGGTCCTTCGCTTCTTTCAGGAAGCCGGGAACATGGGGCCGGGACCCGGTCGCAATGACGATCCGCTCGGCCTCCACCTGCAGCCCATCCCCCACCTGCAGCTGCCGCGGGTGGACGAAGCGGGCATGCCCGCGCAGCCGCAGCTCCTCGGGAATACGCTCGATGGACTCGAGCACCCCGCCAACAAAGTGGTCACGCTCGCGCCGCACCCGGGCCATCACCGCAGCTCCGTCGATGCGAACCTCGCCGCCCTCGACACCGAACGTCGGCGCCCTGTGCAGGTTATGGGCGCTCTCTGCTGCCGCAATCAACAGTTTACTGGGCATGCAGCCCACCCGGGCGCAGGTGGTGCCGTAGTGTTCTCCTTCGATCAACACCAGGTTTCCGGTGTGTTTGCGTGCGGCACTGAAGGCCACCATACCGGCAGTGCCAGCGCCAATAATCGCGACATCGACTTTACGTTTATCCACCCTTATTCTCCCGATCTGGCTGTAACAGGTTCGCTCACTGCCTCCAGTATAGAAGGTCGCTGCCGTATGCCCCGGACAATCCATCAACAACACGGGAATCCCGGGATTAAAACAGGACATTTGCGGCCTGGCCCACTATGCTGGGCAAGCGGCCCCGACATACGGTCGCATCAGGATTAAACGGAACACGGGAGATCAGGCGGAATGGACAACTACTGGCCGGAATTCATTGCCGTTGCACTTGTGCATCTGCTGGCGGTCGCAAGCCCGGGGCCGGACTTTGCGGTCATGCTGCGCCAGGCCCTGACCCAGAGCCGCCGGGTTGCGCTGCTGAGCGCGGTAGGCGTCGGCTCGGGAATCCTGGTTCATGTCACCTATTCCCTGCTGGGCATCGGACTGGTCATCCAGCAGTCGCTGGTGCTGTTCAGCATTTTGAAGGTCGTCGGCGCGCTCTACCTGACCTGGATTGCCATCCACTGCCTGCGGGCACGGGCCGGCGGCATTCACGTGGCGACCGCCCACACGGTCCCGCAAAGCGGCTTTGCCGGCTGGCGACTGGGGTTTCTCACCAATGCCCTCAACCCCAAGGCGACCCTGTTTTTCGTGTCGCTGTTCTCGGTGGTGATCAGTCCCGGCACTCCGGTCGTTCTGCAAGCCGGTTACGGCCTTTATATGGCGGTCGTCACCGCGCTCTGGTTCATGATGGTGGCGGTTTTCTTCACCCTGCCCGGGGTGCGCCGCTCGTTCAGCCGCTTTGGCTACTGGCTGGACCGCATCATGGGCGGTGTGCTGCTGTTACTCGCCGGCCAACTGCTGCTATCTACGGTCAGCGGTGACGGTGCCACCGACGACCCCGGCCGGGTGTCCGGCATCCGCGGCTAAGCTAACCGGCTGACCCGCTCACAGCGAACGGATCAGCGCTTCGGTCTCACTCCAGCCAAGGCAGGGGTCGGTGATGGAGCAGCCGTATTGCAGGTCGTCGCCGTCGTCCTGCCGTCCCGCCTCAAGGAAGCTCTCCAGCATCAGACCGCGAATATGATTATTGCCGGCACGCCGCTGGGCCATGACTTCACGGGCAATGTCCAGCTGCCGCTCCGCCTGCTTACAGGCATTATCATGACTGCAATCGACCATGATGGCAGTAGACCGGCCCGCAGCAGCCAGCGCGTCGACCGCCGAGGCAATACTGTCGGCATCGTAGTTGGTAAGACCGCGGCCACCGCGCAGGACCAGGTGGGTATCCGGGTTACCGCGGGTGGTAATCATCACCGGTGTACCGTGACGGCTCAATCCGAGATGGTGATGGGGGTGGGCTGCGGACTGCATGGCGTTAATGGCTACAGTCACGCCGCCGTCGGTGCCGTTCTTGAAACCAACCGGCATTGCCAGGCCGCTGACCAGTTCCCGGTGAATCTGGGATTCCGTGGTACGGGCACCGATGGCGATCCAGCTCACCAGGTCCGCCAGATAATCCATCGCCAGCGGGCTGAGCGCTTCGGTGGCCAGCGGCAGGCCGAGGTCGGCCAGTTTAAGCAACAGGCGGCGGGAACGCAGCAGACCCTGGTTCAGGTTACCGGCGCCGGTGCGGTCGGGATCATACAACAGTCCCTTCCAGCCAACCGTGGTACGGGGTTTTTCAAGGTAGGCACGCATTACGATCAGAAAACGGTCACTGACATCATCCGCCAGCCGCTTCAGCTTTTTGGCGTAATCAAGCGCAGCGACTTCATCGTGAATGGAGCAGGGCCCCATCACCACCAGCATTCGCGGATCCTCGCCCCGCAGCACCCGGCGGATGGCCTCCCGATGGCGGGCAACCTGGGTGTCCAGCAGATCCCCGGCGGGCAGCATTTCCCGCAGCCCGGCCGGCGTCGGCAGCGGGATCTCCCGTTGCGACCGGTCGGGCCCGGGTTCTTCAGTACTATTGAGTACATCCATCGTCAGCGGCATGTTCATGGTCAGTGTTCCCGTTTCCCTGTATCAGAATCAAAAAAGCCCCGGCTGGGCTACCAGTCGGGGCTTTTTGAGTCCGGTGGCAGCCTGGGTTTCTGCCGGGCTGCCTTCCTCGTAATTCGGTCGATGAAGATCTTATGGGCGGCCCGGGCTCTGGCTAAAATAAAAGCCATAACCAAACCACCAGAAAAACACAGCAGCGACCGCAGCTGCCGGTTTTTCACCGAAAGCTTGCAGAACATTCAATTGACAGGTCGTGTGTGTCGTCTTCATGCTTTTCAATATATATCCCGCATTTGCTGCTTGGCAACCGTAAAACCGGTTTTTGCGGAAAATACCGCGCATCCGTCTCCATATCCGCAGCGGCCCACTACTGTTTTCCTGTTCGGGAGACCCTATGTCCCAGACCTTCTACCGCACCCTCCACCGCACCCTCCACCGCACCCCCTGCCACACCCTCTGGCTCGCTCTGTTGCTGGCGCTCGGCAGCCTGCCTGCGGCAGCGGCCCCGGAGGCCCGGGTCTATCAGGTTGCCAACCGTCCGGCCAACGACCTGGCGGCACAAATCCGTGACCTGTACCCCGATGGCCAGGTAACGATCAGTGCCCGTGGCCAGCAACTTGTCATCCGCGGCGAACCGGAACTGCTTGATGAGATCGGCCTGCTGGTTGATACCATGGACGTCGCCCCGGCCCAGCTACGGATTACGGTCCGTTCCCGCACCCGGGAACAAAATGACAGCAGTGGAGGAAGCGTTACGATCTACCGGAGCAGTCCGGACGATTACCGGAACAATGCCGGAGTGCGGGTGGAACAGCAGAGCGGTCAGCGCCAGCGCAGCCAGGAACGCCACCTGGTGATGCTCGATGGCCAGTCTGCCCACATTACCTCGGGCCAGGTGCGGACCATCCCCGTCGCCGTCCGCGGCGGACGCAATCCCGCTGCCATCCTGGACCAGATCGAGACCCGCAGCGGCTTTCTCGTTACACCACAGGTGATCTCCGGCCAGATGGTCGAACTGACCATCATGGCGTTCGAGGAAGACCCAGCAGATGCCATAGCGGGCTACCACACCGAAGCGGTGATGACCATCCGCCGGGTTCGCGCCGGCGAATGGGTAGAACTCGGCAGCAGCACCGTGGACGAATCCGGCCAGCGTTCCGGCCTGATCTATCGCCGGGACAGCCAGCGTACCAGCAGTCAGAGCTTCGAGCTGCGCGTCGAGGTTCTGTAGCGCATATCAACTGCGCCGGCCGAGCAACACCGACTTGGCCTCATTGACCTTGGCCGCCAGGTAATCGTTACCGCCGCGATCGGGGTGGATTTTCTGCATCAGGCGGCGGTGGGCCGTGACCACTTCGTCTGCCGAACAATCCTCATCAACCCCGAGAATTTCGCAGGCTTCCCGACGCGACATCGTCGACGATGCTGCCGCGCGCTGATGCTGACCCGCCCCGGCGCCATCACCGGCGGTGCCAGACGCGCCCGGCTGATCACGCCGCCCGGCCAGCGACAACAGCCGCAACAATGCCGGCGCCTTCCTCAGCAACGGAATCAGGGCGGCGACCGCAGCGGTCAACACATGGACCCGGCCAGTCAGCACCATGAACAACAACAAAGCGCCCCCGATGACGGCCACAAACTTCCAGGTGGCGGCCTTCTTGCCCTCGGGTGTCAACGCACCCCACTTTTTCAGAATGACAAACACCGCTGCCGCCAGGGCGATTCCGATAATCCACTGCATCTGCTGATCCTTATCGCCGGTCAGGCCGTAATTCTGTCACCTGCGGCACCAAAAACACCAGAGCCAAACACTGCCGGGCGACCCGGAATGGTGAACTTGCCGAATTTACCCGCCGATTCGAGCGTTAATTGGCGTAATCTGCCTTAAAATGCTGACAAACCGGTGACAGCCAACCCCTGGTTTGTATAGGATGCTTTTCATTATAAAGACACCAATAGATCAGGTCTGATTCATGCGCACAGCTTCCCGCTTTCTGATTGTCATCATTGTTCTGGGTGCGGTTCTCGGCGGCATCTTCGGCTACAAATTCTACCAGTTTGGTCAGATGAAAGAGCGCTTTGCCCAGCCCCAGCCTCCGCTTGAGATTGCTGCGACCCGCGCAGTGACGGCGCAATGGACACCGGCCGTCAAAGCAGTCGGCAGCATCGAGGCAGTCAACGGCATCGAAGTGGCAAATGAGGTACCCGGCGTGGTCGAGGAAATCCGTTTCGAATCCGGCGACCGGGTCAGCAAAGGCGACGTCCTCATCCGCCTCAACGCCGACATTGATGAGGCGGCACTGCGCACCCGCCGCGCCGAAGCCCAGCTGGCCCGACAGGAGTTCAAGCGGGTGTCCGACCTGCTGCCCAAGCGCGCCGTGTCCCAGTCCCAGTATGACGAAGCCAAGGCCAACTTTGACGCTGCCACCGCGCGGGTCAATGAAGCCGAAGCCCAGCTTGGCAAGAAGGTGATCCGGGCCCCCTTTGACGGCACCCTGGGCCTGCGGATGGTCGATCAGGGGGAATACCTCGCGACTGGCACAGCCATCGTCGAGATCAACATGCTCGATCCAATCTACGTGGATTACACCCTGTCCGAGAAGGATTTACCGCTGGTGGCCACCGGCTATGACGTCCACGCCTCGGTTGCCGCATTGCCGGACGAGGTTTTCAACGGCAAGGTCAGCGCCATCAACACCTCTGTCAATCCGGAAACCCGCACGGTTCGGGTGCGGGCCACCCTCGCCAACCCCGAAAACAAACTGCGCCCCGGCATGTTCGCAACGGTAATGACCCGCCAGCCACAGGACCGTACGGTCGTCACCGTGCCCCGTACCGCAGTGTCCTACAACACCTACGGCGATTTTGTCTTTGTTATCGAGGAGAACGACCAGGGCGAGCTGATTGTCAATCGCCGCACCGTCGAAACCGGCGACACCCGCGCTGACCGGGTGGCGGTGCTGAGCGGACTGGACGCCGACCAGCAAGTGGTCGAGAAAGGGCTGTTACGACTGCGGGCTGGCCAGAAAGTCACTATCCAGAACGTCACGATCCAGAACGAAGCCAGCCAGGAAGACGGTGAGCAGCCGGCGGGGGCATCAGAATAATGCGATTCACCGACATTTTTATTCACCGTCCCGTGCTGGCGACGGTGATCAGCCTGCTGATTCTGTTGCTCGGTGCCCGCGCCGCAATGGAGATGGAAATCCGCCAGTATCCGGAGCTCGAAAGCACCACCGTCACCGTCACCACCGCCTATCCGGGTGCCAGCTCCGATCTGGTCAAGGGCTTTATCACTACACCGCTGCAGCAGGCCATCGCAGAAGCCAGCGGCCTCGATTACCTGACGTCTACCAGCTCCCAGGGCAAGTCCACCATCGAAGCCAAGATGGTGCTGAACTACGACGCCAACGCCGCACTGGCCGAGATTCAGGCCAAGGTGGCCAGCCAGCGGAACGTGTTGCCGGCCGACGCCCAGGACCCGGTGATCACCTCCACCACCGGTGATTCGACGGCGTTGATGTACATTGCCTTTTACAGCAGTGAACTGAAAGTCCCCCAGATTACCGACTACCTGACCCGGGTGGTCCAGCCGAAACTGCAGGCCATTGCCGGTGTGGGCAAGGCCAACCTGCTGGGTCGCAAGTTCGCGCTGCGGATCTGGCTGGACCCGGAACGGCTGTCCGCGGTGGACATGACCCCCCAGGAAGTGGTCAGCATTCTCCGCCAGAACAACTACCAGGCGGCGGTGGGCAACACCGAGGGCCGCTACACCAAGATCAGCATGACCAGCGACACCGATATCGGTGATCCGGACCAGTTCCGCGACCTGGTGGTCCGCGAGTCCGGGGGCTCGCTGATTCGTCTGCGGGATATTTCCCGGGTCGAGCTGGGATCGGAAAGCTACGACCAGCTGGCACTCTACAAGGGCCAGCCTGCCACCTATGTGGCCATCGAACTGTCGCCGGGGGCCAACCCGCTGACGGTTGCGGATCTGGTCAAGGACGAACTGCCGGACATCGAACGTCAGCTGCCGTCCGGCCTCAACGTCCGCCTGGCCTATGATGCCTCTGACTTTATCGAGAGCTCCATCAACGAGGTTATCCAGACGCTGCTGGAAGCACTGATCATCGTGCTGGTGATCGTCTTCCTCTGTCTCGGCTCGCTCCGGGCCGCGATCGTACCGTCGGTTGCGGTTCCGCTGTCACTCGTTGGCGGTGCCTTCTTCATGTTGATGATGGGGTTTTCGCTGAACCTGCTGACCCTGTTGTCGATGGTACTGGCCATCGGCCTGGTGGTGGATGACGCCATCATCATGGTGGAGAACGTCCACCGTCACATCGAGCAGGGCGAATCCCGTTTCGACGCCGCCATCAACGGCGCGCGGGAAATGGCGACCCCCATCATTGCCATGACGACCACCCTGGTGGCGGTCTATGCTCCGATCGGATTCATGGGTGGCCTGGTAGGCTCGCTGTTTACCGAATTTGCCTTCACCCTGGCCGGCACCGTGGTGATATCCGGGATTGTCGCGCTGACCCTGTCACCGATGCTGTCCGGCAAGGTGCTCAAGCCCCACGGCAATCCGGGGCGCTTCGAGGGTCTGGTGGAGCGCACGTTCAGCGGGCTGGCCAACGGCTACAAGCGGGCGCTCAGCGCCGCCATGGAAACCATCTCGGTGGTGGTGTTCTTTGCTGCGGTGGTGCTGGCATCGATCTATTTCATGCTGATGATGAGCCAGAGCGAACTAGCCCCCACCGAAGACCAGGGCATCCTGTTCTATCAGGGTCTCGGAGCCAAGACGGCCACCCTGGACTACCTCCGCGAGCACGGCGACGAAGTGCAGGAGCGCATGTCCGGAGTGGACGGCTATCATGAAGACTTCATGATTCTCGGTCTGACCAGCCCCAACGCAGTGTTTGGCGGCTTCAAGATGAAGCCCTGGGGCGAACGGGAGATCAGTCAGTTCGAAGTCCAGCCCCGGCTGGATGCCGAACTGAAGAAGGTCACCGGCCTGCAGACCGCGGTCTTCCCGCGGCCCTCCCTGCCGGGCTCCGGCGGAGGATTGCCGTTCCAGTTCGTGATCACCACCGGGGATGACTACGACCGTCTGAACGACGTTGCCGACCAGCTGCTCGGCAAGGCCATGCAGAGTGGCAATTTCATGTTCCTGCAGAAGTCGATCGACTTTGACCGTCCGATAACGCGGATTCGGGTGGACCGCGACCGGGTGGCCGACCTGGGGCTGTCCATGCAGGATGTCGGCCAGGCTATGTCCAGCATGCTCGGCGGCGGCTACATCAACCGCTTCAGCATGTCAGGACGGTCCTACCAGGTGATCCCTCAGGTCGAGCAGGATTTCCGCATGGACGCCGCAGCACTGAACGACTACTACATTCGGGCGGATAACGGTCAGCTGGTACCGCTGGGCAGCGTGATCAGCTTCGAGAAGGACGTGGAGCCGTCCCAGCGTACCCAGTTCAACCAGCTGAACTCGCTGACCCTGCAGGGTGTGGTCATGCCCGGGATTACCACCGGCGATGCCATAAACTTCATCGAAAGTGCTGCCGACGACATCTTCCCGGCGGGCTTCACCTACGACTACACCGGCCAGACCCGGCAGTTTGTCACCCAGGGCAGCGCCCTGGCGGTGACCTTCTTCCTGTCCCTGCTGGTGATCTACCTGGTGCTGGCCGCGCAGTTTGAAAGCTGGCGGGACCCGTTCATCATCCTGGTGTCAGTGCCGATGTCGGTGGCGGGCGCCATGGCGTTCATTGTGCTGGGCTTTGCCACCATGAACATCTACACCCAGGTGGGGCTGATCACGCTGATCGGGGTGGTCTCGAAGAACGGCATACTGATCGTGGAATTCGCCAACCAGCTCCAGCTCGAGCGGGGCCTGAACAAACGCCAGGCGGTCATCGAAGCCGCCGCTATCCGGCTGCGCCCGATCGTCATGACGTCGCTGGCGCTGATCGTCGCCATGGTGCCCCTGCTGATCGCGGTCGGACCGGGTGCGGAAAGCCGCTTTGCCATCGGCCTGACCATCAGCGCCGGTCTCGGCATCGGTACCCTGTTCACTATCTTCGTGCTGCCGGCGTTCTATATCCTGCTGGCACGGGATCATCACGGCACCGCCCAACCGGAACCTGCATGACGTGACACTTGGAACACTCATCTGGCTGTTCGCCGCCGGCTTCCTGGTCTGGTACTGGTGGCGGGCAAAAGCCATCAAGGATTCGGTACTGCAGGCCGCGAAGGCTTACTGCCGCAAAATGGACGTCATGCTGCTGGATGATGCCGTCTACCTGAGGGGAATCTGGTTCAAACGGGACCGGGACGGCCGCCTGCGGGTTTGGCGACGGTTCCTGTTTGATTTCACTTCGACCGGCGAGGAGCGCTACGTCGGGCGCGTCATCATGCTCGGTCAACGGATCGAGCACCTCGAACTCGATCCCCACCGCTTCAATTCCTGACCGTGGCCGGGGCGGATACAAAATGTTACCGGCCTGAAACCTGATTGTCATAATTTCGTAGCATTCTTGCGGCAACTCCATTCAGGAACTGCACAAGGCTGATTTAACAATGTTTTCAGGCTCATCCAGCTTTATCCGCCGGATTCAGGCCGGTGTTGCCGCGCTCACCCTGTGTTACGCAGCAGCCCCCCAGGCCAACACGTTTGAAATTCACGGCTCGAACACCGTGGGCGCAACGCTGGCGCCCATGCTGATTGAAGGGTTCCTCGGTCAACTGACTGGCAATCCGGTGAGCCAGCGTAACGCTGGCAAGGTTAACGAGCAGGTACTCAGTGCCAGTCACCAGGGCCAGCCCCTGCGGGTACTGGTGGCCGCCCACGGCTCGAGCACGGGATTCAAGGCACTGGCCAGTGGCGAGGCAGACATCTGGGCCTCGTCGCGCCCGGTCAAGGCCGGCGAAATCAGCGCGATGGCCAGCGTGGCGGACCTGGCCGACCTGACCAGCGAGCACGTCATCGCCATCGACGGCCTTGCCATCCTGGTCCACCCCTCCAACCCGGTCAACCAGCTCAGTATCGACACCCTGGGCAGGATCTTCTCCGGGGCCATCAGCAACTGGTCCGAAGTAGGTGGCCCGGATCGTCGCATCAGCCTCTACGCCCGCGACAACCAGTCAGGCACCTGGGATACCTTCAAGAGCCTGGTGCTGGGCAAGGCCTACACCCTTGCCACTACCGCGCTGCGCTACGAATCCAACGACCAGCTGTCCGATGACGTCAGCCGGGACCCCGGCGGCATCGGCTTCGCCGGTCTGGCCTCAGTGCGCAGCAGCAAGTTACTGGCGGTGTCGGACAGCAATGCGCCGGCGCTCAAGCCGACCCAGCTGACGGTTGCCAGCGAGGATTACGCCCTGTCCCGCCGGCTCTTTCTCTACACCCGCGGCAACTCCGGTGGCGAACTGGTCAACCGCTTCATTGAGTACACCCAGAGCAGCGCAGGCCAGGCGATCGTTGCCCGTTCCGGCTTCATTTCCCAGACCCCGGTCGCGGTCGCGGCAGACCATGACCCATCGGTACCGGAAAGCTTCCGCAGGCTGACCAGCAACTACCTGCGACTGTCGGTAAACTTCCGCTTTGCCGAGGGCCGCACCAGGCTGGACAACAAAGCCCACCGGGATCTTGCCCGGGTACAGGAGTACCTCCGCCAGGAGGGCCGGCCCGCCAGCGACCTGCTGCTTATCGGCTTTGCCGATCGCCAGAGTAACGAGCTGCGTGCCCAGATGATCTCCGAGTTACGGGCACTCTCGGTCAGCAAGGCCCTGCGGGAAGCCGGCACCGATGCCACCGCCTATACCGGTTACGGCCAGTACATGCCGGTGGGCTCTGCCGGCGGCGAAAATGGCGCCCGTCGCAATGGCCGGGTTGAAGTCTGGATACGGCGCGATTCCTGATACCGCTCCGGGACCCGTGGCGTCGCGACATACTGTCACAGTCGCTGCAATCCGACGCAGTAAGCTCTATACTGCGTCCATAAAAACCACTGGCCCCGGCCCCGACATCCGTTGAACCAGACCGCCATGCACCGTGCCATCGTTACCTTTCTGCTGACTCTGCTGTTGCCGCTGACGGCGGTGGCGGCAGATCCGGTGCTGAAGATTGCCACCTCCCAGTATCCGCCCTTCGAGTACACCGCCAATGGCCGGGTCACCGGCAGCGATGCCGAGCTGGTACGGCGGGTAGTGCGCCAGATGGGTTACCAGCCGGAGATCGAGCTGTTGCCCTGGATCCGCGCCGAAGCCAGGGTCATGGCTGGCGACGCCGACCTTATTTTCTCGCTGACCCGCTCCGAGAAACGGGACCGCTACTATTACTTCACTGCGCCGCTCAATACCGTGCAGGACGTGCTCTACAAGCATCGCAACCGTGATCTGCAATGGCAGGACTATGACGACCTGGCGGGTCTGCGGATCGGGCTTTCAGCCAGCTACAGCTATGCACCAGACTTCATGGCCTGGCTGGAGGAAGGCAAGGCGCTGTCGGTCACCGCGGTGAGTCACGAACACCCCGAACTGAGCAGCCTGAAGATGCTGGCGTTCGGCCGCATTGACGTGTTTATCTGCGAGCGTTCGGTGTGCGATTACCTGATCCGCACTCACGGCGATCAGTTCCCCGAACTGCTCCAGCTCGAAGCCATGCCGGGCAGCGTCGGCCCGCAGCGGACCTTCCACGCGGCGATCTCCCGCCAGCACCCCGAGGGTCGGGCGCTACGGGACCAGTTTGACCGTGCCCTGGCCCAGTTGCGGGAGTGACCAGGGATTGCCCCGGTGACTGATCGGCGGTTGCCTTGGCACTTCGGCAATCCCCTACCTGTGGGCTGAATACGTTTTGCGTTCCGTTTCCTATACTGCGGGGTGTCATTCCCAAACTACAGACCGGAGCCATGGACATCCATACTGATCACCGCTACGCCATCAACCTGAACGTACGGGGCATCCAACCCTCGGCCACCCTGCGCATCAACGAACTGAGCAACGAGCTGCGGGCCCAGGGCCGCGACATCATCAAGCTCGGGCTTGGTCAGTCGCCGTTTCCGGTTCCGGAGCGGGTTGTCGAAGCGCTCCGCGAGCATGCCCACGAGAAAGACTACCTTCCGGTCAAGGGCCTGAAGGGCCTGCGCGAGGCCATCGCCGGCTACATCAACCGCAGTGAGCGGATGCGCTGTACCTGGGAAGACGTGCTGATCGGTCCGGGCTCCAAGGAACTGCTGTTCATCCTGCAGCTGGCCTACTACGGCGACCTGCTGATCCCCCGGCCCAGCTGGGTGTCCTACGCGCCCCAGGCCCGTATCATCGGTCGCTCGGTGCACTGGCTGCCGACCCATGCCGAGAACAACTGGCAGCTGACTGCGGAAGAACTGGACATCATCTGCCGGGATGATCCGAGCCGCCCGCGGATCCTGATTCTCAATTATCCGTCCAACCCCACCGGCTGCACCTACACCGACGATCAACTGCTGGCCATTGCCAACGTGGCCCGCAAGTACCGGCTGATCCTGCTGTCTGACGAGATCTACGGTGAGGTGCATTTTGAAGGCAAGCACAAGTCCATTGCCCGCTATTACCCCGAAGGCACCATTATCAGCACCGGGCTGAGCAAGTGGGCCGGTGCCGGAGGCTGGCGTCTGGGAACTTTCATCTTCCCACGTGAGCTGCGTCCGCTGCAGGACGCCATGGCCATCATCGCCAGTGAAACCTACACCGCCACCAGTGCACCGATCCAGCATGCGGCCATCACTGCGTTCAACGGCGGCGAGGATATGGACGACTACCTGCACCAGTCCCGCCGGGTGCTGAAGGCGGTTGGCGAATACCTCTACCGCCGTCTGACGGAGATGGGTGCCGTAGTCCAGAAACCGGAAGGGGCGTTCTACCTGTTCCCGGATTTTTCCGGCTTCCGCGATGCACTTGAAAAACGCGACATCAAGACCAGCACCGCGTTCTGCAAGTCACTGCTGGAAGACACCGGTATCGCCATCCTGCCCGCCAGCGACTTCGGCTTTGTGCCGGATCACCTCGGTGCCCGACTGGCCTTTGTGGACTTTGACGGTGCCGAATCGCTGCGACTGGCTGGCGGCGACTTCCGCGATCAGGAGCTGGCGGATGATTTCGTCCAGCTGGCGGCACCCAAGCTGGTGCAGGCCATGGACAAACTGGAGAAGTGGCTCAAGGCGCTCTGAGCCGGAAGGCCCCGCAACAGGAAACGGGGAACGGTCGCTGGCCGTTCCCCGTTTTTATTACCGGACTGAACAGCTTATCGGAGGTTTTTCGACAGCTTGTCGGCCGCGCTGCGGCAAATGCTGTGCAGAATACCCAGATTGGCATCGGTGGTGGCAATAACACTTAACACCAACTTTTCTTTCAGCTTCAGGGTCAGGATATACCCGTCACTGTTTTCGACAATGACGTACCGGCACAGGGCCTGATCCGCTTCGCGGGCAATGGTTTCACCCAGGGCCAGCACCGAGCTGAACATCGCCGCCAGTTTGGCAGATGGCATGTCCCGCTTGAACTTCCGGGTCACATCGTGACCGTCAACGGTGGAGATCAGCACACCATAGACCGCGTCACTCTGTTGCATCATCGTATCGAAAACGTCCTGGCAGAAGCGTTCGCCGTTTTCGCTGATTTTCAACTGACTCATTTCGGACATTTCCTGTACTCAGGCCGTTGCAAATTCCAGGGTGGATATCAGGGCGCTAATCATCAGGCTGACATCATCCTTCTGACGCACGTCCACTTCAAAAACCGGGAAGACCCGTCCCCAGGCCTCCAGTCGTTCATAAAACTCGTCGAGCGACGGTGTCGCGCTCTGATCACGGCGGGTCACTCCGACCACCACGCCGGTCTGGTGGATGAAATCGGCAAAATTCTCCAGATACATGTCCAGATCCGCGAGCGGATCCGGCCGGCTGCAGTCCACCAGGATGATCAGCCCCAGACCGCCCTGAACAAGAATCTTCCACATGAACTCGAAACGCTGCTGGCCGGGGGTTCCGTAGAGAAACACCTTCTGGCCATCGTCCAGGGTAAGCTCGCCGAAATCCATCGCTACCGTGGTAACGTCCTTGACCTCCGCAAGATCATCGGTGGTGGCGGTATCGGTACGCACCGGCGGGGTTTCACTGATAGCCGCAATCGCAGTGGTCTTGCCTGCCCCCGGCGTACCGGTGATGATCAGTTTTATTTCAGACACTTACTGCTGCCCCTTGTGGTAATCATAATGTCAGACGTGCGCGGATTCGGGCGAACAGCCCCTTGTTCACCGGAGCGGCAGGAGCCGGGTCGGCGGCTGGCGCTGCCAGCACTGCCCCGGGCTCGTTCTTCACCGTTCGGGTGGTCAGGATCCCGGTCAGGGACGCCGCATTGATAAACCCCGTCACAACGTCCGCGGCAATCGACGAGGCACTGGCAATCTCCGCCAGCGTCACACCGGATTTGCGGCTGAGCAACGCGGACAGGCTCAGGTAATGCTGGGAATGTTTGATCAGCCCCGGCTCCGGCCAACGCAGGATCTTGAAGCGACTGGAACTGTCGAGACTCTTCAGCAGCCTGGCCGAGGAACACTCGACGCCGATCCACCACCGCAGCGGCGTATCACTCTGCCAGCTGTCAATGCCTTCGAAGCCCGCATCGGGCTGGTCGCAGGCCACCACATCGAGCTGATCCGGAGCGGTTCGGAGGAACTCCCGGAGAGGGAGCTCGGGATGTTTCATGGCAAACCGCTTGTTCTCGCAATCCAGCAGGACGGTCTGACGGGCGGAGGACAGCCTCAGATAGCGAGTACGACACTCGGCGACCTGTTGGGCCAGGGGCGGGATGGCACCGGAAAGAACCGGGATATCAGCCTCCGCGTCCTCGCGCGGTTCGGCGGTTTCCGCGCTCTCCGGGCCGGTGTCACGACTGCTGATGGTATTGAGCACCGCGATCAGGTCAGCGGCCCGGAACGGCTTCGTCAGGCGGTGTTCAACGGGCAAGTCAATCGGCGCACTGGCGTAGGCAATCGGCGTAAGCGTCCGATCGTGCCCGTGAGCCAGCCACTGGGCAAGGGCGTCACGATTATCAGTGTCGAGGATTACCGCGTCCGTCGTGCCCGCAGGCGCATAACGCCATGCCTCGCGGGTTCTGGCCCCCAGAAGGTCCAGCAACGCCTTCAGAACGTTCTCATCCTTCTGGGACAGCCCGACACTGGAAATGGTTCGCAAACTTAAAGCCTCCTGATCAGATGGAAGCGCCGCCATTCATCGACACCATTAAAGCGCCGACAGGTCCACACCCTGCTCGACTTTCTTGGTGACCATCCGCGCCATGCCGAGATTACCGCGGGCCTTGTCGAGCACAACGTACAGGAAGATGGCTTCATTACTCTTCAGCAGACGGATCAGGTGATACTGGTCATCCAGGGTGATCAGGATATCTTCGATACCTCCGTTAATACCCAGTGCCGTCATGGTCTTGCGCTTGGCACGAACCACCTCGGTGTTGCCTGCCGCAGCGGTATCGAGGTCAAAATCCTTGCCACCCTCTTTGCCCAGAACCAGGCCGGAGTCACTGTCCACCAGACAGGCACCCACAAAACCATCAATTTCTTTCAGTCCGGAAATATCCGCCATTACCGAGTTCCTCGCTTGGAATTATCATCTATTCAATGGAAGTAGCACTTGACCAGCGTCCTAATCAAAAAGGCCGCCCGTTTCAAATGAAGATATGGTTGGAATTGACCTGCAGCAAGATTTTAGATGTTTCTTATTGTTGCAATAAAATGCCGCACATCAATTGTGTAAAAGAGCCCCGGCAGGGGCAACAAATGTTCACACGATGTTAACCAGCCAGCCCGGTATGCCGCCGGGGCATACCGGCTATAACCGGAAAGACTGACCGTCCGTCCTTGCAGCCAGCCCCGTTCAGTGCTTCCATGAGCCCTCCTACTGACGCTGACAGGAGTTCCCCCCGTGCACCACATCACTGATTTTGCCGAACAACTGGCCCGGCAGGCCGGCGACCTGATCCGTCGCGAACGGGACAACAACACCCTGCGCACCGACTACAAACAACAGACCGAGCTGGTCACCCATGCTGATGTGCTGGCCGACGAAATGATCACCGGCGCCATTCGCGAGCGCTTTCCGGAGCACCGCATCCTGTCGGAGGAAACCATGCCGGACCTGAGCCAGGCCGAGCAGCTGGATACACCGTTGTGGATTGTCGACCCGATTGACGGCACCGTTAACTATGCCTACGGCCACCCACAGGTGGCCGTGTCCATTGCCTATGCCGAGAAAGGCCGGGTCCGGGCCGGAGTAGTCCATGCGCCATTTGCCGGCGAAACCTTCCGCGCCAGCCGGGGCGGGGGCGCCACCCTCAATGGCCAGGCAATTCGGCACAGCGGCGCCACGGTGCTGCGGGAAACACTGTTTGCCACCGGTTTCCCCTACACCAAGGACGAGCTGGCGCCGCTGATCCGGCGCCTGGACGTGATGATCCATCATTGCCGCGACCTGCGACGGATTGGCTCGGCGGCACTGGATATCTGCTGGGTGGCCTGTGGCCGGCTGGATGCCTACTACGAAAATGTCAGCCCATGGGACTTTGCCGCAGCCCGCCTGGTCGCCCTGGAAGCCGGGGCGACGGCAGGCCATTTCAGCGCGGTTCCGCAAGGCTATCCGGAGGATTTGTGGGGACGGGACATCCTGGTCTCGGCGCCCGGAATCTACGACGAGCTGCGCCGGTTACTGGCGGCGGCGTAAGCGGCGGGACACCCTAGGGCGTCCCCCATAACCCCTCGGCAACCAGCGCCCAGGATTCGTCAAAATCCGTCGTCGGCAGCCGGAGGAACGACGACCGGGCGAAACGCTGGATCCGCCCCTCGATAAACACCAGCAGCCAGTCTGCGCCACGGGCAGCGCTGGTGCGGGGCCGCAGGCCCTGGCGAATCTCGCCTTCCTTGAGTACCTGACGCACCTGGGTTTCCAGGCGCTCGAAGAACTGCGACGAACGCCGCCGCAAGGCTTCGTCCTCACCGACCAGGGCATCCCCGGTCAGTACACGGCACAACCCCGGATTCCTTTCAGCAAACACCAGCACCAGGTGGGCCAGCTGCTGGAGACGGACCCGGGCATCGTCCTGATCCTGCAGGATCAGCTGGCAGCGGGAAAACACCGCGTCCTCGGCAAACTCGATCAGACTCTCGAACATCTTGCGCTTGCTGGGGAAGTGGCGATAGAGCGCGGCCTCGGTCACCCCAACGGTACGGGCCAGGTTGGCGGTGGTGATACGCGCCCCCGGGTCGGTTTCGAGCAGGCCGGCCAGGGCCTGCAGAATGGTCTCGCGACGGCTTGGTTGTTGTTCTGTCATGACGATACTGCAACACTCATCATCAGGTTTGAGGCGGGTTTTGAAACCGCGCTGGATCGGGGCCGGGACAGCGCTTCCGGCCCCCGGAATGCCCTCGGCCCGGGCTCAGAAAAAGGTCCCGTCCAGGGGCGACGACGCACTGGCATAGCGTTTCTTCGGCATACGGCCAGCCAGGTAGGCTTCCCGGCCGGACTCGATGGCCAGGCGCATGGCATGGGCCATGCGAATCGGATCCTGCGCCTGGGCAATGGCGGTATTCATCAACACGCCGTCACAACCCAGCTCCATGGCAATCGTGGCGTCGGACGCGGTACCAACACCGGCATCCACCAGTACCGGTACCGTGGCATTCTCCACAATCAGGCGGATGTTATAGCGGTTCTGGATACCCAGCCCGGAGCCAATCGGCGCCCCCAGCGGCATGATGGCGATACAGCCCATCTCCTCCAGGCGCTTCGCCAGCAACGGGTCATCGGAACAGTAGACCATGATCTTGAAGCCGTCGTTGACCAGCTCCTCCGCCGCCGCCAGGGTCTCGGTCATGTTGGGGTACAGGGTTTTCTCCTCACCCAGCACCTCCAGCTTGACCAGGTTGTGCCCGTCGAGCAGTTCCCGGGCCAGCCGGCAGGTACGCACCGCATCCTTCGCCGTGTAGCAGCCCGCAGTATTGGGCAGGATGGTGTAGCGCTCCGGGGAGATCACATCCAGCAGGTTGGGTTCATCCGGGTTCTGGCCGAGATTGGTACGGCGCACCGCAACGGTCACTATCTCCGCGCCGCTGGCCTCGATGGCATGGCCGGTTTCCATCAGATCGCGGTATTTGCCGGTTCCCACCAGCAGCCGGGAGGAGTAGACACGGCCGTCGATCACGAGGGGCTTGTCTTCGGGAAGCTTGATGTCAGAAGTCACGGTCATTTAGCACCAGAATCAGGGAGTGAAATGGGGAAACAGAAGGTCAGGTCCGGGGGCGGTTCAACCGCCACCGATAGCGTGAACCACCTCGACGCGGTCGCCTGCACTCAGCCGGTATTCGGCATGCCGGCTGCGAGGTACGATATCTTCGTTGACCTCAACCGCCAGCCGCTTGCCAGCCAGCTCCAGTTGTTCGACAAGCGCACTGATCGTTGCGCCGTCCGGCAGCTCCAGAATGTCACCGTTTACCTGTATTTGCATAGTCGTTCCAGTCATCAGTGCGGGCAGGCGCGGCGCCCTTCAGCGCCGCAGGCCGGCGGCTACCAGCAACGCCCAACCCGCCATAAAACACACACCACCGAGCGGGGTTACCGGCCCCAGCCCGCGAAGCCCGGTCAGCACCAGCAGGTAGAGACTGCCGCTGAACAGCAGAATCCCTGCAACAAAGAATCCCGCCGCAACGACGAGCAACCGCCGCGAGGCCAGCTGCCCGACAAGCACCGCCACCAGTACCAGTGCCAGGGCATGATAGATCTGATAGGTCACCGCGGTCTGGAATACCTCCAGCTCCCGCCCACTGACCATACCCCGTAACCCATGGGCTCCGAAAGCCCCGGCCATCACGCCGGACAAGGCAAACACCCCGCCGGCAACCAGCGGAAAACGTGCGACCCGGGCAGATTCAGCAGTCACAGTGGATACGCTCCCCGGTATCGAGATCCATCATGGTCAATACCCCGCCCCAGACGCAGCCGGTATCCAGGCCGATAAAGCGGTCACTGCCGGTCTGGCCTTCCAGGGCCGCCCAGTGCCCGAAGATGACTTTAACATCATCGTTGCGGGGGTACCGGAACCAGGGAGCAAAACCTTCCGGCGCCTTGCCGGCGGCTTCCTTGGTGGCCAGCTCGAGGGTGCCATCCGCGGCAATGAATCGCATCCGGGTAAAGTAGTTGGTGATCATCCGCCAGCGTTCCATGCCGCTGAGGCGATCGTCCCAGCAGGCCGGGAAATTGCCATACATCTGGCGGAAGTATTCGCCTGCGCCAGGGCCACGGATCACTGCCTCCAGCTCACGACCATGCGCCCGCGCCTGCTCCACGCTCCAGATATGGGGCAACCCGGCGTGAGCCATGAACAGCTGGCGGTCGCCGTCATAGACACAGATATTCTGCTGTCGCAGCCATTCGATCAGCCGGTCGTGGTCGGGCGCCCCGAGGATATCCGCCAGGGTGTCCTTGGCCTTGGGCTTGTGGCCGCCCAGTGCTACGGCAAGCAAATGCAGGTCGTGATTGCCCAGCACCACCACCGCCGAACTCCCCATCGCCTCGATGTGACGCAGCGTGGCCAGCGAATCCGGGCCCCGATTGATCAGATCCCCGGCCACCCACAGGCGGTCGCGGGACGGCGAAAAATCCACTTTGGCGAGGACATCCAGCAGGCGGTCGAAACAGCCCTGGATGTCACCGATGGCGTAGTCCGTCATGGCTCAGGTCCCGCCGGTCGCGTCATCCGCGGCAGCGTCGGCCGGCCGGTTTGCCACCAGCAGATCGGCAATCGCCACGTAGTCGGCCAGCGACAGGTTTTCCGGCCGCAGGTTGTCGTCGATCCCCAGGCTTTGCAACTGCTCAACCGAGACCATACCGGCCAGCGCCTTGCGCAGGGTCTTGCGACGGGCATTGAACGCGGTCCGCACCACCGCCTGCAGTGTTGCCAGGTCCCGTGCCGGATGCGGCAGGGTCTGGTGGGGCACCAGCCGGACGATGGCCGAATCCACTTTCGGCGCCGGCCGGAACGCCCCCGGACCCACCTCGAACAAGGGCTGCACACGGCAGAAATACTGCGCCATGATGCCGAGGCGGCCGTAGTTGTTGTCACCCGGCATCGCCGCCAGCCGCTGCACCACTTCCTTCTGCAGCATGAAGTGCATGTCCTGCACCACGCCGGCCTGGGAAAGCAGGTGAAAGATCAGTGGCGTGGAAATGTTATAGGGCAGGTTACCCACGATGCGCAACGGCTTGTCGGTGGCCAGCTGGCTGAAATCAAAACTCAGCGCATCCGCTTCGTGAATCCGGAAATTCGGGTAATTGAAAAACTTGGTGCGCAGCACCGGAATCAGGTCCCGGTCCAGCTCCACCACCTGCAGGTTCGGATTGACCGCCAGGATTTCCTCGGTCAACGCACCGAGACCCGGGCCGATTTCGACCATGGCGTCGTCCGGCGCAGGATTGATCGCACGGACGATGCGCTCGATCACCCCCGGATCGTGGAGAAAGTTCTGACCAAAGCGTTTACGGGCCTTGTGGCCGGCCGTCCGGCTCATGACTGTGCTTCCTTCTTGCTGTCGCGCAGGCAGCGGGCCATCTGCTCGCCAACGGTTATCGCGGTGTGGAGGCTGCCGGCGTCGGCCTTGCCGCTGCCGGCCAGATCCAGCGCCGTGCCGTGATCAACCGAAGTGCGGACGATGGGCAACCCGAGGGTGATATTGACGGCGCGGCCGAAACCCTGAAACTTCAGTACCGGCAGGCCCTGGTCATGGTACATGGCCAGCACCGCATCGGCCTGGTCCAGCCAGTGGGGGGTGAACAGGGTATCCGCCGGCAACGGACCGGTCAGCTGGATACCCTCGCGGCGCAGTTGCTGCAGAGCCGGCTCAATCACCTCGATTTCCTCGCGCCCCAGGTGACCGCCCTCCCCGGCGTGGGGATTGAGCCCGGCCACCAGGATCCGCGGGTTGGCAATGCCGAAGAACCTGCGCAGATCGTTGTTGAGAATTCGCGTCACCTGGCTCAGTCGCTCCGGGGTAATGGCTGCGGACACGTCCTTGAGCGGCAAGTGAGTGGTCACTAGCGCCACCCGCAACTCGGCGGTTGCCAGCATCATCACCACCCGCTCGACGCCGCACAGTTCCTGGAGGAATTCGGTGTGGCCACTGAACGGAATGCCGGCCTCGTTGATTACACCCTTGTGAACCGGCGCGGTAACCATGCCGTCAAAGGTACCGTCGAGACAGCCCCGGGCGGCCACCGTCAAGGTCTCCAGGACATAGCCACTGTTGGCCGGATCAAGCTGACCGGCCCGAGCCGACGCCAGCCCGGCTACCGCCAGCACCGAAAGCCTGCCCGCCGCTGTCGCCGGGGTATCGCCGGGCTGCCATGGCAGGAGCTCAACGGTCAGGCCAAGCTGGGCGGCCCGCTGCGCCAGCAGTTCCGGACTGGCCACCACCACGATGCCGGCCGTGCGCTCTTCCCCCGCCAGCTGGACACAGAGTTCCGGACCAATACCCGCCGGTTCACCGGCGGTCAGGGCGAGAATGACCGGTGCCGTCATGACGCGTCTGCAGCCTCACCAATCTTGATTTCAACAAAGGCTTCGTCGCGGATTTCCCGCAGCCAGTTCTGCAATTCCTGGTCAAACTTGCGGCGGTAAATCGACTGGCGCGCCTCGCTTTCTTTCAGCTCACCGCTGATGTCCTTCTGGCGGCGTTCCTGAACCTGCAGGATGTGCCAGCCAAACTGGGAACGGAAGGGGCCTTCCAGCTCGCCAACCCTGGCCGCCAGCATCGCGCTTTCGAATTCCGGCACCATTTGGCCGCGGCTGACCCAGCCCAGATCACCACCGGCCGAGCCGGATACCGGATCATCGGAGACCTCACGGGCCAGCTCGGCAAAGTCGGCACCGTCCTGCAACTGGCGATGGATGTCGCGAATGTGTTGCTCGGCCTGGGCATCACTAATGGTTTCGGTCGGGCGAATCAGGATATGACGCACCTTGTGCTGTTCAATCACCTGGCGGGTATCACCGCCGCGCTTGTCCAGCACCATGACCAGGTGGAAACCGCTGCTGTTACCCAGCACCTCGGACGGCACCCCCACCGGCAGGGTGGGAACCACCCCTTCGAGCAGCGACGGCAACTGGCTTTCCGGGCGCCAACCCATCGCCCCGCCTTCAAGGGCGTTGCTGGCATCAGACTCGGCAACCGCGACCGAGCGGAAATCCCGGCCTTCAAGAATCTCCTGGCGCAAGCGCTCGGCCTTGCTGCGGGCAGCGGCAACGGCGGCCTCATCCGTACTGTCCTCCACTGCAACCAGGATATGGGCCAGCTGGTATTCCGCCCGGCTGGCGCCGTTGCTGCGCTGGGCTTCCAGATAGTTTTCCACTTCCCTTTCAGTCACCCGGACCCGGTTGCCGACGCGGCGCTGCTGCACCCGACTGCTCAGCATCTCGCGGCGGATCTGCTCCCGCGCCTCGTTATAGCTCACCCCTTCCAGCTGGAGCTGTTGTTCGAACTGGGCCATGGTCATGTCATTACGCTCGGCAATCGAGCGCATGGTTTCGTTCAGCTCGTTATCGCTGACCCGCATCCCCATCTGCTCGGCCATCTGCAGCTGGATGGACTCGGTAATCAACTGATCCAGTACCCGCTCCGCGAGGATCTCCCGCGGTGGCAGCCCGGTGCCCTGGGCGCCCAGCCGGGTAACGATGGTGTTGATGCGGTTATCCAGCTCGGTCTGCAGAATGACGCCGTCATCCACAATGGCCACGACCTTGTCGAGCGGCTGGCGCTCTGCCTGGGAGACAGCCGGAACCACCAGTGCCATCATCAGCACCAGCATGTACACACCACGGCGAAGCTTCGCCTTCATAGTCACCTCTGCGTTATCAAATTCTGACTGACGGCCGACGCCGTCAGTAGCGGTCGCCAAAGCGGCGCCGCTCCCGTTCATCGAAACCGTAAATGGCCTCGGAAATCTGGCTGGACGAGCCGCTGCTGCCGCCAAGCCCCTTCAGCTGGACCTGGAACAGAATGCGGTTATCCAGCTCACTGTCATCCGTCAGGTAACTCTGGTTGACCAGCTGGACACTCCAGCAGCAATTGTTGTACTCCAGCCCCGCCAGGGTACCCACGGTGCGATCGAGCTGCGAGTCATAAACCCAGCGGCCGATCAGACTAACACGGTCTGTGACAGGAAAAACCGCACCGATATCCGACTGTTCGAAACTGTCGCGACTATAGGTGTGGCCAATGCTCGCCAGATAACGGTAATCGGCGGAGTGGAACACCAGTTGGCTGCGGCCTTCCTCGGTCTTACGGGTACGGGCATCCCATAACCCGGAACTGCGGATATCGAAGGTATCGAGCGGCCGCAGCACAAGCTCACCGGCCAGTGGCGAGTCGCTGCGGTTATCGGCACCCAGGCCATCCAGGGTGACCTCGCGGTCATCGTAATAATACACCTGACCGAGGCTCACCCGGGCGCGCTCGGCCCCGGTCAGCAGGTCGTTAAAGCGGCTGGTCAGGGCAACCGTCAGCTGGTTGGCATCACCGACCCGGTCGCCACCACTGAACCGGTTGCGCTGGAAGAGGCGGTCAAAGCTGAACGACTTGAGGGCGGTATCGAAATCCGGAATGTCGTCCTGGTCCGCGTCGGCATCGGCCCAGGCATAGTACAGCCGGGGCTCCAGGGATTGGTTATAGGGGATGTCGAACAGACTGGACTGGCGGTCGAAATACAGCCCGGAATCCCACTCCACCACCGGCACGGTGCGCTCGATACTGCTGCCGGGGTCGTAGTCGTCAAGCTGGTAGCGGGTGTGATCAAGGGTCACCGAAGGGCGGGCAAAGCCCCACTGCGCACGCAGTGGCACGGCGACTTCCGGCAGCAACCGCAACCGCTGGCCGTTGGCCCGGTCCAGCCCGGTAAGCCCGGTGTTGTCGCGATAGAACCAGCTGTACTGGCTCTCCAGCGAGGTTTCCAGCAGACCGAAATCGGTGGTCACGCCGTACAGCACTTCCGGCAGCTGGGCATAGGGCTTGTCGGCCGCCGCGATGCGGTCGTTGATGGTCTGGTAGCCGTTGAGGTACGCCTCGAAAAACTGGCTGCGATCGCGGTAGCGGAACCCGCCGCGACGCTGCAGGTGGGTCGCCTGGTTGATTTCCAGGGTGCGGTTGAGATCGCTGAGGTAATCATCGTCGGACACCACGGAATAGTCACCGTAACCGGCCCAGCCCCCACCGAGCTGCGCCCGGGTGGAAAAGTCCAGGGCCCAGCGTTCCCCGTCAGCGCCGGGATTCTCGTCCTGGTATTCCACATCGTTGCCGATGTAGCCCAGTTGCAGGACGGATTCACCAAATCGGCTGAGGTAGCGCCCCTCCACCTCGTTGAACAGGCCCCGGCCATGGATGTACTGGGGATTCAGGGTGGCGTCGTAGTGGGGCGCCAGGTTCAGGTAGTAGGGTGTCGACAGGTAGAGCCCGCTGCCGGCATTGGAGGTGCCGAACGCAGGGTACAGGAAGCCGGACTTGCGGCGGTCGTCGATCGGGAAACTGGCGTAGGGCCAGTAGAAAACCGGAATGTCCCTGACCTCCAGGCGCACATGCCTGGCGGTGCCGAAACCTTCAGCCCGGTCGAGGACGATCTCGGAAGCCACCAGCGCCCAGTCGTTACGACCGGGGGCACAGGTGGTCAGGGAACCTCCGGAAATCTCAACCTGGTTCTCACTGATACGGGCCAGGGAACGGGCGGAACCCCGCATTTCCGGGCCATGCAACAGGAAGGTCGCGGTATTGATGTCGAAACGGCCGCTGCCCAGGTCGTAATCCGCGCGTTCACCGGTCAGCAGGAAGCCATCACCGCGGCTGACCAGCGGCCCGCTGACACTCACCGCGCCGGCTGCCTGGTCATAACGTGCCTCGTCACCGGTTACCACGAAGCGCCCCTGCTGCAGGCGGACATCGCCACTCAGGTAGAGTTCCCGATCAATCTCGTAGCGGGCCGACAGGCCGCTGGCGCGCAACGGCTGACCGGTGTCCGGCGCGCCGGCAAACAACTCATCACCGCCTGCCGCACCCTCCGGCGCCAGGTAGCCGCCGTCACAGAACGCCGGCAGCCTTGCCTGAACGCCGGCAGGCAACTCCGCACGCGGTCGCCAGTCCAGCTCTGCCGCGGTCGGCGCATCCGCGGCCGACAACGGCGGAACAGCCACCGCCATTCCCGCAACCAGGCCTGCCAGTGGCATCATGCGCTTCGGGTTGGTCGAAAAAACTGGCACGTGGCGGGTTCCTGTCTGTGTGCAGCCTGGTTCAGCCGGGTCTGCCCGGCCCGGTCGTGGGCGAAAACGAATCGCGGCCTAGTTTACACGGCCACCCCAGCCTTGTTAACGGAAACCGGCTCTGTCGCCGGGTAACCCGCTTACCCTTTGTCGGCTTATCTGCTAACTTTCGTTCTCAGATTCACCCCCGAACTGACCGACCAACGCGGAAGCAGATCACAACATTCATGGATACCCGCCTGCAGCAACTGACCCAGTGGGTCCGGCAATTCCCGGGCCTTGCACAGAGCCAGCCAGTCCCCGTCTCCGGGGATGCCAGCTTTCGCCGCTACTTTCGCGTCCTCGGGCAGGGCGTTGACAGCGCTTCGCGCCATGGCCCCTTCATCGTCATGGATGCACCGCCGGAACACGAAGACTGCCAGCCGTTTGTGGCCCTGGCCCGCCACTGGCATCGCCAGGGCATTGCCGTACCGGACGTCATCGAAGCGGACCTGGAACAGGGCTTCCTGCTGCTGGAAGACTTCGGTGACCAGCTGATGCTGGGCCAACTGGACGACCATAGTGCCGACCACCTCTACAGTGGCGCCATGGCCGAACTCTGCCGCATCCAGCAACTGAACGATGCTGCCGACTACCCGCTGCCACCCTATGACACCGCCCTGCTGGAGCGGGAAATGGCGCTGTTCCCCGACTGGCTGCTGGAGCAACAGCTGGGCCTGACCCTCAGCAACAGCGAACGGGCCTTGCTGGACACCACCTTCGCGCTGTTGCGGGAAAGCGCCCTGGCCCAGCCGGAAGTCACCGTGCACCGCGACTACCACTCGCGCAACCTGCTGGTTCGCCCGGACAGCCCGACACCCGGTGTCATCGACTTCCAGGACGCGGTACGCGGCCCGGTAACCTACGACCTGGTGTCGCTGCTGAAGGACTGCTACATCCGCTGGCCGGAACACCGCGTGCAGCAATGGACCGAACAGTACCGCCTGCTCAGTCGTGCGGCGGGCCTGCACCATGCCGACGCCGAAACCTTCCGGCAATGGTTTGAGCTCATGGGCATGCAACGCCACCTCAAGGCCGCCGGCATTTTTGCCCGCCTCGCCCTGCGCGACGGCAAGACCGGCTACCTCGGCGACATTCCGCGCACAGTGGGCTACCTGGTGGAGGCCAGCAGTCGGCAGCCCGCCCTGCGCCACTTCCATGGCTGGCTGCTCGACCGAGTGGTGCCTGAAATCGGGCAGCAGCTGGCGCCTGCCAACGGTCAGGGCTGACGTTATGAAGGCAATGATCCTGGCCGCCGGCAAGGGCGAGCGCATGCGCCCGCTCACGCTCACCACCCCCAAACCCCTGCTGGAAGCCGGTGGCAAGCCGCTGATCGTGCACCACCTTGCGCGCCTGAAAGCAGCCGGCTTCCGCCAGATCGTCATCAACCATGCCTGGCTGGGCGACCAGATCGAGCAGACGCTGGGTGACGGCGGACAGTTCGGCGTCGATATTGCCTTCTCCCGGGAATCCGACCCCCTGGAAACCGCCGGCGGCATCATCCAGGCCCTGCCCCTGCTCACCGCCGGCGGAGAGGACTGGTTTCTCGTGATCAACGGCGATATCTGGTGCGATTTCGACCTGCTCCGGCTGCAGCCAACCGCCTCCGCCGACGCCCTCCTGGTGCTGAGCGACAATCCGGACCACCACCCGGCCGGCGACTTCCACCTCGACAGCGGCGGCCTGGTACGCGCTGAAGGCCCCGGGAAACTGACCTTCGCCGGCATCAGCCTGCTGCACCGCCGCCTGTTCGAGGGGCTCGCCCCCGGCAGCCGCAAGCTGGCGCCACTGCTCCGCGCAGCCATGGCGGAGGAACGAGTCCGGGGCATTCACCATCGGGGTGACTGGCTGGACATCGGCACACCGGAACGGCTGCGCCAGCTGGACCGGCAATTACGCCGCGCACGGGCGTGACGCCATGACCCGCCGCCACCCGGACCAGGAACTGCCAGCCCGACTGGATGCCGAGTTCAGCGACTTGCTGGAGGAACTGTCCGCTTGCGGTCATCAGGCCAGCGCCCTGATCGCCCGCACCGGCCTGCCACGCTGGTGCCGCAAGCCGCTGTTTTACCTGTTGGGCTACCTTGCCAGGGCAGAAGGCCGGGTGACCGAAACCGACATCGGTTTTGCCGAAGCGCTGATGAAAGCCCTGCAGCTGTCCGGGCGCCAGCGGCGCAAGGCCATCGGGCAGTTCCAGCGCGGCAAGGCGGTCGACCACCTGCCGGCCAGCAAAGCCCTGCTGATGCGCCTGACAGGACTGTTCTGGCCGTCGCCCGCACTGCGCATGGCGTTCTGTCTGTGCCATGCTGCCCAACTGCATGGCCGGCCGCAAAAACTGCGGCGTTATCGCTGTGAGGACGCCGTCGACCAGCTCGGCCTGCCGGTCAGGATCAGCGAGGACATTCTTGCCAGTTATGCCAGCAAGGTCTGGATTACCCAGCCGGAGAACCAGCCCAGACCCACCTCGTACGACCAGGCCTGCCAGGTGCTGGGCGTCACCCGGCGCGAATCCCTGGCTGCCATCAAACGGGCTTACCGCAAGAAAGTCTCCGAATGCCACCCCGACAAACTGGCCCAGCAAAGCCTCAGCCCGGCCGAACAGGCCCGCGCCAAAGAGCGCCTGCTACGCTACCAGCAGGCCTGGGAACTGATCCGCAAAGAGCACGCTTTTAACTCCAAAAACCCGGCCTCAAGCTGGTAGACTGGAGGCCTTTGCGGCAGGGACTGCTGACCACGCCATTTTCCATGTAGTCGAGAGAGCTGTGATGAACCCTTATCTGATTGCCCCATCCATCCTGTCTGCCGACTTCGCCCGCCTCGGCGAGGAAGTCGATCATGTTCTCGCCGCCGGCGCGGACGTTGTGCACTTTGATGTGATGGACAATCACTACGTCCCGAACCTGACCATTGGCCCCATGGTCTGCGAAGCACTCCGCAAGCACGGTGTCACCGCCCCCATCGACGTTCACCTGATGGTGTCACCGGTGGACGACCTGATCCGCATGTTCATCGATGCCGGCGCCAGCTACATCACCTTCCATCCGGAGGCCTCCGGTCACGTCGACCGCTCCCTGCAACTGATCCGCGACGGCGGCTGCAAGGCCGGACTGGTATTCAACCCCGCTACTCCGCTGAGCTACATGGATTATGTAATGGACAAACTCGACATGGTGCTGCTGATGTCGGTAAATCCGGGCTTTGGCGGCCAGAAGTTCATCCCCGGCACCCTCGACAAGCTGCGCCAGGCCCGCCAGCGCATCGATGCCAGCAATTACAACATCCGCCTGGAGATCGATGGCGGCGTGAAAGTGGACAACATTCGCGAAATCGCCGAAGCCGGTGCCGATACCTTCGTGGCCGGCTCTGCCATCTTCAACACCCCGGATTACAAGGCCACCATCGACGCCATGCGCGAGGAACTGGCGCAGGCGCGCACGGTGACTGGCGGATGAGCCTGCAGGGCCTGTTCAACCCCCGCTGGCCGGGGGTAGCGTTATTCGATCTGGATGGCACCCTGGTGGACAGCGCACCGGACCTCGCCGCCGCCGTCGACCAGATGCTGGAGCACCTGGGCAGAACCCCGGCAGGCATCGACCTGGTGCGCGACTGGGTCGGCAACGGTGCCGGCATTCTGGTGCGCCGCGCCCTGGCCCGCAAAACGGACTGGGAACCGCCGACCGCCCGGGACGACGCCCTGTTCAACGATGCCCTGGCAATTTTCTATCATGCCTACCGTCAACTTAACGGCCGGCATGCGGTGGTGTTCGACGGCGTCATCGAGTGCCTGGAGCACTTGAAGGGGCTGGGTTGCAGAATGGCGGTGGTCACCAACAAACCCGACCCGTTTGTCGCGCCCCTGCTGCAACAGACGGGACTCGACCGGTACTTTGGGCTCTGGGTCGGTGGCGACACCCTGGCCGTCAAGAAGCCGGATCCGGCACCACTGCTGCATGCCATGACGCAACTGGGCGGCACCCGCGGTACCACGGTGATGGTGGGAGACTCCGCGGCAGACGTCAGCGCCGCCCAGGCAGCCGGCATACCCTGCGTAGCGGTACGCTACGGCTACAACTTCGGCGGCTCGGTTGACAGCCTCGGGGCCGATGCAGTTGTTGATTCCCTGGCCGAGCTTTTGTAATCTCGCAAGGATGTAATTCACATTGAACTCTTCAATTCGGGAGATTCCTGCCGTGCAGGGACTGAATCTGACTGCAGCGCGAGGCATCCTCACAACCCGCGCAACACGATGGTGGCGATGGCGCACCGGCTGAGCAAGCCCGGCGGCTGACTGGCTCCTGCCTGTCGAGCCCGCAACCATCAGGCCGGCCCGGATACCCCGGCGCCCGCCCACAACGCAGAGCAGATTTCAGGAAACCGAGACATGACACCCGAGCAATTCACCGAGCTCGCCGAAGCCGGCTATAACCGTATTCCCGTCTACCGCGAAGTTCTGGCGGACCTGGACACTCCCCTCAGCACCTACCTGAAACTCGCCAGTGGCCCGTATTCCTACCTGTTTGAATCGGTTCAGGGTGGCGAGAAATGGGGGCGTTACTCCATCATTGGCCTGCCCAGCCGCGAACTGCTGAAGGTGTTCGACCACCGCATCGAGGTCAGCCGCAATGGCGAGGTGGTGGAACAGGCCGAGGTGACTGACCCGCTCGAGTTCGTGGACGAATACCAGAAGCGCTTCAACGCCCCGGACCTGCCGGAACTGCCCCGCTTCAACGGCGGCCTGGTGGGCTATTTCGGTTACGATACCGTGCGCTACATCGAGAAGCGCCTGCGCCACAGCTGTCCGCCGGACCAGATCGGCACCCCGGATATCCTGCTGATGGTGTCCAACGAAATCGTGGTGTTCGACAACCTCCGCGGCAAACTGCACCTGATTGTGCACGTGGACCCGTCCGTTAGCGGCGCCTACCCGCAGGCCCAGGCCCGCCTCGACGAACTGGAAAGCCAGCTGCACCGACAGACCGCCAACGCGCCCCGCACCCCGGAACACCTGCGGGGCAAGGTGGTGGATGAAAGCGACTTCAAATCCGGCTTTACCCAGGAACGTTTCGAAGCCGCCGTCGACAAGATCAAAGGCTACGTGCTCGACGGCGACGTGATGCAGACGGTGATCTCCCAGCGCATGTCGATCCCCTTCGAAGCGCCGCCGCTGAACCTGTACCGCTCGCTGCGGGTACTGAACCCGTCGCCGTACATGTACTTCCTCGACCTGGACGACTTCCACATTGTCGGCTCGTCACCGGAAATCCTGGCCCGGGTGGAAGACGAGGAAGTCACCGTACGCCCCATCGCCGGCACCCGCAAGCGCGGCGCCACCGATGCCGAGGACAAGGCGCTGGAACATGAGTTGCTGGCCGATCCGAAAGAGATTGCCGAGCACCTGATGCTGATCGACCTGGGTCGCAACGACGCCGGCCGGGTCTCGGAAACCGGTACCGTCAGGCTGACCGACAAGATGATCGTGGAGCGCTATTCCCACGTGATGCACATTGTCTCCAACGTGACCGGCCGCCTGAAACCGGGCACCAGCTGCCTGGACGTGCTCCGGGCCACCCTGCCCGCTGGCACCCTGAGCGGCGCCCCGAAAATCCGCGCCATGGAAATCATCGACGAACTGGAGCCGGTGAAACGCGGTGTGTATGGCGGTGCCGTCGGTTACCTGTCGTTCAACGGCAATATGGACACCGCCATTGCCATCCGCACCGCGGTGATCAAGGACAACACCCTGCATATCCAGGCCGGCGCCGGCGTGGTGGCAGACTCCATTCCCCGCCTCGAATGGAAAGAGACCATGAACAAGGGCCGCGCCATCTTCAGGGCGGTGGCCATGACCTACAACGACTACGACCACTGAGGCGGAGGAACGATTTATGTTGCTGATGATCGATAACTACGACTCCTTCACCTACAACGTGGTGCAGTATCTGGCCGAGCTGGGTGCCGACGTGCAGGTCCACCGCAACGACGAAATCAGCCTCGAGCAGATCGAGGCCCTGCAGCCGGAGCGGCTGGTGATCTCCCCGGGCCCCTGCACGCCCAATGAAGCCGGTATATCCATGGCTGCCATCCGCCACTTTGCCGGCAAGCTGCCGATCCTTGGTATCTGCCTGGGCCACCAGGCGATCGGCCAGGTGTATGGCGGCCATATCATCCGTGCCGGCCGGGTCATGCATGGCAAGGTCTCCCCCGTGTACCACAAGGACATCGGCGTCTTCCGGGGCCTGAACAATCCTCTGCAGGCCACCCGCTACCACAGTCTGGTGATTGACAAGGACACCTTGCCGGAGTGCCTGGAAGTCACCGCCTGGACCCGCAACGACGACGGTTCCATTGAGGAAATCATGGGCGTTCGCCACAAGACCCTGCCAATCGAAGGCGTGCAGTTCCACCCCGAGTCGATCATGACCGAGCAGGGCCACGAACTGCTGCGCAACTTCCTGAGAACATGACAAGAGGCCGACACATGGACATGAAACAAGCACTCAACCGCATTGCCTCCAACCTGGATCTGTCCCGGGAAGAAATGAAGGATGTCATGCGCATTGTGATGAACGGCGAAGCCACCGACGCCCAGATCGGCGCCTTCCTGATGGGGTTGCGCCTGAAGAGCGAAACCATTGACGAGATCACCGGCGCCACCGAAGTGATGCGGGAACTGGCCACCAGGGTCGAGATAAACGCCGAGCCGCTGGTGGACATCGTTGGCACCGGCGGTGATGGTGCCAACCTGTTCAACGTGTCGTCTGCCTCCGCGTTCGTCGTCGCCGCCGCCGGCGGTTACGTGGCCAAGCACGGCAACCGGGGCGTATCGTCCAACAGTGGCAGTGCCGACCTGATCGAGAAAGCCGGCATCAACCTGGGCATGACCCCGGAACAGGTCGCCCGCTGCGTGGAACAGATTGGCGTCGGTTTCATGTTCGCCCCGGCCCACCACGGCGCCATGAAGCACGCCATCGGCCCCCGCAAGGAACTGGGATGCCGCACCATTTTCAATATCCTCGGCCCCATGACCAACCCGGCGGGCGTCAAACGGCAGCTGATCGGTGTTTTCAACAAGGCCCTGTGCCGCCCCATGGCCGAAGTCATGCAACGCCTGGGTGCCGAACACATCATGGTGGTCTGTTCGAAGGACGGCCTGGATGAAATCAGCCTGGCCACCGTCACCCACGTGGCAGAACTGAAGAATGGCGAAATCACCGAGTACGACATCACTCCGGAAGACCTGGGCCTGAAGAGCCAGTCGCTGGTGGGCCTGACCGTCGAAACCTCGGACGACTCCCTGAAACTGATCAAAGCCGCCTTTGGTCGCGACCACGACGAAATTACCGAGAAGGCCCGTGACCTGATTGCCCTGAACGCCGGCGCGGCCATCTATGTCGCAGGGCTGGCGCGGACCGCCAAAGAAGGTGTCGACATGGCACTGGACGCCATGGGTTCCGGGCTGGCGGCCGGCAAGATGTCGGAGCTGGCTGATTTTTCCCAGTGTTTCTGAGGGCCATCAACTCCAGAAGGCACTGACCAAATTTGATGAGTCGGTGATGGGGGCCTTTCCAACACTGTCTGTAGCCATGGATGGCTACAGCCAAGCCCTACAGGGACGTACTTGTGGGCGTGTTTTGGAAAGGCCCCCATCATCGGCTCCTGCACATATTTCAGCAGGCAAATCATGACCGAACGACATTTGGACAAGACTCCCACCATTCTGCGCAAAATCGTTGACCGCAAATGGGAAGAGATAGACGACCGGAAACCCAAGGTTTCCATCGCGGACCTGAAAGCGATGGCCGGTGACCAGGCGCCGGCTCGCGGTTTTGCCAATGCCCTGCGCACTCGTATCGAAGCAGAGCAGCCGGCGGTCATCGCTGAAATCAAGAAGGCGTCACCGAGCAAAGGCATCCTGCGGGATCCGTTTGAGCCGGAACGCATTGCCGAGAGTTACGAGAAAGGCGGTGCCGCCTGCCTGTCGGTGCTTACCGACAAGGACTTCTTCCAGGGCCACGAAGACTACCTGAAAGCCGCCCGGGCCGCCTGCAGCCTGCCGGTGATCCGCAAGGACTTCATGGTGGCGCCTTATCAGGTGTACGAAAGCCGGGCGATTGGCGCCGACTGTATCCTGCTGATTGCCGCCTGCCTCACCCGGAACCAGCTGCAGGAGCTGGAAGGTATCGCTCATGAGATCGGCCTGGATGTCCTGGTAGAGGTCCACGATGGCGCGGAAATGGACGATGCCCTCACCCTGCGAACGCCACTGGTCGGCATCAATAACCGCAACCTGCACACGTTCGAGGTGTCCCTGGAGACCACCTTCAACCTGCACCAGCGCATCAGCGCCGACCGCCTGACCATCACCGAAAGCGGCATCATGACCCGGGACGATGTGGAGGCAATGACCCGCCGGGGAATCTACGGGTTCCTGGTCGGCGAATCCTTCATGCGTGCCGACGACCCGGGCACCCGGTTGCGGGAACTGTTCTTCTGATTACCTGCTGAGCACCACTGTGCTGCCTCCGGAGATCTCCGCAGGACAGCACAGTGCGTACTACTCCCAAGTGCATACGCACTATGCATTATTGGCAAATGCAACCAATTCCCGCGAAAATGGCACATCTGTTCCAGCTGCGGAAGCCATCAGTGCGAATTCCCCAACCTCGTATCCCCGACAAGTGGCTTGCCGCCTTCGAATCCGACACCGATCTGGTGGAGCAGCGCGTCGCCATAATCATGGCGTGGGTGGTCCTGATCACCATGCCGATGTACCAGACTAGCCACCACCTGCGGAATGTCGACAGCGAAGGGCTCTGGATGGCCGAACTGCTGTTCCGCATTCCCGGCGTGCTGTGCGGCCTGCTGACCCTGGCAGCCCTGCACTTCGGGCGCCCGCAACTGCCCGCAAGGGCACTGCTGCGAATGCTGGGCATCTCGGTGATGGTGATGATCCTCGCCCTGTTCCTGATCCATTACCGCGACCACCCCGACAACATGACCCAGCTCAGCAACGGCCTGGTGATCACCTTTTTCGGCGTAACGGCACTGGCGATACGCGGCTTGCGCGAGTGGTGCCTGGTTTTCCTGACGCCGTTCGTCATCTTCCTGGTCATCGCGCCGTTTGCCGGTATTCCGCGGGCCATGCTGCTACCCCTGCTGTTCGACCCCATGGTGATGGTGGTGATCACCCTGGTCGCGACTGCAGCGGTGCGACACCTGCGAATCCGCGAGTTCCTCGCGCGCCAGGAACTGACCGAGATAGCCTCTACCGACCAGCTGACCGGGCTGCTGAACCGGCGCCCGATGCATCCACTGATGGTCCACGAGGTTAACCGGGCACGACGCACGGGAACCCCGTTCAGCATCGTGCTCGGCGATCTCGACCGATTCAAGAAGGTAAACGATACCTACGGTCACGAGGCCGGCGACCTGGTGCTGCAGGAAACCGCCCGGCGCCTGCAAGCAGCGATCCGGGCACAGGACATTGTCTGTCGCTGGGGGGGCGAGGAATTGTTGATCCTGTTGCCGGAGACCGGGCCGGAAGGCGCCGGCCAGGTTGCCGAGAAGATTCGGGCGGCGATGGACGACGCCCCGGTCCAAACCGGCAACGAGGTCATTCACCAGACCATCAGTCTCGGCGTCAGCTCGTTCCGCCCCGATGACACGGTCACCACGCTCATCAGCCGTGCCGATGAGGCGCTCTACGAGGCCAAGAGTGCGGGACGCAACCGGGTGGTGCAGGCAGACCAGCCCGGCTGAGCCCGCTTCCGCTCAACCGCTGGGCAACATTCCGGCACGGCCGGACAGGCCGGCGCTTACACTGCGGCCGATGGCCGCTGCTTCATCCGATCGTACCAGGCCTGAAGGTTGGCCTGACCCGGCTGGATTCGTACCGCCACCACGCGGGCGAAGGCCACCGTGGCGAAGGCGTTGAGGTCTGCGGCGGTGAGCCGGTCACAGCAGATGAATTCCTTGCCGGCCAGCTGCTTGTCGAGGAAGTGCATGAACTTCTCGATGGAACCGCGGCATTCCTCGCCCCATTCCTTGATGGGGTTCATCCGGTCCTTGAAATAGCCGCTGGTGTGCTGGAAACACATGCCGGTGGGCAGGAAGAAATAGAAATCGATCCAGCGCAGCCACTGCTCGATCAGCGCCTTTTCCCGCGCGTTGTCTCCCAGCAAGCGGGGGCTGTCCGGATAGGCCTCTTCGAAATAGCGGCAAATGGCCATGGTTTCGGCAATACAGGTGCCATCATCCAGCTCCAGTACCGGCACCTTCTTCATCGGATTGCGGGCAACAAATTCCGGTGTGAGGTTGTCCCCCTTCTGCAGGTCCAGTTCCACAAACTCGGCCTGGTCCAGCAGGCCTTTCTCGGCCATGAACATCCGCACACGGCGGGGGTTGGGAGCAGTTTTGTTTTCGAAGATTTTCATTGTTATCGCCTCCGTCATGGCTGAAATCAGCATCGATAGTAAACAGGTTGCAAGACAGGACAGAGCCTGACGCCGAAATGCGGTTGCGTCAAGCAACCGTTCCACCCGGAGCGTCAGCGGGCCAGCCAGTTGTCTAGCTGGCGCACCAGCCAGTCCGGATCATCAAGGGGCAGGTCATGGCCGGCATCCGGGTGAACCTGCAGGGTCCACTGCCAGCGGCGGGCGAGGGTGGCACTGCATTGCCAGTGCACGATACGGTCTCCGCGGCTGGCCAGCACCAGGGCGTCGGGCAGCGGTCGCCGGTCGAGGGGCTTATAGGTTGCGGCCGCCCGCAGTTGCTGCAGGGCATTGGCCGGGCTCACCGGACGCTGGCGCTGGATACGGTACCAGTGCTTGACGGTCGCCAGCGCCACCGGACGGTTGCAGGTGAGTTGCAGGATATCCCGCTCCCGGTCAAACAGTTCACGCCGCAGCAGTAACCGCAGGATGCGCGGCCAGCCCGCGGGCCGCATCCGCTGCCACGGCGGGCTGAATCCGGAACTGGTATTGATCAGCACCAGCTCCTGGATTTCACCGTCCGGGGCATGCTGGGCCCAGTCCAGCGCCACCATCCCCCCCATCGACAGCGCCAGCAGGCCATAGGGCCGGGGAATGTGGCTGACCTGTCGGCACACCAGCTCACGGATTCCGGCAATGCTTGCCGGGCTGGGATCGCGGTAATGCACACCGGTGCCGGGCAGGTCCACGGTGTGAAAGTGGTGGCCGGGAAAAGCTTGCCGCAGGCGCTCGGCAAATTCGCCCCAGTGCGCCTGCTCCCGGGTCAGGCCGCGCAACAGAATCCAGTGCATGCTAATGGGGCTCCCTGTACCAGTGCATGATCGCCGCCTCTCTCAGCATGGACTCCCGCTCACCTTCCGGCAACCAGTTGTGGTGACTGGCTGCTGCGTGGAGCAGGAAATCGATGAAGGTGAGGTGACTGCGCAACACCCGCTGGTGCCGGTGCGGCACCTGGGGGTTGAACAGGCCGTCGAGCCGCAGCAACTGGCGGGGCCGCTTGCGGATCCAGCGCCAGGAGCCCATTTCCAGGGTCAGCGGCAGAAATGCGCCATCACTCACCTTGTTGATCTGCTTGTACAGGTAATCCCACAGGTCACCGTGGGTAAGGTAATGACGGGACTGGGGCTCGAAGCGGTAATCGTGATTGGGGTAGGCCTGTTCCCAGGTCAGCTTGAGAGCCATCACCGAGGCAATCCGCCGCATGGGCCGGCGGCGGTAGGCATAGGGGAACCAGATCTGGTCTTGCCAGCCAAATCCGGAGTGGCAGTCCAGCGCGACACTGAACGGCCGGCCCGGCAACAGGTCGCCGATGACCCGTTCAAGGGCGAGGTTCTCCGGCTCCATGCCCTGCTCCGGGCGCCCGGTATACCAGGGCAGCCGGGGCGACAAACGCTGCCCACCCAGCAAAAACGCACTGCGGTCCTGGGCGGTAATCGGCGCGTTACGCATGAGGTCAACGCCGTTGGGGTTACTGCGCTGGTTCAGATACATGCCACCGGGGTTGAGAATCGGCAGCAGGGTGATGTGGACCGAGTCCAGCAGGCCGCGCAGGGCGTCATCCCAGTGCAGGCGGGATAACAGACTCTGCAACCAGGCCATGACGACCTGGCTGCCGATGCGCTCCAGGCCATGCACGCCACCCACCAGCAACAGCGCCGGCGCGTCCGCAGCCCGACTGCCCAGGTCCACCCGGTACAGCGGCAGGGTCAGGCCGGCCACCTCCACGCGCTCGACGACCCGGCTGCTCACCTGCGGCGGGGCTTCTGCCAGCATCCGTTCGAGGCTCACCAGCTCCGGCAGGAAGGTCCGCAACTGATGTCGCTGCCGGCGGTCACGGGACGCCTTCTCGGCGGCAATGGCGGCATGGGGGGTTTCCGTTTTCAGTTCAGGCATCTGGCTGCACTCCCAGCGGGTTCGCCTGCCAGCGTGCCACGGCATTGCTGCAATTGGTTGACAGCGGGCCCCGGGGTGCGGTGGCGATTGGCCCCTTCGGCCTCGTCGCACTGTGACCTCGGCACGGACCGCGGCGCGGCGAACCGCCTAACCTGATCCGGTCTCCCGCGGTACCGGAGCCTCCCCTTACCCGAACAACAACAGCAAGATCACTGCAAAGGTACAACCCAATGACGAATCCAAACCGGCCCCGGACATGGTGGCCCGCGCTTGTCCTACTGCTCTGTTTCAGCCCGCTGCTGCATGCCGCGGGCTCCTCGGCACTGTACCCGGTTGCCTCCCTGGTCGCCGGCATCCTCAACCAGCCGCTGTTCCCCGAGTCCGCGGCGTATACCACCAACGATGACATCGTTATCCGTGGCAGCGACGGGATCAACCTGGAGGCCAACGTGTTCATCCCGACCTCCGGTGAACCCAGCTATCCTGCCATTGTCTTCATCAACAGCTGGGCCCTCAACGAGTACGAGTACCTGGCCGCAGCCGGGCGCCTGGCGGAGCAGGGCTACATCGTACTGAGCTATTCCTCCCGCGGCTGGGGTAATTCCGGCGGCCTGGTGGACACCGCTGGCCCGAAAGACATGGACGATTTCTCCCGGGTGCTGGACTGGCTGCTCGCCAACACCGCCACCGATCCCGAACGGATCGGTGCCGCCGGTATTTCCTATGGCGCCGGGATCAGCCTGCTGGCCGCCGCCCACGATGACCGGGTCCGCGCTGTTGCCGCGATGAGTGGCTGGGGCAGCCTGGTGGAGGCGCTCTATGCCGGCCAGACTCCCCGCCTGGTCTGGGGCGAGTTGCTGACCCTCAGTGGCGAACTGCTGGGTCGTCCCGACCCGGCGATCAGTGAGCTGTGGAGTAACGTCCGCAATCACCGCAACGTGGAGCAGACCATCGCCTGGGCCAGCATACGCTCGCCCCTGAACTACGTTGACCAGCTCAATGCCAACGGCACCGCGGTGTATCAGGCCAACAACTGGGGCGACAACCTGTTCCAGCCCAACAGCCCGCTTGAGCTGCACCACAGGCTCAACGGCCCCAAGCATATTGACCTGCAGGCCGGCACCCACGCCGGTACCGAAATCATCGGCATGCTCGGCGATGGCAACACCCGCATCTGGAACAATGTACAACGCTGGTTCGACAGTCATCTGAAGGGTGTGCCCAGTGCCATTGACGACCAGCTCCCGGTGCAGATGAAGGTGCAGTTCACCGACCGCTATGAAGGTTTCACGGCCTTCCCGGTGCCGGAAGCCCGGCCCCGGCGCTGGTACCTGCACCCACGCAGCCTGTTCACTCCCGGCAGCCTGCGCGAATCGCCCTGGCAAAGCTGGCAGGCCCGCAGCATTGGCATCAGCTCCTGGGCCGACACCCTGGCGGGCACCGGCATTCCACTTGCGTCACAGGTGTTTACCCAGCTCAAGGTACCGGTCACTGCTCCCATTCCGCTGCTTGGCCAGAACCGCAGCATCTGGTTCCAGACCGGTCGCCTGGACGAAACCCTCGCTATCCGCGGTATCCCCAGGGTCACGCTGCAGATTACGCCCGCTGACCGCCATGCCCAGCTGGTGGCCTATCTCTACGATATGGACTGGGCGGGCACCGGCAAGCTGATTACCCACGCCCCGGTCACCCTGCCCGAGGCAACTGCCGGCGAAACCGTGGCGGTCACGGTCGACCTGGTTGCGACGGCCTATGACGTGCCGGCCGGCAACCGGCTGGTGCTGGTGGTGGATACCCGCGACATCCTCTACGAATACCCGGAGGGCGGCACCACCCGGGTTGATTTCGAGTTCAGTAACGGCCAGCTGTCCACCCTGGAGGTGCCGGCGCTCTGAGGTCCGCCGGCAACGGGCGACGGGCGGCCATGAAAAATTTCCCGCCTGTCGCAACCGTTTCCCGGAGCTCAGTCCGCCGGCATCCCGGTGCTCTGGACCGCGCGAATAATCCCGCGGTCGGCAGATAACAGCAGCAGTTCGCCATGGGGACCGATATCAAAACGGTCCACCGCCGCCAGCTGGCGCAGGAAGCGGTCTTCCTGATTCATCAGGGCCGGCGCACAGGCCATTCGGGTGGCCCCCAATGGTGCCAGTGCCAGCCCCTCCCCGGTTTGCTGCCAGCTCCCGAAATAGCGGTTACAGGACGCCCTTCCGGCCAGCCGGCCATCGGCGAGGAATTCCAGGGTAACCCGCGAGCTGTCGATAATGCCCTCGCCGGCAATGTCCTCGACGACCCATTCCACGCCCCTGAGCAGCCGCGTCGGATCCCCCCCGCACCCCTCGCCCAGCAGCTCGCCGTTGATCGCTACCCGGGCCTGGACCGGATAGGCCAGTCCACTCATGGTGTCCCGGCAGAGCTGGCGGGCCACCGCCAGGGTGACCACCTGGCCGGACTGTGCCGCCCGGTAGTCACGGCCGGTAGCGCTGCGGGCCAGTTCCCGGTACCCCAGCACCACTGGTGATTCGCCCGGCTGCTCGAGGGTCAGCTGGCCCGCGTCCAGTGTCACTGCCCAGAACGGCTCCTGCCCGTGCGCCACGAACGGCAGCGCCACGGCACCGGGCAGCACACAGGTGGGCATGGCCTGGTCACGGATGGTAAGAACCCCTTCCTCGCCCTTGCTCCAGAAACCGGTGGTGGCGTCACCGATGGCCTCAAACCGGGCACCGGATCCCGCTGCCACCGGTTTCATCAGATACTGGGCTGCCGGGGTGGTTACCCTCAGCAGCCGGGCCTGGTCGTCATAGGCAAGCTGGATGGCCAACTGGCCACACTCCATGGCACCCTCTATGGCACCCTCCGGCACGGCGGTCGGTGCCGGTCCCTGCGGTGCAGTCGCACAACCCGATACCAGGGCGCTGGTCGCCAGCAGCGCCAACAGGCACTTTGCAGTCATGTTCGTTCCCTCTGATTTACATCGTTTTTATGATCGAGGCAGCATTCTATACCCTTGCCATTGCCAATTCGCTGACCGAATCGCTACCCTTGCACTAACTCCACTTGCGGATGCACCCGTCATGGCCATCAGACTCTATCAATTCGCCATTTCCCATTACTCCGAAAAGGTCCGCTGGGCACTGGACTTCAAAGGTCTCAGCTATCAGGCGGTTAACCTGTTGCCGGGCCAGCACGTAGCCACCATCCGCAAGGTCACCCGCAGCAAGCACACCTCGGTTCCGGTGCTCGATCACGATGGCGAGATTGTTCAGGGCTCGGCGGCCATCCTTGACTACCTCGATGCCAGCTTTCCCGATCAACCACTGATACCGCCAGATCCGGATCTGCAAAACCAGGTACTGGCCTGGCAGCAGCGGCTGGATGATGCCGCCGGCCCGGCGGTCCGCACCTACTGCTACCACTATCTGCTGCAGCGGCCCAAAGCGGTCATTCCGATGCTGACGGCAGGCACTCCGTTCTACAACCGCTTCCTGCTCGGCCTGTTGTTCAGCAAGGTCGATGAAACCATGCGCAACTGGATGAAGATCAACGCGAAAACCGCTGAGTCCGCACGCCAGACCATCGACCACCTGCTGACCGAACTGGCCGAGGTATACCAGCGGCAGCCCTACCTGGTCGGCGACCGGTTTTCCCGCGCCGACCTCACCGCAGCGGCCTTGCTGGCGCCCATCTTCCAGCCGCCACAATACCCGGTGCCCTGGCCCCGGCCGGCCCGGCTGCCGGCGGAACTGCGAACTCAGCTGGCCGACTGGGAAACCCGCAGTGAGGGGCTGGTCCGTCTGTACCGCGACCATCGCTGACGCCCCCTGCCGCTGGCGCAATCCGCCACCGGATATGGCGTAAAGCGACAACACGCTGCAGACGTTCCATGCCAGAATAGGTGCCAGACAACAACAAACCATCAGACAGGTGGCACGATGATTCTGGGCGAAATGATGAGGTCCGTGCTGGACAACAGCGGGTTACTGGCGCTCTGGGAAGCGGTGGCGCCCTGGCTGGCACTGGACGAGCGCCAGCTGATCTTCGTCATTGCCACGCCGTTGTTCATCGCGGTGACACTCTGGGAATACCTGCGGATCCGCCACGATCCGGCCCTGATGGACGTCCGCGAAGCGGTGCGAAACTTTGCCCTGGGTGCCGGCTACCAGGTCACCGAGTTGCTGTTTGCCGGCATCATCGCGTTCCCGCTCTATGCCCTCTGTTACCACTACCGGCTGCTGGAACTGGAGTTGACCTGGGTTACCGGCATGCTGACCTTTCTCGGTGTCGACTTCTGTTTCTACTGGATGCACCGGGCCAGTCACCGCATGCGCTGGTTCTGGGCCGCCCACGTGGTGCACCATTCCTCCGAACGGATGAATTTCTCCACCGCCATGCGCCAGAACGCCACCAATATCTTTAACGGCAACTGGGCGTTCTACCTGCCGCTGGCGCTGATCGGGTTCAACCCGGTATGGATCGGCATTGCCTACGCGCTGTCGCTGGTCTACCAGTTCTTCATTCACACCACCCTGGTGAAGCGGCTGCCCCGCCCCATCGAGTGGCTGTTCAACACCCCCAGTCACCACCGGGTTCACCATGGTCGCAACCCCGGCTATATCGATCGCAACTACGGCGGCACACTGATTGTCTGGGACCGGCTGTTTGGCAGCTTTGTCGATGAGGCGGCCAACAATCCTCCGCGCTACGGTATCACCCGGCCGGTGCCGGCGCAGGGGCTGATTGCACTGTGGACCCACGAATACCGGGACCTGTTCCATGACATGGCGCAGCCCGGGCCGCTATGGGCCCGCCTGGCCCATCTCTGGCGGCCACCCGAATGGCAGCGGCCGCCAGCGGACCTGCAGGCGCAGGGACAGCAGCCACCGACATGACTCCGCCCCCCGATTGCGGTTAACATCGGGAGCTCCCGGAAAACAACGGAAATCTATCATGAGCCGGACCTTCCGTGCCGCCCTGCTGATCCTTCTGGCCAGCACCGGCAGTGCGACCGTCAGCGCCGCCGACCTGCTGATCGCGGTTGCGGCGAATTTTACCGACACCGCGGGCAAACTGGTGGCGCAGTTCGAAGCCAGCTCCGGCCACCGGGTGCGCGCCAGTTTCGGCTCCACCGGTAAGCTGTATGCCCAGATTCGCCATGGCGCCCCCTTCGAGGTTTTCATGGCCGCCGACAGCGAGCACCCCCGCCTGCTGGAAGCCGAAGGCCGCGGCGTTGCCACCACCCGCTTTACCTACGCCACCGGCAAACTGGTACTGTGGAGCCGCAACGCGGATACCCTCGCCGACCCGCTGGCCTATCTTACCGCCAGCGGGCCCGACCGGGTCGCGATCGGCAATCCCAAAACCGCGCCCTATGGCATCGCCGCGATGGAAACGCTGGCGGCCCTGGGGCTGACCGGGCCCATCAGCAAGCGTCTGGTCAGGGGCGACTCGATTGCCCAGACCTTCCAGTTTGTCGCCACCGGCAACGCAGATGCCGGTTTTGTCGCACTGGCCCAGGTCAGGGCCTGGCAGGGTGAACCCGGCAGCCTATGGCTGGTTCCCCAGGAGCTGTATCGGCCAATCCGGCAGCAGGCAATCCTGCTGCACAAGGGCGCCGAAAATCCGGCGGCACGGGCGTGGCTGGCCTTCCTGGCATCGCCGCCGGCCCGCGCAATCATCGCCAAAGACGGTTACGATAGCGGACAGATCGCGGAACCCTGATTCCGCCCCCGAACAGCGGACGGAGAATGCATGGGCCCGGAATGGCAGGCGGTATGGCTCACCCTTAAACTGGCGGCGGTTACTACCGCCCTGTTACTGGTTATCGGCACCCCGATTGCCTGGTGGCTTGCGCGCAGTCGGCATTGGCTCCGCCAGCCGGTTGCTGCAGTGGTCGCCCTGCCCCTGGTGCTGCCACCGACGGTGCTCGGCTTCTATCTGCTGGTGGTGCTGGGCCCGGACGGCCTGATCGGACAGCTCACTGAACACCTTGGCATCGGTCTGCTGCCCTTCACCTTTGAGGGCCTGGTGGTGGCCTCGGTCATCTACTCGCTGCCGTTTACCGTGCAACCGCTGCAGAATGCGTTTGCCGCCATCAACCCGCAGCTGCTGGAAGTCGCCGCCACCCTGCGGGCATCGCCCCGGGACCGCTTCTTCTCTGTAGTCATTCCGCTCGCCCGCCCCGGCTTCCTGACCGCAGCAGTGCTCACTTTCGCCCATACAGTGGGGGAGTTCGGGGTAGTGCTGATGATCGGCGGCAATATTCCCGGGGAAACCCGGGTCCTGTCAGTGGCCATTTATGACCACGTGGAAGCCCTCGAGTACAGTCAGGCGCACTGGCTGGCCGCCGGGATGCTGGCCTTCTCCTTTGTGGTCCTGGTCAGCCTGTATTCCCTCAACAGTCGGTTCGGTAACGGGGTGGTACGTTGAACGGAGGTACGTTGAACAGAGGTGCGCCGAACGAAGGTGCAATGAATACTGCCATGGGCATCGAGGCCCGCTTCCAGTGCCGGTTCGAGGACTTTGCCCTGGACGTGACGCTGACCCTGCCCGGCACCGGAGTGACCGCGCTGTTCGGCCACTCCGGATGCGGCAAGACCACGCTGTTGCGCTGCATGGCCGGTCTTCAGCCGGCGCAGGGGCGAATGGTGGTTAATGGCGAGTGCTGGCAGGAGGATGACTTTTCCCTGCCGGTTCACCGCCGGCCGCTGGCCTATGTCTTCCAGGACACCGGATTGTTCCCCCACCTCTCGGTAGCGCAGAACCTCCATTATGGTTACCGCCGAATTGCCAGCGGCGCACGCCAGATTGATTTTGACCAGGCGGTCCGCTGGCTGGGGCTGGAACGGTTGCTGGACCGCATGCCACAGAAGTTGTCCGGCGGCGAACGGCAACGGGTGGCTATCGCCCGCGCCCTGCTCACCAGCCCCCGCCTGTTGTTGATGGACGAACCGCTCTCGGCGCTGGACGACGCCAGCAAGCAGGACATCCTGCCCTACCTGGAGCGGCTTCACGACAGCCTGTCGATCCCGGTCATTTACGTATCCCACGCCACCGGCGAGGTGGCCCGGCTGGCGGACCACATTGTCATGATGGCTGCTGGCAAGGTGACCGCCCAGGGGCCGTTGCAGGAAACCCTGGCTCGGACCGATCAGCCCTTTGCCGGCGAGGACGATGCAGCAGTAATTGTGAAAGCCACCATCACCGGTCGGGACGACCGCTGGCACTTGTGCCTGGCGGAGTTTGGCGATCGTCAGATATGGCTGCGGGACGATCCCCGGCTGAGCCCCGGCGACCCCATCCGCCTGCAGGTATTGGCGCGCGATGTCAGTATCGCGCTGAACCGGCACCGGGACCAGAGCATCCAGAACCTGTTGCCGGCGCGGGTAGAGGAAATTCGCCAGGGGCGGCAGCCGGGCACCGCCATCGTGCGGCTGGTCAGTGGCGACACCCCGTTCCTGTCCCAGCTCACCAGCCGCGCGGTGGAGCAGCTGGCACTGTCGCCCGGAATGGCGGTGTGGTTGCAGATAAAATCAGTAGCCATTGTCGGTTGACCGTCACCACCTTCACAGTCGGTCACAGTCCTCCGCGCCACTCCTGTTATAATCCACCGACGTTTCCAGGGCTGCCTGTGCTGCCCGCCCGATCATGAGGTAAACCATCTTGAAAAACGCAGTAATGATTGCAGCTCTCGCAGCAACCGCCCTGACCGGCTGTCAGACTTCCGGCTATATGACCTCGGCCGCAACTGACGGCGACGGCGTAACCTGCGCAGAGATCTACCAGGCCTTCGACGCCTACCAGGCTGATCGTCAGTCGGCGAGCGCGCTGACCGACCTGACCCGGCTGGTCAATCCGACAGCCGCTTCGCTGGCGGAACAGGGCGTCAGTTCAGCAGAAAGCTATTACGAGCAGATCAAGGCCAGCGCCAACATCGCGCTCGCCATTCGCGGCTGTGCACCGGTACAGTGAGGCCGCGGTGATTGCGGGCAGGACCGGCCTGCCCGCAATTTACAGGGCTGCAGCGGTCAGCGGGTACCGTAGACCACCATGGTTTTGCCCTTGACCTGAACCAGGCCCTGATCTTCCAGGGTTTTCAGCACCCGACCCACCATTTCCCGCGAGCAACCGACGATACGGCCAATCTCCTGGCGGGTGATCTTGATCTGCATGCCGTCCGGATGGGTCATCGCGTCCGGCTCCTTGCACAGGTCCAGCAGGGTACGGGCGACCCGGCCGGTGACGTCGAGGAATGCCAGGTCCCCCACCTTACGGGTGGTCTGGCGCAGGCGTGACGCCATCTGCTCCCCGATGAAATAGAGCACCCGCGGATCCTGCTGGGCAATTTCGCGGAACTTGGTGTAGCTGATCTCGGCGACCTCACACTCAGTCTTCGCCTTCACCCAGGCACTGCGGGAATCCATGTTGTCGAACAGCCCCATTTCACCGAAGAAATCACCGGCATTGAGGTAGGCCATGATCATTTCGCGGCCATCATCGTCTTCGATAATAACGGTGACCGACCCCTTTACGATGTAGAACAGCGAGTCGCTCTTGTCACCCGCATAGATGATGGTGCTCTTGGCGGGGTAGCGCCGACGGTGGCACTGGGACAGAAAATAATCCAGGTGCTTGGTTTTCTGCTCAACCGGTTTGACGATAGTGGCCATAGTGCGAGTCGTGCCTCCTTAACTGGCGAGTCCCGGAGTTGTTGTAGTAGTAACCCCTGATTCCATGGGGTTTTCTGAGGTCCATCCGGACCCCGGATACAGCGTCGATACCCGGGTTCCCCTCCGATGCCCCGGAAGCCGGAGCAGACCCATCGAGCTGTTTCAGGTTATTTACACCAAGACTGGCGCAATAACCCTGCAACTTATAACAAGAAGGCCTGATTTCGGCAACCGCAAGCCTCACAGTTCCTCCACCGGCAGGGCCGTAGCGATGCCGGATCTGGCGGGATATGCTAGCATCCGCGGCAGCAACCATCGGAGATTTGACCATGAAGGCAACAATAGACTGGACCGGCAACGTCAGCTTCAAGGCCACCAGCGGCACCGGCCATGAAGTCCAGATTGACGGGCCACCCGATCACGGCGGACAGAACCTCGGGCCCCGCCCGATGGAAATGGTGTTGATGGGGCTGGGTGGCTGTTCCTCATTTGACGTCATGAGCATTCTGCAGAAAAGCCGCCAGGACGTCACCGCCTGCCGGACCGAGCTCGAGGCGGAACGGGCGGACGCCGTGCCGTCGGTGTTCACCCGCATCCACCTGCACTTTATTGTGACCGGTCGCAACCTGAAGGAAAACCAGGTGAAGCGCGCCGTCAGCCTGTCGGCGGAGAAGTATTGCTCCGCGTCGATCATGCTGGCCCAGGGTGGCGTGGAAATCAGCCACAGCTACGAGATTCACGAAGCCGCCTGACCCGGCGCCAGACCTTTGCCAGCGGGCACTCCGGCCCGCCGGCAACCGAGCTGGCCGGCCGCGGTAATTACCGATACTAAAATGTGCTCGCCGGCTCTATCCAACACCCGGGCGGGTGTGCATAATACGCACCCTTCACCGCCGGTCTGCGCAAAAGGTGTACAACCCGGTCAGTAGTCGGTGGCGGCCTTGGTGGCATGCAGGGAGTTGGCATGACCACCGTCATTCATCTCCATCACTGGGGGGGCTGGACATGGAAACCAAATTACAGCTACACGGTTTCAACAACCTGACCAAATCGCTGAGCTTCAATATCTACGACATCTGTTATGCGCAGACCGAAGAGCAACGGGAAGCCTACATCGATTACATCGACGAGATGTACAACGCCGAGCGTCTGACCCAGATCCTGTCGGATGTGGTCAAGATCATTGGCGCCAACATCCTCAACATCGCCCGCCAGGACTACGAGCCCCATGGCGCTTCCGTCACCATGCTGATTGCCGAGCATGAGCTGACCCAGGGCGAGCCGGACAATGAAGAGTCACCAGGCCCGCTGCCCGATACCATCGTGGCACACCTGGACAAGAGCCACGTGACCGTCCATACCTACCCGGAAAGCCATCCCCATGAGGGCATCAGCACCTTCCGCGCGGATATCGATGTGTCCACCTGCGGCCTGATTTCACCGCTGAAAGTGCTGAACTACCTGATCCACAGCTTTGATTCCGACGTGGTCACCGTGGATTACCGGGTACGCGGCTTCACCCGCGACGTAGACGGCACCAAGCACTACATCGACCACGACATCAACTCGATCCAGAATTACCTGACCGAGGATACCCAGAACGCGTATCAGATGATCGATGTCAACGTGTACCAGGAAAACCTGTTCCACACCAAGATGATGCTGAAGGACTTCAACCTGGACAACTACGTGTTCGGGGTGAATGCCAGCGATCTTGAACCGGCTGAAGCACAGTCGATCGAAGAACGCCTGAAGCGCGAAATGCTGGAAATTTTCTACTCCCGCAACGTCGAGTAAGCAGTTCCGATACGGGCTTCCGGCAGCGCCGGCGGCCCGTTCAGTTTTTTTGAACACTCCCGCCAATTTAATCCGTTATCATCTCTCCACGCTTTGCCGTTAAATGTTCGCATACCCTGAAACATAACGTTTAGAGGCGAACACTCATGCAAAACATCCTTGTTATCACCACCAGTATTTTTGGCGAAGATGGTCAATCCTCACAACTGATCAACCAGGCCCTGGACCAGCTTGCCACGGCTAACCCCGAGGCCAGGGTCACCATCCGCAACCTGGCGTCCAACCCGGTACCTCACCTGAGCGGTGAACGGTTCGGCGCCTTCCTGAGCGCGGCCGACAACCGGACAGCAGAACAACAGGCGGTGATCGACTTTTCCGACCAGCTGATCGAAGAACTGCGCACCGCGGATGCGGTTATTCTGGGCGTGCCCATGTACAACTTCGGTATCCCCTCTGGCCTGAAAGCCTATTTCGACCACATCGCCCGGGCCGGGGTCACGTTCCGCTATACCGAAAATGGTCCGGAAGGCCTGCTCGCCGACCGTCCGGTGTACATCATTGCCACCCGTGGCGGTATCTACGCCGGCACCGAGCTGGACACCCAGACACCGTACCTGCGCACCTTCCTCGGCTTCCTGGGCCTGCAGGATCTGAACTTTGTCTACGCCGAGGGACTCAATATGGGTGACGACAGCCAGCAGAAAGCGCTGCAAAAAGCCGCCGGCCAGATCGCCGAGCTGATGTCCTGATCACCGGCTGATCCCTGAGTCGCACCACCGCCCGTCGCTGACAGAGGAGTGAATATCATGACCAACCGCACCATCAAGCAAGTCATCCCGGCTCTGGAAACCTCCGACGGTGCCGGTGTGCGCATCAAGCGCTCCATCGGGCAACATCCGTCGGTCCGCATGGACCCGTTCCTGATGCTGGACGAGTTCGGCTCCGCCGAGGCGTCCGATTACATTGCCGGCTTTCCCTCACACCCCCACCGGGGCTTTGAGACAGTTACCTACATGATCGAGGGGCACATGCTGCACGAGGATCACCTGGGTAACCGGGGCAATCTGCAGAACGGCGGCGTGCAGTGGATGACTGCCGGGCGCGGCATTATCCATTCAGAGATGCCGCAGCAGGAGTCCGGGGTGATGCGGGGCTTCCAGCTCTGGCTCAACCTGCCGGCGGCGGAGAAAATGAAGCCGGCAGGCTACCGGGACATCCAGCCCGCCGACATTCCCGGCATTACCTTTGACGGTGGCTTTATCAAGCTGATCGCCGGTGAACTGGAGGTCGCGGGCCACGGTTATCGCGGTGCGGTCAGCGGGGGCAGCACCCGGCCGCTCTACGCCGACATCCACCTGCGGGCCGGCGCCAGCCTCAGCCTGCCGCTGGATCCGCAGCTCAGCGCCATGCTCTACCTCTACGAGGGGGACGCCGCCGTGAGCGCTGATGACGGCCAGCTCACCGCGCTACGGCCGGCGGCGGCCTCGCTGCTGGACCAGGGCGATACGCTGGAACTGCGGGGCGGCGCGGTGGATGCCCGCCTGCTGCTGATTGCCGGCAAGGCCATCAACGAGCCGGTGGTGCAGTACGGACCGTTCGTCATGAACAGCCGCGAGGAAATCGAGCAGACCCTGCGGGACTACCGGGATGGCCGGCTGACCGCCTGAGCCTCAGGCAAAGGTCTTGCCGGCAACCAGTCGCAGCACCATGGGACGGGTGATCAGGTCCATGGCGAGGGACAGCTTGGTACCCGGAATCACCAGGGTATCGTGGCGCGACACCGTGCTGCCGGCAATCATCTGCAGCAGGTAGGGAAAGTCCACATCCGACGGATCACGGAAGCGAATGACAATCAGGCTTTCGTCTTCCGTCGGTACCTCCCGCACCACGAAGGGATTCGAGGTGTCGACCAGCGGAATACGCTGGAAGTTGATATGGGTGTGGGAGAACTGCGGCACGATGTCGTGCACGTAGTCGTCCATCCGGTTGATGATGGTCTTCACCACCGCTTCTTCGGAATATCCCCGCTGGTGGGTATCGCGGCGTATCTTCTGGATCCACTCCAGGTTGACGATGGGCACCACGCCGATCAGCAGATCCACATACTGGGCGATGTTGCAGGTGTCGGACACCACGCCGCCGTGCAGCCCCTCATAGAACATCAGGTCAGTATCGGCAGGGAGCGCGCCCCAGGGAGTGAAGGTGCCTGGCTTGTAACCGGCCTCGGTCAGTGCACGATCCTCGTCATGGACATACTGGCGGTACTGGCCACTGCCGGTGTGGCCGTAGTCGTAGAACAGCGCCTCGAGCTTGTCGATGTGATTGGCCGCCAGGGCAAAGTGGTTGCGCTCGCCAAACTGGCCCTTGGCCGCCAGTCGCGCCATTTGCTCGCGGGTATAACGGTGGAAGCTGTCGCCGCTCACCATGGCGGCATGAATGCCCTCACTGGCAAACATGCGACTGAAAATCTGGCTCGTGGTAGTGGTGCCTGCCCCTGAGGAACCGGTTACCGCAATGATCGGGTGACGCTTCGACATAAGCCTCCGGCTCGGGCCTTCGTGGCGCAGGCCTCAGTTAAGAGAATCCAACAGACGGGGCTTTTCCACCACAAAGCCCTGGGCATAGTCGACGCCCAGTTGCCGCAGCAGGTCAAGCACCTCCCGGGTCTCCACCTGGGAGGCAATCACTTCCCGCTTCATGTAATGGGCCATGTCCACCATTGAACGGACCATTGCCCGGTCCGTAGCACTGGTCGCCAGCTGGCCGGTAAAGGCACCGTCCAGTTTCACCAGGTCCACCGGCAGGCTCCGCATATACTGGTAGGACGTAGGGCCGCTGCCATAATTGCCCAGACAGAAGCGGCAGCCCAGCTCCTTCATCTCGGCGATGAATCCGGCCACCGCCGGCAGATCATTAATCGCCGCAGCCTCGGTGATTTCGAACCACAGCCGTTCAATCGGCGCCTGCTTCTGGCTCAGCTTCTCATAGATAAACTCCAGCAGGGACTGGTCATTGAGCGAGTAACCGGACAGGTTGATACAGACCCCGCCAAGGTGCTCCGGAGCCGGTGCGCGATCCCGCAGCCAGTCGAGCATACGCCCGACCACCCAGCGATCCACCGCCTGCATCCGGTCATAGCGTTCCGCCATCCGGACAAAGTCACTCCCGGTGATCAGGGCACCCGCATCATCGTACATGCTGATCAGCACTTCGTACTGGGCCGACATGGCCGTGCCGGCGTGCAGCGGGATGATCTTCTGGCAACGCAGCAACATCCGCTCTTCGTCCAGATTCCCCAGCGCTGCCACCTTGGCGGCAATCTGCTCCTGGCGGGCGAGCTCTCCGGCCCCCAAGGCATAGCGGGCAATCCGGCCGTGACCCTGTTTCTTGGCCGCCTTCAGGGCATCATCCGCGGCCATCAGCCAGCGCTCGCCGGTGGTCAACGCCGGCAGCGGCGGCGCAAAGCCGGCACTGGCCGACAACCGATAGGTCCGGTTATTGAACACCAGCTCCAGCGCTTCGATGGCGTGGATAATGGCCTGGCTGGCGGTTTCGGCCTGCTCCGCCGGTAGCAGGAAACCGAATTCGTTGCCCACCAGACGGGCCACCGGCATACCGTCACCAACCAGCTCGCGGAGAATATCCGCCACCTGCCGCAATGCCTCGTCGCCGGCCTGGTAACCGGCGGTATCATTCAGCAAACGGAACTGGCGCAGGTCCAGTCGCACCAGCGACCGTTCATCTTCCCGACGGGTCAACTGCTGTTCCAGCATGCGCTCGAACTCCCGGCGGCCAAGCAAGCCGGTCAGTTCATCGTGGGTCGACGCCCAGGACAGCTGGTCATAAACCTTGCGCACCATCCGGTCAATGCTCTCGTCAACCAGCGGTCGCTCATACTGGTCATCGGGTACGATCAGACCCTTCTTCATCTGTTCGGCCAGGGCGTCCAGTTCAAGCTCAACCACCCGCATTCCCTGGTGATTGACGAAGACGAAGCGGCTAAAGCCACGGGCAATCCACACCAGGCGGATGTACTGCGGGTCCGCCGGCTTCTCCTGGTCGCGCAGCCAGTCGCCGGTCCGCAGCTGGCGGGCGCGGTTGATCCAGCGGCGCAGACTGCTGCCCGCCCGTTCCGCGGCGCTGTCCGCCTCCGCATCACTTCCGGCCTGGCGGGGAAAGTCGACCATCTCCACGGCACTGCCGGGCTTACGCACCAGGAACTGCTTGAGCTCCTCACGAATCTGGGACGACGGCATATGGTTACTGGAAATCGACGCCAGGCCATCCTGGATAATCCGCAGCAGTTCAGGCAGGTTGATATCGCTGGCCGGGTCCTCCGCAAAGGCCTGCAGCGAGTCAAGTACTGACAGGTAATCCTGCCACAACGGCCCTTGCGGGCCCTGACGGATCCAGGTCAGGGACAACAGGTCCCGCCAGCCTCCATTGAGCAGGCTCAGCAGGGCCCGCGGTACCTGTCGGCCACCCAGCCGCTCGTCGAGCACCGCGGCCACCGCACGCTTGGATTCTGCCACTTTCTGGGCACCCTCGGCGGCAGCAGTCACCCGCTCGACATTACGGCGATAGACCAGGTTCTGGCGATCAATCAGCGCATCCAGCTCGCTCACCGTGCTGGCAAACACCCCGGTGTCCTGCTCAAAGTCGGTGGTTATGCGCTGGACCAGTTCGTCAACCCGGCGCTGGACTACCGGATTGATACGCCCGCCCTTGACGCCCAGTTGGGCGAGCCGGTTCATCACTCCCCGCACCGGGCTGTCGTTGTCATCGAAAAATGCCCGGTCCCGCATCACTACCTTGAGCACCGGCACTTCCAGCCGGCGCAACAACGTTCGGGCATGCTCGTTCAGTCGTGGACTTTCCACCACGCTGAGGAAGAAACGGTCGACCACATCCAGGGCATCCTGCTGCTCACGATCGAGGGCTTGCTCGGCAGCCCGGACCCGGCCGACGACTCGCTCCTTGAGGCTGAGATCGTCCTCGGCAAGGGCACCGGCTTCCAGCTGGAGCTGCTGCAGCTGGCGCTGGAGATCGCCGGCCGAAAGCGGCCGCGCACCGGCGGGGAATGCCAGGGGCTCGAGATCACCCCGCTCCAGCCGGCTGGCGGTGAGAGTGCTGAGCAGGTTGCGGACCGTTGCAAACGCCGTCTGGGCGGCCATGGCGTGACCTCGGAAACCGGCAGAGGCGAGCTCGGCAGTCCGGCGCGGGCCGGCCGGTGATACCGGTCCGCCTGCGGCTGGCGGCGCCGATGGGGCCGCCGGGTTATCCCGGGAAGGGGTCCGGTCCGCCGGCACCGGTTGTCGGGCCGCCAGCGGCGTCACCGTGCTCTGGTCACTGAGGTAGCGGGACAGATCGAGGTCCGGCATCACACCATGACGAATCAGGATATTGTTCAGCTCTTCATACAGCGGGCCGAGGTGCTGCAGAACTGTCTGCTCGAAGGTTTTGAGACAGACCTTCTCCACGCCCCGGCTGGCCTTGAGGTGACTCAGCCCGGCATGGAAGGCCTCACAGACCAGGGCCGGGCCCAGCGGATTATGATGACCGGTGGCGTTGGAGACTCCGAGCTTGTCGAGACGCAACTTGAGCAACAGCAGGTCGCCGCGGTACTGGGTGTCAGCCTTGGTGACCATGACCCGCACGGTGAGCCAGTCCTCGAATTCGCCCTTGTCGACCACCGCCAGCTCGGCCCCCGGCATCCCTTTGGGCGCCGGCTTCAGTGGTGACTCCAGGTTCTTTGCCATCTGGTGCCAGATCATCCGCTGACGGGCCTGCAGCTGACCGACAGCATCCATGTAATCATTGGCCTGCTGGTCACTGAGGGCCCCCGCTGCGGCATCCCGCAAGGCACCCGCCATGCGGGCGAAGCAGGAATCCATCAGCGGTTCGAGATGCAGGGTCATGGTTCGGGCACACTGGCGCAGGACATACTGGACCTGCTCGGACGGCGCCTTCAGGGCTGCCCGTTCCTGATGCCGGTCTCCGCCACACTGGGCCAGCATGGCATCGACCGCTTCGGGATTGGAGCGGATGAACGAGACGCCGATGGCCCCCTCGATCCTGCGGGAAATTCTCACTGCCAACTCGTAGCGCCGGCTACCGTCAGGACTGCGGAAGCGCAACCCCAGCTCATCGGTGTTGCCGGATGCCAGCGCCCGCTGCAGCTTTTTTTCGGTTTCACCCGAGTAGCGCACAAACACGCCTTCGGCGCAGAAATCGGCGATCTGGCAAGGCCACACCTGGTCCGGCCCGAGGACTAGTTGGGCCGCCAGCTTGATCGGTTTGCGGGGGCTCGCGCGACGTTCCCTTGGATCCATGAACTTCCTGATATCTGGCAAAGCTGAGAACCGGCAGGCGTATGGGGTTCCGCCAATCAGCCGGTAACTCTGAAACGGCTGCAGACGCGGCCTGCCACTGTAGAAAACTTGGCTGTAGTATAGCGGTTTAGCACTCAGCCAAATAAAAAAACGTTAAAAAACTGACATGAAACAGCTTAGCCAGATCTGCCTCCTTTTACTACTGATCCTGCCGTCCGGCTGCGCCACGGTAAGCTACTACAGTCAGGCGGCGGGCGGACAGTTATCACTGATGATGGCAGCCCGGCCGGTCGCCGCCGTGCTGGCCGACCCTGCCACCGCCCCCGGCCTGCGGGCCAAGCTGCAGCTGGCGATGACCGCCCGCACCTTCGCGGCAACCACCCTGGCGCTGCCGGTGGGCGATACCTTCCGCGACTATAGTGGGTTCGAGCGGCGCTATGTGGTGGTCAATCTGGTGGCGGTCCCGGAGTTTTCCCTGGAGCCGCACCGCTGGTGTTACCCCATTGTCGGCTGCCAGGCCTATCGCGGCTACTTTGATCCCGACGCAGCCCGCGAGGAGCGCCAGCGGTTTGCGGACCAGGGCTACGATACCTTTATCGGCGGTGTCACCGCCTACTCCACCCTGGGTTGGTTTGACGATCCGCTGCACACCGGATTTACCCGCCTTGAAGATGACCGCATGGTTTCCCTGATGTTCCACGAACTGGCCCATCGGGTGGTTTATATCGAACAGGACACGGCGTTCAACGAGAGCTTTGCCACCGCCGTGGAACTGGAGGGCCTGCGCCGGTGGCTGACACAACGGGATGATCCGGGAAGTTTTGAACAGGCGCTGGCGCGGCTCGAACAACGCAACCAGACCCTCGCCCTGGTGGAAGCCACCGCCGCGGACCTCCACCAGCTATACCGCCACCAGGACGAACTCGCGCCAACGGAGCTGCACACCCGCAAGGCGGCGATCTTTGATGAGCTCAGAGCGGACTATCTCGAACTGGCAGAGAACTGGCAGCAACCGGGCCCCTTCGGCAGCGCGCCGGCAGCGCTGAACAACGCCAACATTGCGCTGTTCCGCCAGTACAACCAGTTCGTACCGGGGTTCCGCCAGCTGCTGCGTGACCACGGTGGCGACTTTGCCGGTTTTTACCGGGCGGTGGCGGAACTGGGCCGCCTTCCGGAGGCCACACGCACTGCCCGGCTCAGGGACCTAGGTCAACGCTTTGACGAACACCTTTGAGTTGCGCTGGGTGTTGTAGGATGCCAGCTTGGGCCCCGGCAGCGACTCCACCGGCGCAAGCTGGAAACCCCGCTCACGGAACCAGTGCTCGGTCTGGGTGGTGAGTACGAACAGCCGTTCGATGCCCTGGCCCCGGGCGAGTTTCTCGACCATCGCCAGGATGTCATCACCGCGGCCCGCCCGGCGGTAGGACGGATTGACAGCAAAGCACGACAACTCACCTGCCTGTTCTTGCGGGTAGTGATAGAGCGCGGCACAGCCCACGATGGTGCCATCCCGCTCCGCCACCACAAAGCGGTCGATCTCGGTTTCCAGCAGCTCCCGTGACCGGCGCACCAGAATGCCCTGTTCTTCCAGTGGCTGGATCAGTTCAAC
>Ga0207716_100121_pt1 | contig 72216 bp, 72 predicted proteins | sample TtaePargueraPR_FD_187739 | JGI IMG/M metagenome (GOLD analysis project Ga0207716, IMG submission 187739) | Aerobic enrichment media microbial communities from Bioluminiscent Bay, La Parguera, Puerto Rico - Tt and P2 (5) (SPAdes) | ecosystem: Environmental > Aquatic > Marine > Unclassified ... | reverse complement strand
GGCTTCCGGAACGGCGTCTCGATGTAGCGATACATGAGGAATGACGCGACCAGGCTGAAACCGATGAGCCCCGCGGCTTCGGGATGCGTGATGGGGCCCGGATACCAGGTCCGGTAGAAAACGATCGCGGGCCAGTGGACCAGGTAGAGCGCATAGGAGACGCGGCCGGCCCAGACGCTGACAGGATTGCCCAGGACGAGATAGCCGACCCGGCCCGGCCGCCCGGCAAAACTGCCCGGCAGCAGCATGAGCACGGCGCCCAGCGTCGGCACGAGCGCCGCCCAGCCGGGAAAGACCGTCTCCGCATCGAACAGAAGCACGCTGGCCAGGACCAGCGCGAGACCGGCACCGAGTATGCCGTCGCGGATCCAGCCGGGCGGCGCATGCCTCTGCCAGCCCTGCGAGAGCGTGGCGCATCCCAGCGCGGCACCCGCGGCGAACTGGAAGATCCGGAAGGGAAAGAGATAGAAGGCGCCGGACGAATCATGGCCCGTATAGATCACCGTCCCGGCAAAGGCCGCCACGGCGATGCCGAGCAGGACGGCCGGAAAGCGCGCCCGCCCGGTGAGGGCCAGCACCGCGATCACCGCGGCGGGCCAGAACAGGTAGAACTGCTCCTCCACCCCCAGCGACCAGGTATGAAGCAGGGGTTTGAGTTCCGACGTCGTGTCCCAGTAGCCGGCCTCCAGATAGAAGATGATGTTGGAGGTCGATGTCAGGGCCCCGACCGCGCTGCGGGCAAAGCGCTGGAAGTCGTCGGGCGTCAGGATGAAGGCGGCCGCCAGGAAGGTCGCCGCCACCGTCGCGATGAGCGGCGGGATGATGCGGCGGATCCGCGCGAGATAGAAATCACGGAAGGAAAAGCGGCCCCCGGCCGCCTTGCCGGCGATGATCCTTGTGATCAGAAAGCCTGAAATCACGAAGAAGACGTCGACGCCGACGAAACCGCCGGCCAGGCTTTCGATACCGAGGTGAAAGAGCACGACAGCGCCCACGGCGACAGCCCGCAACCCGTCGATATCGGGCCTGTACTCGGATTTCTGCATGCCTGTTCCCCGGACGATATTTGCTCTTAACGCGTTTGCTCCACGGCCGCCACCGTCTGCGCGAGACCGGTTCACAGCCTGCCGGCAACGCAGAAAACGGGTCGCAATCGGCCGGCGGGTACCCTATCTCCAGCGCACGCCGCGCGAGGGAGTGCCGCATGCCCACCACATCATCCAGCGAGATGCAGCGCGCACTCGCCGCCGGCCTGGGCGCCTATCTGATCTGGGGCGTGGCTCCGCTCTTCTTCCAGGCGCTCTCCTTTGCCAGCGCAGCGGAGATCGTGCTGCACCGAGTGGTGTGGGCCGTGCCGCTCCTGTTCGGCGCGCTCGCGGTCGCCGGCAAGGTGAAACAGGCCTTCCGCGAGATCGCGCGGCCGCGCACCCTTTTCACCCTGCTCGCGACAGCGGCGCTGATCTCGATCAACTGGTGGGGCTTCATCTTCGCGGTGAATTCCGGCCACGTGCTGCAGGCCTCGCTGGGCTACTACATCAACCCGCTTCTCAGCGTGGCCGTCGGCGTCTTCGTCCTGCGCGAACCGCTCGGCGCTTTCCGCATCGCGGCGATCGTGCTGGCCGCGCTGGGGGTGATCAACCAGACCCTCACCGTGGGCGAGGTCCCCTGGCTGTCGCTGCTGCTGGCCTGTTCCTTCACCGCCTATGGCTATCTGCGCAAGGTCGCCGCGGTGGACGGCCGCATCGGCCTGTTCTGGGAAACCTGCTTCATCCTGCCCTTCTCGCTCGTCGGGCTGACGGTGATCCAGCTGCAGGGCAACGGGCATTTCCACGAAAGCGCGGGCCAGGCCCTGCTGCTGATGAGCGCCGGCGTGGTCACCGTCGTGCCGCTCCTGCTCTACGCCATCGGCGTGCGCGGCCTGCGCCTGTCGACCATGGGCCTGATGCAGTTCATCGCCCCGACCCTGCAATTCACCGTCGGCGTGGCGAGCGGCGAGGCCTTCACCGCCGGCCACCTGATCACTTTCGGCTTCATCTGGGCCGGCGTGGCGGTCTTCATCTATTCCCAGCTGAGGCGGGAGAAGACGCGCACCCCGGCCGTGGCGGAGACGGGGAGGCCGGGTGCGGACCAGCCCCGCCCTTGACCTCGATTCCGCACTGATCTCTCCTGCCGGGCATACAAGAATGGCCCCGCGGTCCTCGCGGGGGTCCGGAGGCTTCCTGAATGACCGATTTTCCGCCGGCCCGGCGTATCGAGACGAATGGCATCACCCTGTCGGTACACCTGGCCGGGCCCGAGGACGGCCAGCCGCTCCTGCTGGCCCATGGCTGGCCGGAGCTGGCCTATTCCTGGAAGAACCAGATCGGCGTGCTCGCCGATGCGGGCTACCGGGTGATCGCGCCGGATGTGCGCGGGTATGGCGGGTCGGACTGTCCGCCCGGGACTAACGCCTACGATATCGACACGCTGGTCGCCGACCTGACCGGCCTGCTCGACGCGCTGGGTCATGAGAGCGCCGTGTGGGTCGGGCATGACTGGGGCGGGATCATCGTCTGGCATGCGGCCATGCTGGCGCCGGAGCGCGTGGCCGGGGTGATCGGCGTGAACACGCCGCACCTGCCGCGCGGCGCCGAACCGCCCACCAAAAGCTTCCGGGAGCTCGGCGGCGAGGACCACTACATCCTGCGCTTCCAGGAACCCGGCTTCGCGGAAAGCCGGTTCGAGGGGCGCGAGGACGACTTCTTCGCCTTCATTTTCGGGTCGCCGATCCAGGGCAATCCGGAAGACCTCTATCCGGACGTCACGCACATTCCCAAACAGTTCGAACGCTTCGAGGGCCGGCCGGAAGAGAAGATCGTGGTCGGGCCGGAAGACCGGGCGGTCTATGCCGAAGCCTTCCGCAAGACCGGCTTCGCATCCGGCATCAATCTTTATCGCAACATGGACGCCAACTGGGAGCGCATGGGCGGGGTGGACCACCGGCTGGCCATGCCCTGCCTGATGGTCTCGGCGGAAAAGGATTTCATGCTGCCGCCCAAGCTGGCCGGCTGGATGCCGGCCCTGTGCAGGGACGTGGAATTCGAGGTCATCGAGGGCTGCGGCCACTGGACGATGTGGGAAGCGCCCGAGCAGCTCAACGCGCACATGCTCGGCTGGCTGCAGCGCCGCTTTCCGGCGGCGGGCTGAGCCGGGTCAGAACTGGTCGACCAGGATGGTCCGCCCGTCCGGGTCCTTCAGGGTGAAATGGGCCGGACCCTCATCGCCCTCGATTTCGGTTTCCAGGTGCAGGCCCTTGTCCTTGAGCGCCTTTTCCAGCGTGCGGGCGTCGGACGGGTTGAAGGTGAGCAGGTCCTCCTCGAACATGCCCTGGAAGAGGCCGATCTTGGCCTCGCCGCTCTTCAGGATCAGCCAGTTCTGTTCGACGTCGCCGTCGAGGATCTCGAACCCCAGCGCCTCGTAGAAGGCGAGCGACTTGCGGATGTCCTTCACCGCCAGCGAAACCGAAAAATGCCCCAGATACATGCCTGTCTCCTCCCTTGATCGGAACTCAGGCTAGCGGCGGGGTCCCTGAAAGTCTTGGAGAAAATGGTCATTTATCCTTCCCCTTGATGGGGAAGGTGGGCCGGCGCGCAGCGCCGGGTCGGAAGGGGTGAATCCCGGTGCTGGTCCGTTAGGCGCGAAACGGCAAACATTTCGCCCCCACCCCATCCACCACGCCTTCGGCGCGGTCCCCCTTCCCCATCAAGGGGAAGGATGGCTCACAGGCAGCCGTAGACCGCCTCGATGATCCGGACCGGGCGCGGATCGCCGGCGAGGTAGTGCTGCTGGCGGTTCATCACATAGGCGCCGGTGACGCGTTTGACCGGATCGGCGAAGGCACAGGAGCCGCCCCAGCCGGAATGGCCCACGGCTTCAGGCGTCGGCCCGTAAAACCCGTTGGTCGTGTTGCGCATCACGCCGGCCGCCCAGGAAATGTCGAAGGGCAGGACCTTGTCGGGCCCGGCCACGCGTTCCTTCACCAGTTCGGCCAGCGTCGCCTCGGAGATGAAACGCTTGCCGTCCAGCTTGCCGCCAAGGGCATAGACGCACATCAGCCGGGCCAGCGCCCCCGCCGTCGAATGGCCGTTGGCCGCCGGGAATTCCGCCTTGCGCCACTCGGTCGCCCCGCGGCGGCCGGGCGAGGACCAGGCCTTCATGAAGGCCAGTTCGCGCGGCCTGGTCGGCTCGCCCAGATCGGGCAGTTGGCGCGGCATGGCATGCTCGGCGGCGCGGTCATGCTCGCTTTCCGGCAGGCCGACATGAAAGTCGATCCCCGCCGGCCCGCAAATGTCCTCGCGCAGGATGGCACCGATCGGGCGCCCGTCGGTACGGCAGGCCAGCGCATCGGCGATGAAACCGAAGGTGACCGGGTGATAGCCCGACCCCGTGCCCAGCTCCCAGAGCGGTGTCTGGCGGGCCAGCCTCTCCTCGATCTTGACCGCGTCGAACCAGTCGCCCGCATCCATCTCCTCGGCGATGCCCGGCAGGCCCGCCTGGTGGGAGAGCGCTTCGGCGACGGTGACTTTCGACTTCCCGCCTGCGGCGAATTCCGGCCAGTAGTCGGCGACCGGCGCGTCATAGTCCAGCAGGCCCCGGTCGACGAGTTTCGCCATGACCAGCGCCGCGATCGCCTTGCCGGTGGAATAGACCGGCACCAGCGTGTCGGCCTGCCAGTCGCGCGTCTTCTTGCGGTCGGCCCAGCCGGCATGGATGTCGACGACCGTCTCGCCGTCGATGCGCAGGGCGAAACCGGCGCCGATCTCGTCCTGGTCGGTCCAGTTGGCGAGGAAGGCGTCGCGGACGGGCTCGAAACCCGGCGCGACCGTGCCGTGAACGGCGGGGAGCGTGTCTGCGGTCATGGGTCTTGGCTAACCCGTTCCGGGCGGGTGTATCAAGCGGTGTCGGCGGCCGGTCAGAGCGCCTCGGCCTCAACAGCGATGAGGGGCTGGCGGAAGACGTCGGACGCCGCCACGACGGGAAGCTCCGGCGATCCCCACTCATTCGCCCGCTGCACCACGGACACGGTCACCGCCACCGCCTGCTCCAGCGCGGTCTTCGGCGGGGCGCCCTGGACACGCGCGCCGGCAAAGGCCGCCGTCAGCACGTCGCCGGTGCCGTTCGGTGCCTTCGGGAAACGCTCGTGAGTGACGATCCAGGCATCCGTGTCGTCCACATACATCACGCCGATCTGCCCGTGCCGGGGCAGGGAGGAGACCAGGACCGGCCGCCCCAGCGAGCGGGCCGCGCGCACCATGGAGGCCAGGTCGGTCAGCTGGCGGCCGGAGATATGACCGAGCTCGAAGGCGTTGGGCGTGACGAGGTCGGCCCGGCTCACAAGCTGGTCCTTGATCGCCGCGGCGATCGCCGGCGAGACATAGAGCCCGCCCGGCGCGTCGCCCATGATCGGGTCGACCACGATGAAGGGGGTTTCCGCATAGGCCTCGACCGGACCGTTGCGGCGCGTCCCCTTGCGCACGGCATCGATGGCGGCCGCCGCGTCGAAAACCTGGCCGACCTCGGCGAAATAGCCGGTCAGGACGAGATCGGTGATGTCCAGGAGGCCCTGGCCGGAAATGCCGGACAGCACGCCCTCGAACAGGGGTTTCTCCACCGGCCCGCCGCCCGGCTCGCCCCAGCCGGGATGGCGGCCGTAGAGCACGGTGGGAACCAGCATGGTGTCGATGCCGGCCCGGTTGAGCACGCGTTCGGAGGCGCCGCCCCCGACGCTGGAGGCCGAAACATGACTGGAAAGGATCAGCGCCATCGGCATGGTTTTCATGCTATATCCGATTTCCCCCCGAGCTGAAGCCCCCTGACGGGATCCCTGCATGCGCCGACTGATCCGCTCCGCCCTCTTCGTTCCCGCATTCAAGCCCCGCGCCATCGAGAAGGCCGCCCATGTCGGCGCCGACCTCCTGATCCTCGACCTGGAGGACGCGGTCGGGCCGGAGGAAAAGGAGGAGGCACGCGAACGCGTCGGCGAGGCCATGGAGGCCTGGTCGGCCTCCGGCGCGGTGCGTGCCGTGCGCGTCAATGGCGGCGACACGCCCTGGGGCCAGGCCGACATGCGCGAGGCCGCGCGCGCCGATGCCGTCGTCCTGCCCAAGGTCGACCAGGTCGGCGATCTGCATGCCGGCCGCACGGCGCTGAACGCCCACGGCACCTCCATTCCGATCTGGGCGATGGTGGAAACGCCGCTGGGGCTGATGAATCTCGGCGGTATCGCCGGTGCCACGGGCACCGGGCTGGCCGGGCTGATCGCCGGCACGAACGACCTGGCCAAGGAATTGCGCTGTTCGGCCGACCATGAACGCCTCGCCCTCGTGCCTCATCTGGCGCACATCGTCTGCGCCGCGCGGGCCCGCGGGCTCTACGCGCTGGACGGGGTCTACAATCATTTCCGGGACCCCAAGGGGTTCCGCGCCGAGGCCGAACAGGGCCGCGCCCTGGGCTTTGACGGCAAGACGCTGATCCACCCCGGCCAGGTCGATCTTGCGCATCTCTATTTCGGCCCCACCTCTGCAGAACTGGAACGGGCCGCCCGCATCGTCGCCGCTTTCGCCGATCCGGAAAACGCGGGCAAGGGGGTCATCTCCCTGGACGGGGACATGGTGGAACGGCTGCATCTGGATGCGGCGCGGGCCCTGCTGTCCGCGGCCGGAGACAATGATTCCTGAGCGGCCAAGACGGCCCAAATGCAGGTAAAGACTTGATGTCGAGTGGCAAGAGCGGCTTTGATCGCTCGACTTGAGGGAAGAAGAATGAGTGATTCGACGACGATCTGGCACAATCCGCGCTGTTCAAAGTCGCGGCAGACGCTGGCCTTGCTGGAAGCCCGCGGCGGCGATCTGACCGTTCGCAATTACATGGAAGACACGCCCAGCGTTTCCGAGCTGAAGGCCGTGATGAAGCAGCTCGGCTATACCTCCGCCCATGAATGGCTGCGCAAGAACGAGGCGGTCTATCGCGAGCTTGGCCTCAAGGCGGTCGAGGACGAGGAAGCCGTGCTCAAGGCGATGTCGGAGAATCCCAAGCTGATCGAACGCCCGGTCGTGATCCATGACGGCAAGGCCATGATCGGCCGTCCGCCCGAACAGGTGCTGGAACTCTTCTAGATCCGGCTAGCCGGCTTCCTTGGCCTCGGGCATGGCCTCCGCCGGGCCCAGGCTGGCGCGGATGGCCTCGCCCAGCTGGATCGCCTCTTCCGCGCGCGCCGAACCCTTGCGCCAGGCCACGCCGATCTCGCGGCCCGCCACGGGCGGATCGAAGGGCAGCACCGCCAGGCCCATCTGGTCGACCAGGCCCGCATCCACCGCCATGCGCGGCAGCAGCGTGGCGCCCAGGCCCGATTTCACCATCTGCACAAGCGTATGCAGGCTGGTCGCGGCGAAGTCCGAGCGCGCCGTGCCCGTGGCGCAGATCGCCAGGGCGTGATCGCGCAGGCAATGCCCGTCCTCGAGCAGCAGCAGCTGTTCGCCGGCCAGGTCGGCGGGGTCGAGCGTTTTCTTGCCGGCCAGGGGATGGTCCGGCGGACAGGCGAACAGGAATTCGTCCGACCAGATCGCCTTCGTCTCGATCATCGGCGCGTCGTAGGGCAGCGCAACGAGCGCGGCATCGAGCCGCCGGTCGCGCAGCGCGTCGTAGAGCCGGTCGGTCAGGTCCTCGCGCAGGAAGACTTCCAGCTTGGGATGCAGCGCCCGCAACGCCGGCAGGACGCGCGGCAGCAGGAAGGGCGCGATGGTGGGAATGACGCCCAGCTTGAACGGGCCGGTCAGCGGCTCGCCGGCCGCCTGGGCGGCGATCACCAGATCCTCGGCCTCGGCCATGACATGGCGCGCGCGTTCCAGCACGGCCTCGCCGGCCGGGGTGAGCACCGCGCCGCGGGCACCGCGCTCGACGAGCACCGTGCCCAGCGTCATTTCCAGCTCCTTGATCGCCGCGGACAGGGTCGGCTGGGTGACGAAAACCGCCTCGGCCGCCCGGGAAAAACTGCCATGCTCGGCCAGGGCGATCAGGAACTGCAATTGGCGGAGTGTGGGGAGCTGCGACATGCTATTGATATTAGTTATGGCTCGCCCAAAAACAATCCATTGGATTTATTTTTTGCGGTGCGTCATATCCCCGTTCGTCACAAGCGCCGGCACAAGCCGGACGAACTCAATGGAGATTTATATGCTGGGTATTGGCGACAAACTTCCCGATTTTGAAGTCGTGGGTGTGAAGCCGGGCTTCAACAATCACGAGGAAAACGGCGAATCGGCATTCGAGCCGGTCACGCAGGACAGCTTCGAAGGCAAGTGGAAGGTCCTCGTCTTCTACCCGAAGGACTTCACCTTCGTCTGCCCGACCGAGATTGTTGCTTTTGCGAACCTGAACGACGAGTTCGACGATCGCGACGCCGTGGTGATGACCGGTTCGACCGACAACGAATTCTGCAAGCTGGCCTGGCGCCGCGAGCATCCGGACCTGGACAAGCTGGGTCACTGGCAGTTCGCCGACACGACCGGCTCGCTGGTCGACGCGCTCGGCATCCGCTCCCCGGAAGGCGTGGCCTACCGCTACACCTACATCATCGATCCGGACGGCGTGATCCAGCACGTCTACGCCAACAATCTGAATGTCGGCCGCAATCCGGAAGACACGCTGCGCGTCCTCGACGCCCTGCAGACGGACGAGCTTTGCCCGTGCAACCGCTCCGTCGGCGGCGACACGCTGGCCGCGTAAGCGACCGCACATGACCTGGCTGACGGGATAAACCTCCCGTTGGCCGGCGGTTTGCCCCGGAGCCGACCCTCAGCATGCCATGCATGCGGCTCCGGGGCACCTATATTCCCTTCCCCCGACAACATGCGATCGCGGCCGTCCGGCCGCGCGTGTTTTCCGCAAAGGAGAGCCCGATGAGCCTCGACGCGCTTAAGAACGAGCTGCCCGACTACGCCAAGGACCTGAAGCTGAACCTGTCCTCCCTGGCGCGTGAAACCGATCTGGACGACCAGAAGAAGTGGGGCACCTTCCTCGCTTCGGCCCACGCGGTGGGCGAACCGAAGACGCTCGCCGCCCTCGCCGCCGCCGCGGAAGAGGTGCTGAGCCCGGAAGCGGCCAAGGCGGCCAGGGCCGCCTCTGCGATCATGGGCATGAACAATGTCTACTACCGCTTCCTGCACCTCTCGAAGAACAAGGAATACGGTTCGCTCCCGGCCAAGCTGCGCATGAACATCCTGGCCAATCCGGGTGTCGACAAGGCCGATTTCGAACTGTGGTCGCTGGCCGTGTCCGCGATCAATGGCTGCGGCCTGTGCATCGACAGCCACGAGGCCGAGCTGCGCAAGCACGGCCTGACCACGGCGCAGATCCAGACCGCCGTGCGGATCGCCGCGACCGTGAATGCCGTGGCGCACGTTGTCGCCGCGGAAAGCTGATTTTTGACGGAATCGTGAAATTCCGACACGTCTGAAGATCCGGTCACAGCGACCTGATTTCCGGCGAAAATACCCGCGCGCAATGGCCAGATTGCGCGCGGGTATAAATTCCGTATAATGAGTGTATGTCCATGATCGACCATACACTCGATCCGCTGCCCAAGCGCACCACCCGCACCGATATCGGCGAGCGGGGCGGACGGATGTGGTTTTCCCGGGAGACGATGTCCCGGGCGTCGCACTATGCCGACGTCTCATGGGCGCGCATCGCCCTGCCTGCGCTGGCCTGCCTGGCCCTCGTCGCGGCCGGCCTGGCCACGGGTCCGGGCACGCTGAGCGCGTTGGCCCTGCTGGCCGGTCTCGTCGGATCGGCGATCACCCTGCCGGCCGCGCTGCTCAAGGCAACCTACGCGCCGCGCAAGCGCTGACCCCCATTTCCTTTTCCGCCATGGCCCGGCCAATGCAGTGAGCCGGGCGCCCCGCGATTGACCCCCCCGGCACACTCACTAGTGTGCGAGACCTGTTTCGCGCGGCCTGACGGCCGCGTCCGCGGGGGAGGAATGCAATGCGCTGGTGGTTCTCGATCAAGCTGTGGCAACGCGTGCTCGGCGCCATGGCCCTGGGCGTGCTGTTCGGCGTCGTGCTGGCATCGGTCATGGGCCGCGAGGCCGCGGCGGTCTGGATCGACGACAATATCCGCTGGGTCGGCACCCTGTTCATCCGGCTGATCCGGATGATGATCGTGCCGCTGATCTTCACCACGCTGGTCGCCGGCATCATCGCCATGGGCAAGCCCTCCAAGCTGGGCACGCTCGGCCTGATGACCTTCGGCCTCTACCTGGTGACCACCTTCTTCGCCAATGTGATCGGCCTGACCTTCGGCACGATCTTCCGTCCCGGGGACGGCGTGGACCTGTCCACCGCCTCGGCCGAGCCGGTGAGCTTCGGCGAGGCGCCCTCGCTGATCGACCGCCTGCTCTCCATCGTGCCGGAAAACCCGATCGCGGCCCTGGCCGACGGCGACGTGCTGGCGGTGATCTTCTTCTCCCTGCTGATCGGTATCGGCATCATCGCGACCGGCAAGGTCGGCAAGCCGCTGGGCGATCTGTTCAACGCCTCCTCCGAGGTTATCCTCAAAGTGACCCACTGGGTGATGGAAGTCGCGCCGTTCGGCGTGTTCTCCCTGGTCGCCTACACCACGGTGAGCGAGGGCACGGAAGCCCTGCAGGCGGTCCTCCTGCTGATCGCGGCGGTCTATCTGGGCCTGTTCACCCATGCCGTCATCACCTACGGCATCCTGATCCGCGTCATTCTCAACCTGCCGCTCGTGCGCTTCTTCCGCGGCATGACCGACGCGATCGCGGTCGCCTACTCCACCGCCTCCTCCTCGGCGACCCTGCCGGTCACCATCACGGCGGCGTCGGACAATCTGGGCGTCAAGAAGTCGGTCGCCGGCTCCGTCCTGCCGCTGGGCTCGACGATCAACATGGACGGCACGGCGCTCTATCTGGGCATTCTCGCCCTCTTCACCGCCCAGGCCTTCGGCTACGACCTGACCCTGGTGAACTACGTGATGATCGCCTTCACCGCCGCCATCGTCTCGATCGGCGCGGCGGGCATTCCCTCGGCCTCGCTCTTCCTGCTGGCGACCGTGCTGAGCACGTTCGGCGTCTCCGCCGAGCACACGGCGATCGTCGTCGGCTTCATCCTGCCGGTGGACCGGATCATGGACATGGCGCGCACCGCCGTGAACGTGACGGGCGACGCCGCCGTGGCGACCGCCGTGGCCAAGTGGGAAGGCGAGCTGGACGAGGAGCGCTTCCGCGATCCGGCCACCATCTAGGCCGGCGCCGATTGAACCGGCCCTGTCCCTGCGGGCACCCTTGACCATGCAGCAGCGGGGCCGGCTTTCGTGAAAACGCAATCCACACATTCGGCACGCGCGGCGATGTGCAGCCCTACCTCGCACTGGGACTGGAGCTACGCGCACGCATGGTCGATCCGATGATCGAGGCCGAAGGCCAAGGGTAGCGCGAGCTATATCTGACCGCGAGGCGATTTCAGGCTAAGCTCGGCGCCTCAGGGGTTCGGGCCGCCAAACGGGGACGTCATGAAGATGCGCTATCGCACGGTCGAGATCGCGGTTGCCGCCAGCGTGGTGGTGATCTCGCTGGCCTCGCTCTTCGTCGCTGTCTACCAGGGCATCGTGATGGACCGCACGATGAAGGCGTCCGTCATGCCCGTCGTCCAGCTCGGCCATGGCAATATCGACGCCGACCGCCGGGCCTGGGTCATGCTCTTCACCGTGCACAATACCGGGCTGGGCCCGGCGGAGGTGCGCTATCTGGGCATCAGCTGGAACGGCGAACCGGTCGACGACACCTCGCAATTCCTGGCGCGTTGCTGTGCGCCGGACAGCGTGCCGGAAGACGAACGCCTGGCCTACATGCACCAGGCCTTCCGCGACCGGGAGATGTCCCTGGTCTTCGACAATGTCGAGAACCGCTTCCTGGCGCCGCAGGAACGCGTGGAATTCATCGCCTTCGACCGGCCGGACGCCGAAAGCCAGCCGCGCGGCCGCGCCGTCTGGGACGCCCTGGACGCGGTGCGCCACGAGCTGGAATTCGAGATCTGCTACTGCTCGGTTTTCGAGGATTGCTGGCGGGCCCGCTTTCCCGACCAGACGCGCCGGCCGGTCGAGCAATGCGACGCGGCCGAATGGGCCGCCGACCCGGACCGTACGGCGGAGTGATCCACACCGTCCCGGCGGACGTATCCTACCATGTCCCTGTCGAGCAGGAGGGAGGATCGTCCCCACATGACCCGCGCTCTCCTGCTCGGTCTGGCCCTGGTCCTGGCGGCCCTGATTGCCCTGGCTGCCGGGACCGGGGATTTTTCCGCCGCCGGTAACTGGCTGCTGTCACACCCCTGGGGCCGGGTGACGCTCGCCGATCTCTATGCCGGCTTCCTTCTTTCCGCCCTTGTGATCGGCCTGTTCGAACGCAGCTGGACCGCCCGGCTCGCCTGGATCGCGCCGGTCTTCGTGCTGGGCAATGTGTGGACGGCGATCTGGTTCGCCTGGCGGGCCCGCGAGCTGGTGCGCCGGCTCTCCGCACCCTGATGCGGCCTGTAGTGTGGGCGGTCATGCGGGCGGCCTCTTGAAACCGCGCGCACCCCGCCCCATCTGCGGGCGACAGCGTTTTCCGTACAGTTTATCGCGAATTCTCGAAGTCTTAACGACGTGCCCACCGGAACCGGATGCGGCAAGTGTTCGTTAATAGATTCAGCGCTGGAATCGTCCGGCCGCGAAACGGAAACAGAGGACCGCCGGGATTGGAGTAGGACTATGGCCAAGACAGGCTTCGGACTGGGAATGATCGCGAAATCCGCAATGCTCTGGCTCACCGCCGGACTGCTGTTCGCGTCGCTGTTCGGTGCCGTCCTGTCTGCCAGCGCCGACCGCTCCTCGGTCAGCTTCTCCGAAACCGCGCCCCGCCCGGTCGTCGCCGTCAACGAGACGAAGACCGGGCGCTGACGGCGCGCGACGCGGCTTCAACGAGGCTTTACAGACCGGCACCGATACCCGATATGTTACGTTATAACACATCGGGAGCACTCCTTGACCCAGCGTAACGTTCACCCCGCCTTCCAGGGCGACATGGCTGCGAGCTACGATGCCCGCAACGCACCGATGACACCTCTGCGCGACGCGCTCCAGTTTCTGACCGCGCGCCTTTTCCTGCAGGACCTGCCGCAGGAGGCACGCATTCTGTGCGTCGGCGCGGGTACGGGGTTGGAAATCCTTTATCTGGCCGGCATCGCGCCCGGATGGACATTCACCGCGGTCGACCCTTCCGGCGACATGCTGGCGGTTTGCCGGTCGCGGCTGGCCGAAGCCGGGCTGACCGATCGCTGTCAGGTCTTCCAGGGCTATATCGACGAGTTCGGCCAGGAGACCCGCTACGATGCGGCGACCTCCATCCTCGCCTCTCACTTCATCACGGACCGCGGCGAGCGGCAGCGCTACTTTTCCGAAATCGCGGCGCGGCTGGAGCCGGGTGCGGTCCTGGTGAATGCCGACTTGTCCGGCGACCGGACGACGCCGGCCTTCCCGGAGCTCGAACATGCCTGGCTGGCGGCCCTGCGTGCCACCGGAATGGACGATGAGGGCGTCACATCCTATCGCGAGAACCTGGACACGTCGGTCGGCCTGCTGGCGCCGGCGGACCTCGCCGAACTGATCGCGTCGGCCGGCTTCACCCCGCCCGTGCAATTCTACCAGGGCGGCCTGATCCATGGCCACTTCGCCCGCCGCGCCTGAGCCTCACTTGACTCCGCGGGGCGCGGCGCGTATTGCCCCGCCTTCATCTTGCAAGCTTGCACGCTTGTCTTACCGGCACATCCGTCCCAACTGACGGGGGAGGCCGGCGAGAACCCCGCTCGGCGAAGTGTTCGCTCAGCGGGGCTGCAGCGCTTTGCCCGATGGATGCTGACTTGAGGACGAACGCATGTTCGACGCACTGACAGAACGACTTGGTGGCGTATTCGACCAGCTCACCGGCCGCGGTGTGCTGTCGGAAAAGGACGTCGACGCAGCGCTGCGCGAAATCCGCGTCGCCCTGCTGGAAGCCGATGTCGCTTTGCCGGTGGTCAAGGACGTGGTCGCGAAGATCCGCGAGCGCGCCATCGGCGAGGATGTGATCCGCGCCGTCGCGCCGGGCCAGCAGGTCGTCAAGATCGTCCACGATGCCCTGGTCGACCTTTTGGGCGGGGAAGGCGAACAGCCCGGCCTGATGATCGAGGGCGAGCCGCCCAACGCCATCCTGATGGCCGGCCTGCAGGGTTCGGGCAAGACCACCACCTCCGCCAAGCTCGCCAAACGTCTCCAGGACGTCCACAAGAAGAAAGTCCTTCTGGCCTCGCTCGACACGCGCCGCCCGGCCGCGATGGAACAGCTGCAGCAGCTGGCCGAACAGGTCGGCGTGGGCTTCCTGCCCATCGTGCCCAACCAGCGCGCCGTCGACATCGCCAAGCGGGCGATGAATGCCGGCAAGCTGCAGGGCTATGACGTCGTCATCCTGGATACCGCCGGCCGCACCTCGATCGACGAGGACATGATGGCCGAGGCGAAATCCATCGCCGACGCCACCAAGCCGCGCGAGACCCTGCTGGTCGCCGACGCGCTGACCGGCCAGGACGCGGTGGAAACCGCGCGGCGCTTTAACGAACGCCTGCCGCTGAGCGGTCTGGTGCTCACCCGGATGGATGGCGACGGCCGCGGCGGTGCGGCGCTCTCCATGCGCCATGTCACCGGCCTCCCGATCAAGTTTCTCGGCGTGTCGGAAAAGCCCGACGGGCTGGACGCGTTCGACGCGAAACGCCTGGCCGGCCGGATCCTCGGCCGCGGCGACATCGTCTCGCTGGTGGAAAAGGCCTCCCAGGACGTCGACCAGGAAAAAGCCGAACGCATGGCCAAAAAGATGGCCAAGGGCAAGTTCGACCTGGAGGACCTGCGCGAACAGTTCGGCCAGCTCAAGAAGATGGGCGGTCTGGGCGGCATCATGGGCATGCTGCCGGGCATGAACAAGAAAATGCAGGCCCAGGCTTCCGCCGCCGGCATGGACGACAAGATGCTTTCCCGCCAGGAGGCGATCATCCTGTCGATGACGCCGCAGGAGCGCGCCAAGCCGGACATCCTCAAGGCCTCCCGCAAGAAGCGCATCGCCGCCGGTTCCGGCGTGACGGTCGCGGACGTCAACAAGCTCATCAAGATGCACCGCCAGATGGCGGACATGATGAAGAAGGCTGGCAAGAAAGGCCGCGGCGGCCTGGCTGGCATGATGGGCGGAATGCCCGGCGGAATGCCGGGTGGCATGCCTGCCGATATGGGCCAGGCCACCCAGGACCTGATGGGCGGCAAGGCGCCGTCGGGCGGCCAGCTTCCGGGCCTCGGCGGCTCCGGCTCGAAGAATTCAGGCTCCTCCCTGCCCGGCCTGGGCAGTGGCGGGCCGCTGGGACCGGACGGGCTGCCGCTCGGTCTCCCGAAGAAATAAACCCCTGATTTCAGACTTAGACCCGAAGGAATACCAACATGTCCCTGAAAATCCGTCTCGCCCGCGGCGGCGCCAAGAAGCGCCCCTACTACCGCATCGTCGTGGCCGACAGCCGTTCGCCGCGCGACGGCCGCTTCATCGAGAAGATCGGCTCCTACAACCCGATGCTGCCGAAGGATGGCGAGCGCGTGCAGATCGACATGGAAAAGGCCAAGGCCTGGATCGCCAAGGGCGCCAAGCCGACCGACCGTGTCGGCCGCTTCATCCACGACATCGAGGCCGGCGCCTGGGCCTGGGAACACGGCAACAACCCGAAGAAGGGCGAGCCGGGCCAGAAAGCCAAGGAACTCGCCGCCGAGCGCGCCGAGAAGGAAGAGGCCAAGAAGGCCGCTGCCGCCGAAGCCAAGGCCGAAGCCGAAGCGCCGGCTGAAGAGCCGGCCGCCGAAGCCGAGGAAGCTCCGGCCGAGGAAGCCCCGGCCGAAGAGGCTGCCGCGGAAGAAGAAAAGTCCGAATAGGACGCTTCCATTCCGTCATCCCGGCGAAAGCCGGGACCCAGGCCATCCGCCGGTCTGGGTTCCGGCTTTCGCCGGAATGACGTCTGGTGAGGCTCCCTCACATGACCGATACCGCCGACGAGCTCGTCTTCATCGCCGCCATTGCCGGCGCGCATGGTGTGAAGGGCGAGTGCAAGGTGAAAAGTTTCGCCGGAACGCCGGAAGACGCCTTCGCCTACGGCCCCTTCATGGATGCCGACGGACGCAAGCTGTTCACGCCGAAGAGCTGGCGCGCGGTGAAGGACGCTTTCATCGTCCGCTTCGCCGAGCCGCTGACCCGCGAACAGGCCCAGGCCCTCAAGGGCACGAAACTCCACATTCCCCGCGCCGCCCTGCCCGCGCTGGAGGATGACGAATTCTACCATGCCGACCTGATCGGCCTGCCCGTCCAGGCGCTGGACGGCGCCCCCATGGGCACGCTGCGCGCGATCTACGATTACGGATCGGGCGACCTGCTGGAAATCTCCGGCACGCCGGGCCGCAAGGGCCCCTGGATGCTCCCCTTCACCCGCGATTTCGTGCCGCATGTCTCGACAAGCGAGGGCATGATCACGATCGACCCGCCCGAAGAGGTGGGAAGCAAGGAAGAGGAAGAGGCGGGGGAGTAGGGCGCTCTACTTTCGAGCCTCTACTCCATTTCCCCCGGACCTGTTCCGGGGCCCAGTGCGGTTGGCCCTCATCATCCCGGCCGGGTGCACTCTCCACCATAGCCAGACCCCGGAACAGGTCCGGGGAAAACGGGTCATCGAGCCCTACGGCCCGCAGCGCCATTCGCCGTCGGCGTCGACATTGCGGCCGTCATGGCCCTCGATCGAGATGCGCGCCGGGATGGGCGGGCTTTCATGGCCGCCGGATTCAGGCTGGCCGGTCACCTCGACCTCCACGACCACGCCTTCGCCCTCGAAACGGCCGCCGTCGACCAGCGCGTTGAACCCGCCCTGCGACGTGCTGCGCACCCGCGCCGTCATCGGACCGTCCTTCACCAGCCCGTCGGCCACCCCGTCGGGCACCACGTTCGCGGCGGCAATGAAGACCGGCAGATAGGCCCCGCCGGCATGGAAGCTGCAGCCCAGCTCGCCCTCCAGGCTGGCCCCGGTCATGTCGGCCTCGGTGAGCCGGCCCAGCTCGATCTCGTCGCCGCCCGGCCGGGGCCGGTCCTGCATGTGCCGGTCTTGCGTCTCGCCGTCCTGCGTTTCCCGGTCCGGCTGCATGTCGATGTCATTGTCTTCCGGCGGCCGGTCGGCCGTCTCCTGCGAACAGGCGCCCACAGCCAGAAGCCCGGCCAGAGCCGCGGCGCCGAGCCAGACGCGACGCTGGGCGTTGAAAGAGGTGGACAGGGTCATGGCATGTCTCCCGGGACGTGTTGAGCTGCAAGCGCAACGGCCCGCTCCCCGCTTTGTTCCCGGACCACCGGCCATCCTCACCGTCACGCCCTCTCCCCATCCGCCCCCATCCCTGCTAAACCCGCGCGCCATGAGCGACGCGCCCGCCCCCGCCCTGCCCTGGACTGCCACGGCCCTGACCCTCTTTCCGGAGGCCTTCCCGGGACCGCTGGGCGTGTCGCTGATCGGGACAGCTGCGAATCGTGGGTTGTGGGCGCTGGAAACTGTGGACATCCGGGATTTTTCCCGTCATAAGCACCGCTCCGTGGACGACACCCCGGCCGGCGGTGGCGCCGGTATGGTGCTCAGGCCGGATGTGGCCGCGGAGGCGATTGATACGGTGCAGTCCCGCTGGCAAGGCGGGAAACGGCCGTTGATCTATTTGACGCCGCGAGGACGACCGCTCTCACAATCCCGGGTCCGGGAGTGGGCGGCCGGTTCTGGCGTTGTCGTATTCTGCGGCCGGTTCGAAGGGCTCGATCAACGGGTCATCGACAGTCGCGGGATGGAAGAGGTCAGTGTCGGCGATGCCGTGCTGGCCGGTGGCGAAGGCCCTGCCCAGGTTCTCATCGAGGCCTGTGTGAGACTTCTCCCCGGCGTGCTTGGCGACCCGGTATCGGCCGAGGATGAAAGTTTCGAGGGCGATCTCCTCGAATATCCTCACTACACGCGTCCACGCGTGTTCGAGGATGAAGAGATCCCCGATGTGCTGCTCTCGGGGCACCATGGCCGGATCGAGGCCTGGCGCCGGGAAAAGGCGGAAGAGATTACGAAGGCGCGGCGCCCCGACCTCTGGGCGAGGTACGTGGCGCGCAAGGAGAATGCACGATGAACATGATCGAGCAGCTTGAACAAGAAGAAGCCGCCCGCGTCCTGGGCGACAAGGAAATCCCGGATTTCAGCGCCGGCGACACGCTGCGCGTCCATGTTCGCATCAAGGAAGGCGAGCGTGAGCGGATCCAGGTCTTCGAAGGCGTCTGCATCGCCCGCAATGGCGGCGGCCTGAACGAGAGCTACACGGTGCGCAAGATTTCCTTCGGCGAAGGTGTCGAGCGCGTCTTCCCGGTCTATTCCCCGAACGTGGAAAAGATCGAGATCAAGCGGAAGGGCAAGGTCCGCCGCGCGAAGCTGTATTACCTGCGCGACCGTCGCGGCAAGTCGGCCCGTATCGCCGAACGCACGACCGGCCGCGGCATCGAACGCCGCGAAGCCAAGAAGTAGGGTTTTCCCGCTTCACACAGGTTCAAGAGGCCCCGCCGGAAACGGCGGGGCCTTTTTGGTTTTGCCGATCGCCAATACGCTTGTCATCCCGGACGCATGCCCGGCCTTGAGCCGGGCGGAGATCCGGGACCCATAATCCCGGTGCTCGTCCCGCGGTCACTGATATCGAGCCTGCTTCCGGCCCACATCGATGCGTATGGGTCCCGGCTCTGCGCCCCGCCTGCGCGGGGCGTCCGGCCGGGATGACAAACAAGGTGACGGGAAGGCCTTCACCTCCCCCGCCAAGCACGCTTAACTCGCCCCCATGACAGGCTCGCTCGTCATCCTCACCGGCGCCGGGATTTCCGCGGAATCCGGGCTGGGCACCTTCCGCGACACGGACGGGCTGTGGGCCAAGTTCGACTGGCAAGAGCTGGCCACGCCGGAGGCCTTTCACGCCAAGCCGCACACCGTCCATGACTTCTACAATGCCCGCCGCGCCAATCTGGCCGAGGCGGCGCCCAATGCGGCGCATGATGCGCTGGCCCGGCTGGAACGCGACTGGCTGGCGCGGGGCGGAGAATTTCTCCTGGTTACCCAGAATGTCGACGATCTGCACGAACAGGCCGGCTCGCAGCGCCTGGTGCACATGCATGGCGAGCTGAGGAAGATGCGTTGCGAGGCCTGCCGCACCGTGGCCGCCGCCTACGACACGATCGGCACGGACAGCCCCTGTCCGCGCTGTGAGCAGCCCGGCTTCCTGCGCCCGCACGTGGTGTGGTTCGGCGAAATCCCGCTGGAAATGGACCTGATCTTCCAGACGCTGGAGACCTGCACCCATTTCGCCGCCATTGGCACGTCCGGCACGGTCTATCCGGCGGCGGGGTTTTCAGAAGTCGCCAAACGCGCCGGCGCGCATCTCACCGAGATCAACCTGGCGGAAACCGAGACCTCGCCCGTCTTCGACGCCCATGTCTCCGGCCCGGCCTCCACGGCCGTGCCGGCCTGGGTCGAGGCCTTTCTGGCGCGATAGGCCCGGATCAGGCCTGATCCTCGATGCGGTGCATGTCCTCGTCGGAGAGGCCGAAATGATGGCCGATCTCGTGCACCAGGACGTGGGAGATCAGCTCGCCCAGCGGGATATCGCCGCGCTCGGCCCATTCGTCCAAAATGGGGCGGCGGAAGAGGATGACCCGGTCCGGTTCCGGCGAGGGGTCGATCACCGATTTGCGGCCCAGATCCACGCCCATATAGACGCCGGTCAGCTCGAACGGGTCCTGCATGCCCAGCTCGCCCAGCGTCTCGCGGTCGGCGAAATCGGCGACGAAAATGTCCACCCGGCCGCACATCTTGCGAAACTCGCCGGGCAGGCCCTCCCAGGCCTTCGCGGCCAGGGCTTCGAAATCCTCCAGGGAGGGCGGCATGAGATCGTGGGGAAGCGTGTCGGTCATGCCCCCGTATAACGGTCCCGCCCCCGCCTGTCAGGCCCACACTTGCGCCGCGAACAAATATGGAACATGCTTTGCCTCATGGACCTCTCCGACGTCGCCTCCGCCGCCAATCCGGATATCGACGATGCCCAGGCGCTGATGCGCGGGGCGGCCCGCCTGCTCTGGCAGATGGGCTATAGCGCCATTCCCGAATTCATCCTGCCCGACGGCCGCCGCGCCGATCTCGCCGCGCTCGGCCGCAAGGGCGAGATCACCATTGTCGAGGTGAAGTCCGGCATTGCCGACTTCCGCGCCGACAACAAGTGGGAGAACTATGCGGGCTATTGCGAACGGCTCTATTTCGCCGTCTCCCAGCGCTTCCCCCACGACCTCATCCCGGAGCATGCCGGCCTGATCGTCGCCGACGGGTTCGGCGGCGCCGTGGTGCGCGAAAGCCCGGTCCTCGCCCTCGCCCCCGCCCGCCGCAAGGCGCTGACCCTGCGTTTCGCACGGGCTGCGGCCGACCGGCTGATGCGGGTGGAGGAGTAGGGGGCTTCCCGCACACCGTTTCGCTTGTCATCCCGGACGCATGCCCGGCCTTGAGCCGGGCGGAGATCCGGGACCCATAATCCCGGTGCTCATCCCGCTGTCTCCGCTATCGGATCTGCTTGCGGCCCACAGCGAGCGTATGGGTCCCGGCTCTGCGCCCCGCTTTCGCGGGGCATCCGGCCGGGATGACAGAGTTTTTTTGACCGTCAGACCCCCACACCCCGCACCCGCTCCACCACTTCGGCGAACGCCGCCACGCGCGGGGCGAAGCGTTGCTCCACCGCGCCGCGCACCGGGTCCGGCGCCTTGTCCGGCGAACCGCTGTCGACAGGCGGATGCGGATCGTATTCCAGGCCCAGCTGGATCGCCTGGGCGACGGTCTCGCCGGCGATTTCCACGGCGATGGTGAAGGCGAAATCGATGCCCGCCGTCACGCCGCCGCCGGTGAAGAGATCGCCGTCGCGCACGACGCGGGCGGTCACGGGCTCGGCGCCGAACGCCGCCAGATGGTCGTGATAACGCCAGTGCGTGGTCGCCTTGCGGCCCTCCAGCAGGCCCGCCGCGCCCAGTACGAAAGCGCCGGTGCACACCGAGGTGACATAGCGCGCGCCGGTCGCCTGCCGCTTCACGAAGTCGACGATCTCGGCATCCTCCATCGCCGCGTCCACGCCGAACCCGCCGGGAATGCAGAGCAGGTCGAGACCGGGGCACTCCGCCAGCGTCGTGTCCGGCAGGATGAAGGGCCCGCTATCGGTGCGCACGGCATCGCGTGTCCTGGCGACAAGGTGGACTTTGGCGCCGGGCAGGCGCGAGAGCACCTGGAGCGGGCCGGTGAAATCGAGCTGGGTGATGTCGTCGAACAGCAAAAAGCCGATGGTCAGCGTGTCGGTCATGGTCAGGCCTTTTCGGGGAGCGGAGAGGAGAAACGGGCGCGATACTCGCTCGGCGTCACGCCGAGCTGGCGCATGAAGGCACGGTCCATCCGCTGGTGCGTGCCGAAGCCGCTGACCTGCGCGATCGCGTCGATGCGCCGGCCGGTCTCCACCAGGAGGATGCGGGCATGGTCGATGCGCACGCGTTCGACGAAAGCGGCCGGAGAGGTCGCCATCTCGCGGCGGCACAGCCGGCTGAGCGTGCGCGGCGACACCGCCAGCGCATCGCACATCGCCGCCACGGACCAGTCGCGCTCCGGCGCGCGCCGGATGGTTTCGGCGAGCCGCGCCAGGCGGCGGTCGTCCACGCCCTGAGCGGCGAGTTCGGCGGAAAATTGCGCCTGTCCGCCCGAGCGCATGCGGGCCACGACGGTCTCGCGCGCCACGGCCAGGGCGAGACCGCGATCGTGATCGGTCTCGATCATGGCCAGCGCCATGTCGATGCCGGCGGTCACGCCGGCCGAGGTCCATACGCGCCCCTCGCGGATGAAGATGGCGTCGGGCTCGACGACCAGGTCCGGGAAATGCCGCTGCAGGCGGTCCGCGGAGCGCCAGTGCGTGGTGACGCGGCACCCGGCGAGATCGCCCCAGCGAGCCAGCAGGAAGGCGCCGGAACACACCGAGGCAACCCGGCCCGCCCGGGCGAAGGCGGTCTCCACGAAGCGGGCGACATCCGGCGCCTCGAGGGCGGCGCGGATGCCCGGCGCCTCCCCGCCGGCCAGGATCGCCGTGACCGAACCGTCGATGCGCGCGGCCGCGTCGCGCAGGCTCGTTCCCGCCACGACCGGAAGGCCCGAGGAACTTTCCACCGGACCGGCCTGCGGCGCGGCGACCTGGATATCGTAGAGCCTCCGGCCGGCCTGCCGGTTGGCCCCGGCGAACATGGCCAGCGGCCCGGTCAGGTCGAGCAGCTGGAAGCCGGGATAGACGAGGAAGATGAGGGTGTGCGGCGTTTCCATGACGCCGAGACTAGCGCCGGCGCCGGATGGCCCAAAGGCCAATCAGGGGGCAAATCGGGTCATTCCTCGCCCGTCTTCACGCGCCAGGGCGGGTCGATGCGGTTTTCGCCGGCCCGGTAGATCTTGATCGCATGGCCGTCGGGATCGCGCAGGATCGCCTCGCGCCACAGCCAGGACTGGTCTTCCGGCTGCGTCTCGAAGACCAGGCCCTTCGCCTCCAGCTCGCGCACGCGGGCATCCATGTCGGCGTCTTCCAGATAGATCACGGCGCCGGGATGGATGGGGCCGGTCTCGACATGAATGGAGAAGGTCGTGTCGCCTTCCGGCGCCAGGAAGCGGCAGTAGTGGGGGCTGTCAACCAGAAGCCGGAAGCCGAGCCGGAGATAGAAGGCCTTCGAGCGGGGAATGTCGCTGACGGGCAGGGTGATCTGGTTAAGGTGCATCCCGGTCGGTCTCCGCACGCGGGTCGGCGATCTGCGCCAGCGGCCGGATCATCCGGTCCAGGGTGAGATCGGAGAGCAGGAAGGCCCAGCCCTCCGCCGACGTATTGATCGCTTCGGCCGCGGCCTGCGCATCGTCGGTCAGGGCGTCGGCGCGCAGCACGGCCCAGCGGGTCTCGCCGAGGGCCAGCACGTCCAGACGCACGCGCACGCCGGCGAAGGTCTCCGCCTCATGGCGCGCCACCACCTCGCCGTCCAGCCGGTCCGCCGCCCGCACATCCCGGAAGCGCACGCGCGACAGCGCGCTGGCCGGGCCATTGCCCGCCGCCGCGGTGATCAGCGTCCAGCCCGCCGGTTCGCGCAGGGCGAAACTGCGCACGCTCGGCGAGGGACGCTCCAGCCGGTAGGCCGGGCCGCTCTCCGGCGCGATCGTGGCGCCTGCAACGGCATTGGCGCCCAGGGCGAGGAAATCCAGATCGAGCCAGTCGGCGGCCTCGGCGATATCGGGCAGGCTCTCACGGGTCTCGCCCGCGCCGGCCAGATAGGTGCGATTACGGCCGGGGAAGCGCACATAGATCCCCGCCTCGCTCTCGCGGCCCAGCAGGATATCCGCCAGCACCGCGCCCTCGCCGTCGCGCACGGTGACCCGGGTCGCCGCGCCTTCCCCGGTGCCATCGGCCAGACCCAGTCGTGCATGCTTGTCCGGGTCGGCGGTGCGGGCGCCGGCATAGTCCAGTCCGGCCAGAAAGGCATCCAGCTCGGCCAGGCGTTCGGAACGAACGGGATGATCGTCGCGGCTGGGCATCACCCAGCCGGTCGCGCCGCGCGCCAGGACGAAGCGGTCTTCGCCGCTCTCGATGCCGATCTCCGCCGCCCGCTCGACGGCGCCGGACCAGTCCGGCAGCACCGGGCCGGAGACATCGGGCTGCCAGGCCTGGCGGGCCTCCTGCCAGGTCAGGAACAGGGCCACGGCCAGCAGGGCCGCGGCCAGGCCGCCGGCCAGCGAGAGGCGGTTGAGCCGCTGTCGGTCCATCGGCCGGCTCATGATGCCCGCCCCCGGCGGCGCCACACCGCACCGGCAATACCCAGCAGGATAACGAGGAGCGGCGGCACGCCGATCGTCCAGAATTGCAGCGAGGCGTTGAGCGCATCGATATCGCGGCGGAAATCGCGCTCCACCGACCGCAGCTCGGCCCGTGTCTCGGCGATCTGGTGGCGCAGGCGCTCGGCCTCGGCCCGCTCTTCCGCGCCGGAGGCCGACAGGAAGGCGGAGGCCCGGCCGGACCCGGTCAGGCTGTCCAGCCGCTCTTCGGCTTCGGCGATTTCCTGTTCCAGCGCCTCCTGGATCTCCACATAGCGCGTCTCCGCCTCCTCGCGCAGGCGCTCCACCCGGCTCATCGGACGCAGGGAGGGCGTGCGCGAGCGCACCTCGATCAGCGCCGGATCGCCGGCCGCCATGTCGATCAGGTTAAGCGCCAGGGTGAGATTGTCGGCCACCATCGTGTCGCCCACCGACGGATCGGAGCGCACGTAATAGGTATCGTCCAGCCAGTCCGCATCGGCGACGAGAGTGATGTCCACCGGCGCAGCCGCCTGGTTGGCATGGTCGGCCGGATCGAACAGCACATCGCCGGCCGGCGGGCCGTCCGGGAAGGCGGTTTCCGGCAGGCCGGAGACGCGCGCCGCGATGACCGGCGGTTCCGGGGCGGGCTCGTAGTCGCGCAGCAGCTGGTCCGGGCCCGGCGCGCCGGCGGCGATATCGGCATCGATCACCGCGCCTTCCGGACTGGTCGTCACCAGGGGCGTCATGTCCATGTCCGGCAGGCCCAGCGCTTCCAGCCGGCCGGGTGAGCCGAAATTGAGGCCCAGATCCAGCGTCGCGGTGGCCAGGTCGTTGCCATTGATCTGGCCCGGCCCGGCGGAGAACCACAGCGGATAGGCGCGGCGGCGGGCGCGCCCGTCCGTGTCGACGATCTCCACCGGCAGGCCCAGCGCGCGGTCCATCGCCACGGTCTGCGGGTCGTAACTCACCCCCCAGCGCGCCAGCAGCGGGCCGAGATCGGAGGAGCGCTGCGCATTGATCGGCGGCAGACCGTCCGGGCCGGGCCGCATCGCCATGTGCGCCAGCGGATCGAGGAAGGCCAGCAGGCGGCCGCGGGTCAGGGCGTACTGGTCGATCAGGTAGAGCTGGTTCTCGTCGAGATCGCCGGGATGATAGACGAGCAGCGCGTCGGCCTCGGGCAATTCGCGGAAATCCTCCTCCACCCAGACCAGGTCGTAGGCGCCGCCCAGCTCGGTGACGAATCGGTTGGGCGCGCCATTGTCCGGCGTGATGGGCAGGCTGGTGAGAATGGCCAGGCGCGGCCGGCGGGCGCGTTCCAGATCGGCGATCACCCGGGTGAGATCGTATTCCAGGCGCGCCTCGGAATCCTCGCGGAAGACCGGGATGACCGCCTGCTCGTCGATCGAATTGCGCGCCACGAGGCCGAAATAGATGGAATTTCCGCTGTCCGTGGGCACGGCGGTGAGCCCGGCTTCCAGCGCGGCGTCCTCTTGCGGCGAGAAGGGTTCCGGATCGATCTCGGTGAGGCGGATCATGCCGCCGGAGCGGTCGGCATAGGCCTGCAGCATCTCTCGCACCCGGGTCGCATAGGCGCGGATCGCGGGATATTGCGCGGCCTCGGCGCGCGAATAGTAGAAGCGCCATTCCACCGGTTCTGAGAGCCGGTCCATCACCGCCAGCGTGCCCGGGGAGAGGCGGTAGAGGCCGTGCTCGGTCAGATCCAGCCGCCAGGAGCGCATCGCCTGGCCGGCGATCTGGTTGCCGGCGAGGAAGATCACCACGAGCGCCAGCACCATGAGCGGCATGTAGAGGGCGCGCTTCATCGTCCGCCTCCGCGCCGCTCGGAGACCAGCACGCCGGCGATGACCAGGCAGAGCGCGATCAGGCCGAGGAAATAGACCAGGTCCGCCAGGCCGATCACGCCGTGGCGGAAGGCGTTGTAATGGTCCAGCGCCGACAGGCCGGCGACGAATTCGGAGACCGCGGCCGGGGCGTTCGCGCCCAGCACGGACAGGACGAAGGGCAGGCCCGCCATGGTCAGCAGGAAGGCCGCGCCCGCGCCCAGAACGAAAGCGACGACCTGGTTGGCCGTGGTCGCGGACAGCGCCTGTCCCACGGCCAGATAGGCGCCCGCCAGCAGCCAGGTGCCCAGATAGCCCGTGGCGATGGCCGCATTGTCCGGCTCGCCGAGATAATTGACCGCGATCCACATCGGGAAGGTCAGCGCCAGGGCGAGCGCCGCCATGCTCCAGGCGGCGAGGAATTTGCCGCCGGCCGAGGCCCAGAGCGGGATGGGCAGCGCCATCAGGAATTCCAGCGTGCCGCGATCGCGCTCCTCGGCCCAGGCGCGCATGGCCAGGGCCGGCATCAGGATGACCAGCAGCCAGGGCATGTAGTCGAACAGCGGGGCGAGATCGGCCCGGTTGGTGTCGAAGAAGCGGCCGACATGGAAGGCGAAGGCCGGCGCGGCAAAGGCGAACACCGCCAGGAAGACATAGGCGAGCGGGGTCTGGAAATAGGCCGAGAGTTCGCGCCGGTAGATCGCGCCGAGAGCGTGCATCAGGCAGCGGCCTCCGCATCGGCGGTGGTCAGCTGGCGGAAGGCGGCGTCGAGCTGCCTGTCCGGCGTCAGTTCGACCAGTTCGCGCGGCGAGCCGTCGAACAGCAGGCGGCCGCGGGCGATCACGATGGCACGCGAGCACACGGCGGGCACCTCTTCCAGGATATGGGTGGAGATGATGATCGCCTTGTCCGGCGCCATCTCGCGAATCAGCCGGCGCACCCCGTCCTTCTGGTTGGGATCGAGCCCGTCCGTGGGCTCGTCCAGGATCAGCACGGGCGGATCGTGGGCGATGGCCGCGGCCAGGGCGGCGCGGCGCTTGTAGCCCTTGGACAGCGTGCCGATGGGCTGGCGGGCATAATCGCCCAGGCTGGCGCGCTCCAGCGCGTGCTCCGTGGCGCGTTTCAGCGCGGCGCCGGAAAAGCCGCGGGCGCGCAGACCGAAGGCGACGAAATCGCGCGGCGTCATGGAGGGATAGGCCGGGGCGCCTTCGGGCAGATAGCCCAGGCGCGACTGGGCCTCCAGCCGGTCGGCGACGCTGTCATGCCCGGCGATGGAGGCCTTGCCGGCATCCGGCTCCAGCCCGCCGGCAAGCATGCGCATCGTGGTGGTCTTGCCCGCGCCATTGGGCCCGAGAAAGCCCAGCACCTCGCCGCGTTCCAGCGTGAAGCTGACATCCTCGACGGCCCGGTGGGCCCCGAAATCCTTGGTCAGATGATCGGCAACCAGCATGGAATGACGTGGGTCTTTCGCGCAGTGACGCTCATAGCGTTAGCGCGACGCGCGGCACTTGGCCAGAGCCGAGACAAGCTGTCGATTTCGTGCGGGAAATGGGTGTCGACCGGTTCGCTGTTCCGTGACCCGGGGGGGCTGGGGGGGCTGTCTAAAACCAGGATCCGGAACGTTGACGCGACCGGCCGACCTGTTGGACGGTGGCGTTGCGGTATGGCGGGAACTGGCCGGGAATGTGGCGACTTTGCGGCACCGCGTGAAATGTTTGTAAGCTGAGCAACGCCACTCAACCCATGGGAGAATGCGTGTGACAGCAAGCCCCCACAGCGCGCGGCCGGCGCCGCGTTCGGTGATGTGGGACCGCCGGGAACTGGACACGATCCTGCGGCTCTACGGCCATTTCGTCGCGCGCGGCGAATGGAAGGACTATGCGATCGACGGGCTGAAGGACCAGGCCGTCTTCTCGATCTTCCGGCGCCACAGCGAAATGCCGATGTATTCGGTCATCAAGACGCCGGCCGATGCGAACCGGCAGGGCCTCTACAAGGTGGTCGGCATGGACGGCCAGATCCTCAAGCGCGGCCACGACCTCGCCCAGGTACTCCGCATCTTCGACAAGAAGCGCTTCCAGGTCGTGGACTGATACTTTCGCCACGCCTGTCATCCCGGATGGATGCCCCGCGCAGGCGGGGCGCAAGTCCGGGACCCATAATCCCGGTGATGGTCCAGCTGCCTCGAATGCCGAGCCTGCTTTCGGCCTACAGCGGTGTGTATGGGTCCCGGCTCTCCAGCCCGCCTGCGCGGGCCATCCGGCCGGGATGACAGCGGATTGGTGCAAACAAAAAAGCCCCCGGCGCGACCGCCGGGGGCTTTTTCGTTGCGATGTGCGCAGGTCCTATTCCCGGCCGCCCATCAGCGACAGGATGATCTGGAACATGTTCACGAAGGCGATGTAGAGGTTCAGCGCGCCCATATTGGTGAGCACGGCCATGGAGCGCTGGTCGCCCGCGACCTGGTAGTACATCACTTTCAGGCTCTGGGTCTGCCAGGCCGTCACGCCCGCCATCAGCAGCAGCACGCCGAACTGCAGCAGCAGTTCCAGGCCGGCCGAGTGGAAGAAGGCGAAGTTCAGGATGCCCAGCAGGACGGCGCCGATCATGCCCATGAAGAGGAAGCTCTGGATGGGTTGCAGGTTCATCTTCGTGGTGTAGCCGAACACCGACAGGCCCAGGAAGGCGCCGGCGGTGATGGTGAAGGCCTGCACGATGGTCGCCCAGCTGATCGACAGCGTGCGTCCGCCGGCCGTCGTCACGCCTTCCGGCGCGTTGCCGCCGGCCATCACGACCCAGACGCTCAGCCCCGTACCGATCAGGGCGACGATGCTCCAGTAGAGGATCGCGCTGCCCGTGGGCGAGGGATTGCGCATGAAGAACATGGAGCCGAACAGGATGGCGATCGGGCCCCACTGCACCACGAAGAGCAGCGGCGTGCCCCAGACCAGGGCGGTCAGCGGCGTGACCGTGCCGACGGCATAGGCCAGCGCGGCGGAGATCAGCAGGCCGAGACCCATCTTGTTGTAGACGCCCAGCATGAATTTGCGCAGACCGGCATCCACCGACATGTCCATCGACGGTGCACCGGAATACGTGCGGGAAAAGTCGTTCATCGTTGGTCTCTCTCGTCTTTCGACTGGCTTGTCTTTCGACAGGTGGGCGCCGTTATGGCGCTTTGCCGGACAATATCGTTACGATCGGTCCAAATGACAAGGCGGGACGGGAAGCCGGCGCGTCCCCCCTGTCAGTCCCTGTCACCCCCTCAAACCCTTTGCGGACCGCCATTGCCCGGGCCCGGCGAACCGTCCTAGGTCGTGGGGACCGACCGGAGCGCTGTCCATGTCCCTTCGCCTGTTCGCCGCCCTGCCCGTGCCCGCGGAGATCGCCGCCGACCTCGTGCGGCTGCAGAAGGGCGTGCCCGGCGCGCGCTGGCGGCCGGCAGAGAATTTCCACGTCACGCTGCGCTTCTTCGGCGATATCGACGAGCGCGTGGCCGAGGACCTGGACGCCGAGCTGGCCTCCATACAGATGGCGCCCTTCACCCTGCGCCTCAAGGCGTCCGGCTGGTTCGGCAAGGCCGATCCGCGCGCCCTCTGGCTGGGCGTGGATGCGGGCGAGGCCGTGACCGCGCTCAACGAGAAGTGCGAGCGCGCGGCGCGGCGGGCCGGCCTGCCGCCGGAGCCGCGCAAATTCCACCCGCACATGACGCTGGCCTATCTCAAGGGCACGCCGGTGGAGAAGGCGAACCGCTTCGCCCAGCGCACCGCCCATCTGGAAACGGAAGCCTGGATGGTCACCCATTTCAGCCTGTTCTCCAGCTGGACCAGCCGCGGCGAGGCCAATATCTACGAGGTCGAGGCCGACTACCCTCTGGTGTGAAGCGACCCGATCAGCCCGTCCACGCCGGCTTCCACCAGGTCGAGCACGCGCTCGAACCCGCCGGCCGAACCGTAATAGGGATCGGGCACGTCCGCCGCGCCGCTGGCGGGCGCCCAGTCGAGCAGGCGCGATATCGCACCGCCGGCCGGCCCGCCCATGCGCGTTTTCTGCGCCATGCGCCGCAGGAAGCGTTCATGACCGGCATCCATGGCGAGGAGGCGGTCGAAGCGGGAAAAATCCTCGACCGTCACCGCCCTTGCCCTCAGCGCGTCCAGCGCATAGCCCCGCGCGGCGGCGGCCTCCACAGCGCGCGCATCGGGCGCCTCGCCGGCATGCCAGTCGCCGGTTCCCGCCGAATCCACCGCCCAGTCCAGCCCCAGCGCATCCAGCCGCGCGCGGGCGACCCCTTCGGCCGTGGGCGAACGGCAGATATTCCCCGTGCACACGAAGAGAAGCCGCATTACTCCGCGTCGACCTCGAACGCGCCCGGCAGGACGGTCAGATCCCATCCATCGGCGCCGCGATGGAGCCAGAACACGTCGCCATAGGCATCGTGGGGCAGGCGGCCGTCCTCGCACCCGGCGTCCTGCGCCGCCTCGGTGCCGGCAAACTCGCCCAGCCACAGACAGCTGGTGTTGGAATGCTCGCCGACCAGCGTCCAGCGGGCGTCCTCCGCGCGGGCCTCGGCGAAAGCCGTGCTGCGCAGGCGGTCCACCGTCTCGCCGGGCGTGCAGTCGGCCGGATAGTCGTCGCCGGCCCGGTGGGCGACAATGTCCGCATGCCCGGCCGCCGCGGTCAGCCGCGTGCGGCAGGCGGCGCTGGCATAGGCCCGGTCGACGGGCGTTTCGCCCAGCAGGGCGGACAGGCGCGCCACCATGGCCTCGCCGCGGTCGCTGAGCGGGCACTCCATGCCGTTGCAGTCCGGCGCGATCTTGCGCGCATGGCGCACGACCAGGATATGCCGGTCGGCGGCGCGCAGGGCGTCGCGATCGGCCGCATCGGCCAGCGCCAGAAGGGCGGGACGGTCGAAATCCCCGGCCGCGCCATCGGCGCTCCCGGTCTCGGCGCTGGCGGTGGCGGCGAGCGTGAGGAAAACAAGCGGTAGCAGCGTCATGATCGTCCCCTTTTTCCGGGGATGAGCCTAGCCGGGTTCTCGCGGCGGGCAAGCCTTACAGATCGGCGTCGAGCGGACCGGTATCGGGCGGGTCGATCTGCAGCACCAGGCACGCCCGGACCACGGTGCCCTTGCCCGGGACGCTGTCGAATTCCAGCTCGCCATCCATGAGGCGGACCAGGCGCCAGCAGATCGACAGGCCGATGCCCGAGCCGGCCCCGGTGCGCAGGTCGCGCGCCCGGCCGGCGGCCTCGAGCACGTCCGGCTCCATGCCCTCGCCGGTATCGGTGACGGTGAAGGTGAGGCGGGCGTGGTCGGCATCGAGATGCTCGACCGTGCCGTCGACCGTGACCGAACCCTCCGGCGTGTATTTCAGCGCGTTGGAGACCAGATGGGTGAGGATCTGCTTGACCCGCACCGGATCGCCGATCAGGTGCTGGCGCGCACTGTCGTCGCATCCGGCCGACAGGGTGAGACCGCGCTCGGCGGCCAGGGGTTCGAACAGGGCGACGGTGGTGCGGATCAGCTCGCACGGCTCGAAGGCGGCACTGCGCAGCTCGACTCGGTGGTTCTCCAGCAGGGACAGGTCCAGCACGTCGCGAACCCGGTTCAGCATGGCCTGGGCCGACTGTTCCAGCGTGTTCAGCAAGCGGCGCTGCTCGCTGTTCATTTCGGTGTTCGAGAGCAGGCTGGCCAGGCCGAGAATGCCGTTGAGGGGCGTCTGCAGCTCATGGCTCAGACCCAGCACGAATTCCGATTTCGACTGGCGCCGCGACCGCTCGGCCTTGGCCTCGGTCTTCAGCTCGGCCTCCAGCGTGTCGCGCGAGACCAGTTCCAGCTGCAGCGCGTCCGTCGAGGTCTGCAGCCTTCTAAGCACCGTTCCCAGCTTGCGCAGGAGCGCCACGAAGCCGACCAGCATCATGCTGACCGTGACCGAATCCCAGACCAGGCGGACCTCGTCCTGGAAGACCTCCGTCCAGGCGCGGTAGGTCGCGGGCTCGAGCGCCAGCGGGCCGCCGACGACAAGCACGAGATCGGCCAGATAATAGGCCGCCCAGGACACGATGCCGACGGACAGGACCTGCACGGCGAAGACCGCGCCGGCGAACTGGATCGCCCGGGCGTGAGTCCACAGATAGCCGGCCGCCACGGCGCCCGCCGTGACGAAAAGCAGATCCAGAAAGATGTTCAGCACGGCCGACGGCATGTGGTCATCCGTCCCGCGCCGCAACCCGTATGATCAAGGTCCCTGTCCCTCAGGCCAAGCGCGACAGCGCCGCCCCATCCGGCGACCCGTCACCCTTGCGCCGGCCCGGGAGGGTGTAAAGCGCGCTCGCGGGCAATGAATTTTTCATTCATCGCCCGCATTTCGCCGATTTTCGCGGTTTGTCAGTCGTTCCGGCCGAGCCGGCGCTTGCGGCGGGCCAGCAATTGCAGGCGAAGCGCGTTGAGGCGGATGAAGCCTTCCGCGTCCTTCTGGTCGTAGACCTCGTCTTCCTCGAAGGTGACGTGGGCTTCCGAATAGAGCGTGCTCTCCGACGAGCGGCCGACCACGTCGACCGAACCCTTGTAGAGCTTCAGGCGGACATCGCCGCTGACGAATTCCTGACTCTTGTCGATCGCCGCCTGCAGCATTTCGCGCTCCGGCGAGAACCAGAAGCCCTCATAGAGCAGCTTGGCGTATTTCGGCATCAGCTCGTCCTTCAGATGGGCCGCGCCGCGGTCCAGGGTGAGCTGTTCGATGCCGCGATGGCCCGCCATCAGGATCGTGCCGCCGGGCGTCTCGTAGATGCCGCGCGACTTCATGCCGACGAAACGGTTCTCCACCAGGTCGAGCCGGCCGATGCCATGCTTGCGGCCCAGCTCGTTGAGTTCTGTCAGGAGGGTGGCAGGGGAGAGGGCCTTGCCGTTGATCGCCGTGGCGTCGCCGCGCTCGAAGCTGATCGTGACGTATTCCGGCGTGTCCGGTGCGTCGACCGGGTCGACCGTGCGCTGGAAGACGATGTCGGAGGCTTCCTCGGCCGGATCCTCCAGCACCTTGCCCTCCGAGGAGGTGTGCCAGAGATTGGCGTCGACCGAGAAGGGCGCCTCGCCGCGCTTGTCCATGGCGACATGGATGCCGTTCTCTTCGGCATAGCTGATCAGCTTGGTGCGCGAATTGAGATCCCATTCCCGCCAGGGCGCGATGACGCGCAGATCCGGGTCCAGCGCATAGACGCCGAGCTCGAAACGCACCTGGTCATTGCCCTTGCCGGTCGCGCCGTGCGCCACCGCATCCGCGCCGGTCTCGTGGGCGATTTCCACCAGGCGCTTGGCGATCAGCGGCCGCGCGATCGACGTGCCCAGCAGGTAAAGCCCTTCATAGACCGCATTGGCGCGCACCATGGGGAAGACATAGTCGCGCACGAATTCCTCGCGCAGATCCTCGATGAAGATTTCCGACACGCCGGCCGCCTCGGCCTTCCTGCGCGCCGGCTCCAGCTCCTCACCCTGGCCCAGATCGGCCGTGAAGGTGACGACTTCGGCGTCGTAATGGTCCTGCAGCCATTTCAGGATGACCGAGGTATCCAGACCCCCGGAATAGGCAAGAACGACCTTTTTGACGGGCTTTTTCGCAGGCATGGCGCATGTCCTTTCGCTTTGCCTGTCGCGTAGCGCCAAGAATGTGCACACGCAAGGGGAATGCGCGGGCAAACGCAGGTAGGGCGGGCTCCAACCTCAGGCGCTGGCGCCAGATCTGCCGCCTCAAGCACCGTCACCCTGACGAAGGTCAGGGCCCAGATCGCAGGACGGGTGGCGCCCGTTTCGTTCGGATGTACAGCCTGACGCCGCGTCCGCATCCTGACTGTGGTGGCCGGGACCCCGCTTTACGACCTGGATCCTGACCTTCGTCAGGATGACGGTGTGCATGACAGACAGAAACACCGACTTGCCGGCACACCCCCGCTTTAACCCGCGCCCAATCCAAGCCATTCTCATCCCCATGACCCGGCCCGGCCTGTCCCGCTTTACCCGGTTCCGCGGCCGCCGCGCGCGCTATGAGCATGAGCGCGCCGATGCGGCGGCGATGCGCGAACGCCTGCGCCAGCTGGTGCGCACGGCCCGGCGGGCCGGGATAGCCACCACCGGTGAACTGGCCGGCGCGCTCGCCCGCGACGGGGTGGATCTTTCCATTCCGCGCCTGGCGCCGCTGCGCAGCGTGCTGGAAGGCCCCGACCGGCGGCTGGGCCCGGACGCGCTTGGGGAGAGCCTGCCGGCCGATATTCTCAGCCTGATCGAGCGCATGCTGGACGGCAGGCTGTCGATCGCCGGCTTCGGCGCCTTTTCCGGCCGCATCGCCAACATGTTCGCCTATGCCCGCGAGAACGATACGGGCCGGGTGCCCGACTATATCCCCGAACTGGCGAGCCGCGATCCGGATGCGTTCGGCCTGGCCCTGTGCAGCCTGGACGGCCAGCGCATGAGCCTGGGCGACGCGCACGTGCCGCTGTGCCTGCAATCGGTGGTGAAACCGCTGAACTATGCCCTCGCCCTGGCGCTGAACGGGGAGAACCGGGTGCACCGCCATGTCGGCCGCGAACCCTCCGGCCGGCGCTTCAACGAGCTGGCGCTGGATCCGGACGACCGGCCGCACAATCCGATGATCAATTCCGGCGCCATCATGTGCGCCTCGATGATCCGGCCCACCCGGCCCGTGGATGAAAGGCTCGACCTGGTCCGCCGTTTTGTCGCCTCCGCCGCCGGCGGGGCCGAATGCGGTTTCGACGAGGCGGTCTACAGTTCGGAAAAGCAGAGCGCGGCGCGCAACCAGTCCCTGGTCAAGCTGATGGACGAGCACGACGCCTTCCCCGAAGGCACCGACACGGATGCGGCGCTGGATCTTTATTTCCGCACCTGCGCCCTGACGCTGGATTGTCAGGGTCTGGCAACTGCCGCCGCCATGCTCGCCAATGGCGGGGTGTGTCCGCTGACCGGCCACCGGGTGATCGATCCGCGCATCGTGCGGAACACCCTGTCACTCATGCTGACATGCGGGATGTACGACTATTCCGGCGAATACGCCTTCACGGTGGGACTGCCGGCCAAGTCCGGCGTGTCCGGCGGTCTGATGATCGTCATACCCGGTATCGCCGGCTTCGGACTCTATGCGCCACGCCTGGACCGGCAGGGCAATACCGTGCGCGGCATCGAGTTTTCCCGGCGTCTGGTCGAACACTACCCCTTCCACATCTTCGCCGGGGTGGCGGCGGACTGAGACGCGGCGCATAGTGCGGCGCATCCGACGGAGTGCGCCATGCTCGACCTTGCCCTTTTCCCGCTTTTCCTGGCCGCCGCCATCGCCCTGGTCCTGACACCGGGGCCCGACATGGCCTTCACCCTGGCCACCGCCGCCTCGCGCGGCCCGCGCGCCGGGCTGGGCGCGGTCGCCGGCATCTGCACCGGCGGGCTGGTCTGGACCGTGGCGGCCGCCGCCGGCCTCGCCGCCCTCATCGCCGCCTCCGAGCATGCGCTGACCGTGGTGCGCCTGGCCGGGGCAGGCTATCTGATCTGGCTGGGCTGGAAGACGCTGCGCAGCCTGTACGCCCCGCTGGAGGCCAAAAGCGCGGGCAGTGCCGGACGCGCCTTCCGTCAGGGCCTTCTGACCAATCTGCTCAATCCCAAGGTCGGGCTCTTCTTCCTGGCGCTGCTGCCGCAATTCACCAATGCGGACCTCGGCCCGATCTGGCTGCAGATGCTCAGCCTGGGCCTGGTCTTCTTCGCCATCGGCGGCTTCGTGCTGGTCGCCATCGTCTTCGCTGCCGGCGCCGCCCAGCAGAGGCTCAAATCCTCGCGGGTGACCCGCCGCGTGCTCAACGGCATCGCTGCCACCGCCTTCGGCGGGCTGGGCCTGCGCTTGATCTTTTCCGGCAATGCGACCTAGAAGACGCCCATGTCAAAGACCGCCGACCCCCGCCTCATCGTCGCCCTCGACCTGCCCTCGGCCGAGGAGGCCGGGTCGCTGACCCGTTCGCTCGGCGACGCCGTGAGTTATTACAAGATCGGCCTCCAGCTCTTTCCCGTCGGCGGGATGGATCTTGCCCGCCGCCTCAAGGCGGACGGCAAGCAGGTCTTCCTGGACTTCAAGCTGCACGACATCCCCGCCACGGTGGAAAAGGCGACGCGCTCGATCACGGCCGGCGGTGCCGACCTTCTCACCGTGCACGCCGAACCGCCGGTGATGCGGGCCGCTGTTGCCGGCAGCGAGGGCTCGGATCTGGGCATTCTCGGCGTCACCGTGCTGACCAGCTATGACGACGCCATGCTGGCCGAGATGGGCTATGCCTACGGCGCCCGCGACCTGGTGCTGCGCCGGGTGGAACAGGCGCTGGAGGCCGGCGTCGCCGGCGTGGTGGCCAGCGCCCACGAGGCCGCCGAGATCCGCGACCGCTTCGGTGAAGGCTTCCTGATCGTCACGCCGGGCATCCGGCCCGCCGGCGCCGATATCGGCGACCAGAAACGCGTCGCCACCCCCGCCTCGGCCCTGGCCAGCGGCGCCAGCCATCTCGTGGTCGGCCGCCCGGTCAACGCCGCCGAGGATCCGGCCGCCGCCGCGAAGGCGATCGTCGAGGAAATGGCCACCGTCCCGCCCGTCGCAGCGTAGCGCCTGCACCTTGTCATCCAGCCGTGTCATCCCGGCCGGATAGCCCGCGCAGGCGGGCTGGAGAGCCGGGACCCATACGCACCGCTGTGGGCCGAAAGCAGGCTCGATATCCGCGACAGCTGGACGATCACCGGGATTATGGGTCCCGGACTTGCGCCCCGCCTGCGCGGGGCATCCATCCGGGATGACAACCGGTTCTGGTGTCACCAAAGAAGCTAGTCGTAGGGGTAGGCGCGCGGCGGCGTGCCGCGATGCGCGTCCAGAGCGCGGGTGCGGCGCGTGAGATGACGCACGCCGGAAAACCCCGTCCGCGTCTCTCCGGAGGCGGAAATCAGCACGATGCCGCGATAGCTGTAGAGCGGCGTGAAGGGCCGCTCGACCCCACCGGCCAGCGGGCCGGTGAAGAAGCTGTCGTCGAGCGTGACGGTCTCGCGCCGCGCCGGACCGGGACCGGCCATAGACACCGCGTTGGGAGACATTGCGTGACGCGGGTGCGTCACGACGGCCACCCCCGCGCCCGCCGGACGGGACATCTGAGGCGCCCCTTCCAGTCGGGCCGCATCGGCCTGGAAATCCGCACGCGGCGCAGGCTGCGCCCTGGCCGGCATCTCGGTGAAACGGCAGGGCGGACCAGTATACGCGCCCGCCAGGGCCAGGCGGATATCCTCGGGCGAACAGTCGCGCTGCGGCACGGCCGGGTCCTGTGCCAGCACCGGCGATGCCAGCAGGGCGAGGCCCGTCAGGGCCGCCGGGATATGACGAAAGCACTGTGCCATAGCGGGACACTAGCGCAGGGCCGCCCGCCCGCGAAGCGGCTTCACGCCGCAGGCGAGTGGCGGCAGCCGGGCTCAACCGGACCCGCGATCAGAAGTCGCTGAGAATGCCCTTCTTTTCCCAGTCGCCATAGCGGGTGGGTTCCAGCCCGTTGCGGCGGCCGCCGGTTTCCGGCGGCAGGGTTTCGGCCCCGGCCACAGCGCGGCGGGCCTCGGCCTCTTCCAGGGCGCGGCGGGCCGCCGGGCTCAACGTCTTTTCCGGGGCCGCCTCAGCCGGGATTCCGGCTTCGTCCGTCCCGTCTTGCCGTTCATTCTGGGTCATACCATCTATCTAGTCGGACAGGGGCTTCGCGCCAAGAACGGATACTGCCAGACCATGACTGCCAACACTTTGCGTACCTTCTTTTTGCTGGCCGGCCTCACCGCCCTTTTCATGGGGATCGGCTATCTCCTCGGCGGCACCGGCGGCGCGCTGATCGCGCTCGTCATCGCGGCCGGCATGAATGTCTTTGCCTGGTGGAACAGTGCGGACATGGTGCTGCGCATGCACGGCGCCCGCGAGATCGGTCCGGACGAGCGTCATCCGCAATTGCGCCAGTATGCCCTCGACGTGCAGGAGCTGGCCCGCCGCGCCGACCTGCCCCCGCCGCGCGTCTTCGTGATGGAGACCGACCAGCCCAACGCCTTCGCCACCGGCCGCGACCCGAACCATGCCGCCGTCGCCGCGACGACCGGCCTTCTCGCCCGGCTTGACCGCGAGGAAGTGCAGGGCGTGATGGCGCACGAGCTGGCCCATGTGAAGAACCGCGACACGCTGACCATGACGGTCACGGCCACCCTGGCCGGTGCGATCGCCATGCTGGCCAATTTCGCCCTCTTCTTCGGCGGCGGAAACCGGGCCGGGCTGATCGGCTCGATCGCCCTGATGATCTTCGCCCCCATGGCCGCCATGCTGGTGCAGAGCGCGATCAGCCGCGCCCGCGAATACGAGGCCGACCGGGTCGGCGCGGAAATCCTGGGCCAGCCGCTGGCCCTGGCCAGCGCGCTGGAGAAAATCGAGCGCACCGCCCGCCGCACGGTGAATGACGGCGCCGAGCGCAATCCCGCAACCGCTCACATGTTCATCATCAACCCGCTGAACGGCCAGCGCATGGACAATCTCTTCTCCACCCACCCGGACACGGCCAACCGGATCGCGAAACTGCGCGAGATGGCCGGTGCCGCGGCGCCGGTGCAATCCGGCCCCTGGGCCCCGCGCGGACCGTGGGGGTAGGGCTTTCTTCCCCGCGCAAGCGGGGAAGTGGGCCGCAGCGAAGCTGCGGGTCGAAGGGGCGCCGGCAGAGCCGGCGTATCGGTGCCAAGTTCGACCATTCCGCCGCGCGTTCGCGCGGCGACCCCTCCACCGCTTCGCGGTCCCCCTCCCCGCCATGGCGGGGAGGAAACGCCGCGCATCGCATTAGACGGGGGCGCCCGCCCATGCTAGCTCCCGCGCCATGAAAGACGGATTGCCCCCGCGGCGCTGCGCCGCCCTGGCCTATGCCACCATTCTGCGCGACCGGCGCGCCCTGGAGCCGGCGCTGGAACACGCCCCCGGCTATCGCAAGATGAGCGACCGGGACCGCGCCTTCGCGCGCGCCATCCTGGCGACCACTTTCCGCCGGCTGGGCCAGACCCGCAAAGTGCTCGACCAGTTCCTCGCCAAGCCGCTCGAGGAAACCCCGGAATACGCTGCCGCCCTGCTGGTGACCGGCGCGACGCAGCTTCTGTGGATGGAGGGTGCGCCGCATGCGGTGGTCTCGACCACGGTGGAGCTGTGCCAGGACACGACCGAATCCTACGGGCTGAAGGGCGTGGTCAACGCCGTGCTGCGCAAGGTCGACCGGGAAGGCCGCGACATCGCCGCGCGCTCGGCCCCGCGGGACAATCTGCCCGACTGGGTCGCCCGGTCCTGGCGCAAGGCCTACGGGCCCGGCACGCTGGCGCGCATCGCCAATACCCAGATGGAGCCGCCGCCGCTGGACATCACGGTGAAGGACCCGGCCGAGCGCGAACGCTGGGCCGAGGAACTGGGCGCGGAAATCCTGCCGACCGGCACGCTGCGCCGCCGCGAGATCGGCGATGTCACCCAGCTTCCCGGCTTTCGCGAGGGCGCCTGGTGGGCCCAGGACGCCGCCGCCGCCATTCCCGCCACCCTGCTGGGCGTGAAGCCCGGCGATTATGTCGCCGACCTGTGCGCGGCGCCGGGCGGCAAGACGCTGCAACTGGCGGCGCTGGGCGGCCGCGTGACGGCCGTGGACAACAATGAAGGCCGGCTGAAACGCCTGCGCGACAACCTCGCCCGCACCGGCCTGCGCGCCTCGGTGGTCGTGGAGGATGTGCAGCGCTTCCGGCCCAAGGGACCTGCGGATGCTGTGTTGCTCGATGCGCCGTGCACGGCGACCGGCACGATGCGGCGCCATCCCGAGGCCGCCTGGATCAAGAAGCCCGGCCACGTCCAGCGCATGGCCAAGCTCCAGCTGGAACTGGCCGGCGCGGCCGCCCGCATGCTGCGGCCCGGCGGCTGGCTGGTGATCTGCACCTGTTCGCTGCAGCCGGAAGAGGGCGAGCAATTCGCCGAAGCCCTGCTGCGCAATCGCAAGGAGCTCAAACCCGTCGCGATCCAGGACGGCGAGGTGCCCGGCCTGGCCGAGGCGATCACGCCGCAGGGCGGGCTTCGCCTGACCCCGGCCCTGTGGGCCGATCGCGGCGGCATGGACGGCTTCTTCGTGGCGCGCTTCGAAAAGCGCAGCTGACACTCGCGCCAGACGCGAGCCCGGCTTGCGCCGGTCATGACCCCCTGTTATCGGACTGGCATGGGCGCATCGCAAATCATCTCGCCGTCAATCCTGTCGGCCGATTTCGCCAAGCTGGGCGAGGAGGTTCGCGCGATCGACGCGGCCGGGGCGGACTGGATCCATGTCGATGTCATGGACGGGCATTACGTGCCGAACCTGACAATCGGCCCCGGCGTGGTGAAATCCCTGCGGCCGCACACGAAAAAGCCCTTCGACGTGCATCTGATGATCAGCCCGGTCGATCCCTATATCGACGCCTTCGTGGACGCCGGCGCCGACATCGTCACGGCCCATCCCGAGGCCGGGCCGCATTTCCACCGCACGGTCCAGAAAATCCGCTCCGCCGGTGTGAAGGCCGGCGCGGCGCTGAACCCGTCCACGCCGCCGGACACGCTCGACTATGTGCTCGACGAACTCGATCTCGTGCTGGTGATGAGCGTCAATCCGGGCTTTGGCGGGCAGAGCTTCATCGAGGACCAGCTGCGCAAGATCGAAACCCTGCGCAAGACGATCGACGCGCGCGGCCTGGAGACGATGATCGAGGTGGATGGCGGCGTGAACCCGGAAACGGCAAAGGCCTGCGTGGCCGCCGGTGCCGACGCCCTGGTGGCCGGATCGGCCGTGTTTCGCGGCGGGCCCGACGCCTATCGCGACAACATCCAAGCCCTGCGTCGCTGATCGCCATGGCTCGCGCGGTGCGTCTGTCCGACTATGCCGGCGCCACCGTGATGGCGCTGCGGCGCGAGGCCTCCTCCACCCTGCATGCCATCGGCCTGCCCTCGGGCCTGAGCGGGCTGGCCGGCGTGCCCGATGCCCTCGCAGTGCGCCCCGAGGATGTCTATGCCGCCAATCCCGAGCGCGGGGCCGCCATGCTGGGCGGCCGTTTCGTCCTGGCGGGTGAGACCCTGGTCGTCGACGGCCCGCAAACCGCCTGGCTGCAACCCGCGCCGACCCGCGCCTTTGCCCGGCGGCTGCACAGTTTCGGCTGGATGCGCGATTGTCTCGCCGTGGCCTCGAAAGACGATGCGGACAGCGCCGACTTCGTCCGTCGCTTCGTCGACGAATGGATCGCCCATTTCGGCCGCTGGAACAGCTTTGCCTGGTCCCACGACATTCTCTCGGCCCGCCTGCTGAACTGGCTGCGCTGCGGCGAGGTCCTGTTCAACGATGCGGACGAGGCCCGCAAGGCGCGCACGATCCGCTTCAAGTCGCTTCTGCGCCAGGCGCGCTATCTCCAGCGCTCCCTGGCGATCGCGCCGGACGGCACAACGCGGCTTCAATGCGCCGCCGCGCTTGCGCTCACCGGGCTGTGCCTGCCCGGACAGGACAGCCTGCAGCGCGCCGGATTCCAGGCCCTGGCCCGGGAAGTCCAGCGCCAGATCCTGCCCGATGGCGGTCATGTCACCCGCTCGCCGCGCGCCTGTTCGGAAGCGCTGATCGACCTGGTCACCGTACGCGAGGCGGCCCAATCCGCCGGTGCCGACCTGCCCCAGGATATCGGCCGGGCCATCGACCGGCTGGCCCCGATGGTGCGGTTTTTCCGCATGTCCGACGGCGGTCTGGCGAGCTTCCATGGCGGCGGCGAAGGCGACCGGCATGCGCTCGACGCGGTGCTGCGCCACGACGACACCCAGGCCAGGCCCTTCGGCTTCGCGCCCCATTCCGGCTATCACCGCGCCGGGGCCGGCGAGGCGACCGTCCTGCTCGATGTCGGCAACGCACCGCGCGGCCCGCTGAGCACCGGCGCCCATGCCTGCGCGCTGGCCTTCGAACTGTGCACCGCCGGCGGCCGTCTCGTGGTCAATTGCGGCTGGCATGACGACCAGCCGGCCAGCTGGCGCGAGGCCGTGCGCGCCACGGCCGCCCATTCCACCCTGATCCTGGACGAGACCTCCTCGGCCCGCCTCTTCCCGCCGGGCTGGCGCCGCGACCTGCTCGGCCCGCGCCTGGCCACGGCTCCCGCCTCGGTGACGGCACGCCGCAATGAAGAAGAGATGGGGATCTGGCTGGAAGGCATTCACGAGGGCTATCGCGAGGATTACGGTCTCTCGCACCGCCGCCGCCTCTTCCTGGCCGCCGATGGCGGCGATGTGAGGGGCGAGGACGCGCTGTTCCGGCCGGTCTCCGACGGTGCCCCGGAAGACGTCGATGTGCGCTGGCGCTTCGCCATCCGCTTTCACCTGCATCCCCAGGTCCGCGCCTCGCTGTCGCGCGACTCCATGAGCGCGCTTCTGGTCCAGCCCAATGGCGATGGCTGGCGCTTCCGTACCGATGGCGGGCCCATCCGGCTGGAACGCTCTGTGTATCTTGCTGCGGGCGCACCTCCACAACGCGCCACGCAGATTGTAGTACAGGGCGAAGCAGAACCCTTTGGTGCCGGAGACCGGCCGCCCAATCGCGTTCGCTGGGCTTTTCAGCGCCTCGGCCAGGTGGGGGGCGCAGAAGGGGAAACCGGATGAGCACACCCCGCCCTGATGCCGGGCGTCCCGAGACCGCACGCCGGAACGAGACCGGTCATCTCGCGACCACGCGCAACCAGCTCTCCATGGTGGCGGTGGCCCTGTTCGACCTGGCGGCCGGCGCCTTCTCCATGTGGGCGGCGGTGCTGCTGCGCTACCGGTTCGAGCCGATCGGCCCGCCCGACCAGGTCATGCTGCAGTCGGTCACGGTGTTTTCCCTGGCCTGCGCGATCGTCTTCCCGCTGGAAGGCCTGCATCGCGGCCTGTGGCGCTATACCGCGCTGAACGATGCCGCACGCGTGGTGCGCGCGGTGCTGATCGCCAATCTCGTCTTCCTGCCGATGCTCTTCCTGATCAACCGGCTGGACGGCTTCCCGCGCACCTCCATCCTGATCGACATGCCGATCCTGATCGGCCTCTTGCTGGCGCCGCGCTTCCTGCTGGCCGCCCTGCGCACCCAAGGCCTGCGCGGCGTGCTGCAGGTGGAGGACCGCTCCAAGCCCGCCGCCATCCTGGTCGGCACCGAAGCGGATCTCGACGAGGCCCTGCGCGACATCGTGCGCCGCAACGGCTCCGCCCCCTTCCGTCCGAAGGGCCTGATCGAACCGGGCTCCCAGCTCACCGGCCACGCCATTCGCGGCGTGCCCGTTCTGGGCGGGCTGCAGGCGCTGACGCCGGCGCTCAACCGGCTCGCCCAGGCCGAAGCGCTGACGCCCCGCCTGGTGCTGGCCGGCACCAGTCCGGACGTGGAAGTGGTCAACGAGCTGATCCGGGTCGCCGCGCGCACCGGTGCCAAACTGTCCCGCGCCCGCCCGACCGAAGGGCCCGGCGCCTTTTCGCCCGTCGAAGCCGCCGACCTGCTCAACCGGCCGCCGCGTGCGCCCAATCTGGGACCCGCCAAGCCGCTGATCGAGGGCAAGCGCGTTCTGATCACCGGGGCCGGCGGCACGATCGGCTCCCAGCTGGCCCGGCTGGCCGCGACGCTGAACCCGGAAAAGCTGATCTTCTTCGATGCTTCCGAGGCCAATCTCTACGAGATCGACCTGGAATTCGCCCGGCGCCGGCCGCAGGTGAAATGGCGTGCCATGCTGGGCGATATCCGCGATACCCAGCGGCTGGAAACCGCCTTCGCCGAGGAACGTCCCGACGTGGTCCTGCACGCCGCGGCGCTGAAACACGTGCCGATGAGCGAGCTCAATCCCGGCGAGGCCGTGCGCACGAACGTCGTCGGCACCGTCAACACGATCGAGATCGCCAAGCGGCACGGCACGCGGATCGTGGCGCTGATCTCCACCGACAAGGCCGTGGATCCGGGCAATGTCATGGGCGCGACCAAGCGCGCCGCGGAACTCTATGCCCGCTCGGCCGCCACCGACGGGTCGGACACGCGGATCTGCGTGGTGCGCTTCGGCAATGTGCTCGGCTCCACCGGCTCGGTCGTGCCGCTGTTCGAACGGCAGATCGAGGCCGGCGACCCGGTCACGGTGACGGACCCGGAAGCCACGCGCTACTTCATGACCGTCGAGGAGGCTTCGGGCCTGGTGCTCGACGCTGCCGCCCAGACCGCCTTCGACGACGCCCTCAACGGCGCGCTCTACGTGCTCGACATGGGCGAACCGGTCTCCATCCTGCGCCTCGCCCGCCAATTGCTGCGCCTGCGCGGCCGCGACCCCGACGCCCCCGGCGCGATCTCGGTCGTCGGCCTGCGTCCCGGCGAGAAGCGGCACGAGAACCTCGTCTATGCCTTCGAGCGGCGCGAGCCCACGGCGATCGACGGCGTGTGGTCGATTACCGGCCCGGTGCTCGACACCGAAGCCGTGGCCAGCGAGCTGGAAAGCCTTCTCGACGCGACGAAAACCGGCGACGGACGCGCCGTTTCCGAGGCTCTGGGCGCGCTGTGCGCCCTGCGCCCGGCGACAGCCGCGGATTGACTTGACGCCCCGCCATGGATACCTCGCCGCGCACATCCGGATTGACTGAACGGAGCCCCACCCATGTCCGACCTTGATCTTGCCCCCGTGCGGCGCGCCCTGATTTCCGTGTCCGACAAGGCGGGCCTGGTCGACCGGGCCCGCCAGCTCGCCGAAGCCGGTGTGGAGATCCTGTCGACCGGCGGCACGCTGCGCGCCCTCAAGGAGGCCGGGATCGAAGCCCGCGACGTCTCCGAGGTCACCGAATTTCCCGAAATGATGGACGGGCGCCTCAAGACGCTGCATCCGCGCGTCCATGGCGGCCTGCTGGGCCGGCGCGACAATACCGAGGATCGCGCCTCCATGGCCGATCACGGCATCCCGAATATCGACCTGCTCTACGTCAATCTCTACCCGTTCGAGGAAACCGTCGCCAAGGGCGCGGAAGAGGCCGATTGCGTGGAGAATATCGATATCGGCGGTCCGGCCATGCTGCGCGCGGCGGCCAAGAACCATGCCTGGGTGAATGTGTGCACGGACGGCGAGGATGTCGATGCGGTGATCGCCGCCATGGGCGAGCACGAGGGCGCCACGCCGCTGGAGCTGCGCCGCGGGCTGGCCGCGAAGACCTATGCCCGCACGGCAGCCTATGACGCGGCCATCTCCAACTGGTTCGCCGATACGCTGGAAGACGCCAGCCCGGCCTGGCGCGCCTTCGGCGGGCATCTGGCCCAGCCGCTGCGCTATGGCGAGAACCCGCACCAGAAAGCCGCCTTCTACGCCACGCCGGAACGGCGCGCCGGCATCGCCACCGGACGCCAGGTGCAGGGCAAGGCGCTCAGCTTCAACAATCTCGCCGATGCCGATGCCGCCTTCGAGCTGGCCGGCGAGTTCGACCCGTCCGACAAGGCCGCCGTGGTCATCGTCAAGCACGCCAATCCCTGCGGCGTCGCCACCCATGACGATCTCGCCGTGGCCTATGAAAAGGCCTTCACCGCCGACCCGATCTCCGCCTTCGGCGGCATCGTCGCGATGAACCGCACGCTGGACGCCGACACGGCCGGCGAGCTGGTGAAGATCTTCACCGAGGTGGTGATCGCGCCGGACGCCGACGAGGCCGCGCTCTCGGTGCTGTCCGGCAAGTCCAACCTGCGCGTCCTGCTGACCGGCGGCCTTCCGGACGCCAAGCAGTCGGGCTGGCTGACCAAGACGGTCGCCGGCGGGCTGCTGGTGCAGGAACGCGATACGGCGATGATTTCCGTGAAGGATCTCAAGACCGTCACCCAGCGCGAACCCACCGAGGCCGAGCTGGCCGACCTGATGTTTGCCTGGAAAGTGGTCAAGCACGTCAAGTCGAACGCCATCGTCTATGCCCGCAACCTCTCCACCGCCGGGATCGGCATGGGCCAGACCAGCCGCCTGGAAGCCGCCCGCCTGGCGGTGCGCAAGGCGGAAGCCACGGCCGCGGAAAACGGCTGGGACGAGCCGCGCACCCAGGGTTCGGTCTGTGCCTCCGACGCCTTTTTCCCCTTCGCCGACGGCCTGCACGCCGCCGCGGAAGCCGGCGCCACGGCCGTGATACAGCCGGGCGGTTCGATCCGCGACGAGGAAGTCATCGCCGCCGCCGACGAGGCCGGCATCGCGATGGTCTTCACCGGCATGCGCCACTTCCGGCACTAGGCCGGGCCACGCGATGGCGCGTGAATCCCTTTTTCATTGACCCTGGCCGGCCCCGCCCGCCAGGGTCTTTTCATGCCGAGACACACGATCCTGCGCGCCGGGCTGGCCACACTTGTATTCCTGCTTGCCGGGCTGGGCGGGTGCGCCATCGGGCAGGCGACCGGGATCACCACGCCCCAGCGCAGCCTGACCGAGCAGGTCACCCTGATCGGGCCGCACACATCGATCGAGGTGCCTGACGGCGCCAGCGCACCGGCTCCCGCAGTCATTCTTCTGCATGGCTGCGGCGGGTTGCGTCAGGTCCAGCCCGATTATGCCGAGGCACTTCTTGGGGCCGGCTATGGCGTGATCACGGTGGATTCCAACCGCGCCCGAGGCATCGGACGGCTGGCCGCAATGAGCCAGGTCTGCACCGCCCTGCGCCTGTGGGGCCGCGAGCGGGCGGCGGATATCGAGGCGGCACTGGTTCTGGCCCGCGAGGACCCCCGCATCGACGATACGCGCCTCGCCCTGATCGGCTGGAGCCATGGCGGCTGGACCGTTCTGGATGCACTGGACTATGCCGGCGAGGGCCGAGCCCCGCCCCGCCTCACCGATGTGGACACGCCGCCCCTGACCGGTATCCGCTCGGCCATCCTGCTCTATCCCTATTGCGGATTTCCCGTGCGCGCCGACGGCCGGAATTTTCCATCCGCCATCGCCGTGCATGCCATTCTGGCCGGCCGCGACATGATCGCGCCGCCGGCAGACTGCATCGGACTGTTCGAGCGCGCCGATGCGGCCGGACATCCGGTGGATCATGTCACCTGGCCCGGCCTCACCCATGCTTTCGACGAACCGGCAGCGCCGCCGGACCCGCGGATGCAGTACGATGCGGACGCGGCGGCGCGTGCGCGCGCCCGTATCGTTGCCATTCTTGACCGCGATCTGCGCGATCAGGGCTGAGCGACGGCCGCCATTTCACCGATCTGGGTGGAGGCGATGGCCAGTTTTGACAGGGTCCAGGCACCGGATTCGTCCAGCTGGCGCTGTACCGAGTCGACCCGGCCGGCCTCTTCCTCATTGACCGTGTTCCAGGCTTCCACCAGCGCATCGGCCCAGTCGCGCGAGGGATCCTCGATGCCGGCCGACAGCGACCCGCCAGCCTGCTGGGCAAAGCGCATGGCCGACGCCGTCACGGCCTGCTGGCTGGCGTAGAAATCCTCCATCAGGCGGCGCACGGCGAGACGGTCCCAGTGCAGGTCCGAGGAGACCTCCTGGCCCAGACCGCGCAGCCGGTCGAAGCGGAAGCGCGCGCCGACGGCGTGATAGATGTAGGCGGTCGAGGCGAGCGGCCAGTCCGACGCCTTCGCCATGTCGATCACGTCGGTCGAGGAGGTCAGCGGGCGCAATTCGGCCACGGCCTGGGCCAGCTCGGCCGGGGCGCCGGCCTTCACGAAGGCCTGCTTGCGCCGTTTCACGCCGCCGCGTTCGTGCTCGGAAATGATCTCGTGCACCATGGAGCGAAGCTCCTGGACGCCGGGCTGGTAGGTGTCGATCACATCGCCGATCGAGGCCGTGTCCGAGGCCGCCTGGTTGCGGCCGCGGCGCACCAGCCAGTAGGTCTGGCGGCGCAGGAGGCGGATGATCTCCTCGTGCAGCTTGATCTGCACGTCGGCCGGCGCCTCGTTGTCCAGCGCATTGATCGCCTCGGTCATCTCGGCGAAGCGGAAGATGCCGCGTCCGGCCTCGAAGGCGCGGGCAATGGCCGGCACCGTCGCCGTGGTGGAATCGATCGCACGGTGGATGAAGGTCGGTCCGCCCAGATTGATCATCTCGTTGGCCAGGACGGTGGAGATGATTTCCCGCTTCAGCCGGTGCCCGTCCATGGCATCGGCGAACTTGTGCAGGCCCTCCGGGAAATAGTGCGTCAGCATCGCCCTGAAATGCGGGTCGTCGGGCACTTCGGAGGCGACGAGCTGATCGAACAGGGTGATCTTGGCGTAGGAGGTGAGCACTGCCAGTTCCGGCCGTGTCAGCCCCTGTTCGCGGCCCTTCAGGGCGCGCACGCCCTCCGAGGAGGGCAGGCCCTCCACATCGCGGTCGAGCTGGCCCAGCTCTTCCAGACGCAGCATGAAGCGCTCGTGGGCGTCCAGATCGGCGATCGCCGAGTGCTCGGCCATGGAAAGGGCGAGCGTCTGGTCGTAATTGTGACGCAGCACGTGTTCGGCGACGTCGTCCGTCATCGACTCCAGGAGTTTGTCGCGCGCCTCGCGGCTCATCTCCCCGCCGCGCACCATCGGGCGCAGCAGGATCTTGATGTTGACCTCGTGGTCGGAACTGTCGACGCCGGCGGAATTGTCGATGAAATCGGCATTGGCGCGGCCGCCATGACGGCCGTACTCGATGCGCGCCGCCTGGGTGAAGCCCAGATTGGCGCCCTCGCCGATCACTTTCGCCTGGACCTGGTCGGCATTGACGCGCAGACCGTCATTGGTCTTGTCGCCGACTTCCCAGTGCTGTTCCTCGGTCGCCTTCACATAGGTGCCGATACCGCCGAACCAGAGCAGTTCCACATCGCTCTTGAGCAGCGCATTGATCAGCTCGTTCGGGCTGACCGCGTCCTTGTCCAGGCCGGTCAGCGCCTTGATCTCCGCGGTCAGCTTCACCGATTTCGCGCCGCGCGAGAAGATGCCGCCGCCCTTGGAGATCAGCGAGGTATCGTAGTCCTGCCAGGAGGTACGCGGCAGGTCGAACAGGCGCTTGCGCTCGTTCCACATCGTTTCCGGATCGCCCGGATCGGGGTCGATGAAGATGTCGCGATGGTCGAAGGCGGCCACGAGACGGATCTGTTTGGACAACAGCATGCCATTGCCGAACACGTCGCCGGACATGTCGCCCACGCCGATCACGGTGAAGGGTTCGGACTGGATGTCCTTGCCCATCTCGCGGAAGTGGCGCTTGACGGATTCCCAGGCGCCGCGCGCCGTGATGCCCATCTTCTTGTGGTCGTAGCCGGCCGAACCGCCCGAGGCGAAGGCATCGCCCAGCCAGAAATCGAACTCGTCCTCGGCCAGCCCGTTCGCCGTGTCGGAGAAGGTGGCCGTGCCCTTGTCGGCAGCGACGACGAGATAGGGATCCTCATCGTCCCAGCACACCGTGGTATCCGGATGGCGCACGACGTCGTCGACGATGTTGTCGGTGATGTCGAGCAGACCGCGGATGAAGGTCTTGTAGGCCTCACGGCCGGCCTCGAAGATCTCGTCGCGGCTGCCGTTTCGCGGCAGGGCCTTGGGATAGAAGCCGCCCTTGGAACCCACCGGAACGATGACGGCGTTCTTCACCTGCTGGGCCTTCACCAGGCCGAGCACTTCGGTGCGGAAATCGTCGCGCCGGTCCGACCAGCGCAGGCCGCCGCGGGCTACAGGGCCGAAGCGGATGTGCACGCCCTCCACCTCCGGCGACCACACGAAGATCTCGCGATAGGGCTTGGGAAGCGGCAGTTCCTCGAGCAGTTCGCTGGCGATCTTGATGGAAATACGGGCCTTGGGCAGGCCGTCCGCGCCGCGCTGGTAGAAATTCGTGCGCAGGGTCGCCTGGACCAGGTGGAAAATGCGGCGCAGGGCCCGGTCGTGGTCGAGGCTCTTCACATCGTCGAGCGCCTTGCGCAGGCGTTCGGAGACCTCCCAGACCTCGTCCGAGCGCATTTTGCGGTCGTCGCCGAAGTCCGGATCGAACTTCACCCGGGCCAGGTCCAGAAGGCCGCGGGCAATGTCGGGATAGGCGGCCAGCGCCTCTTCCTGGATGGCCTGGGACGGATCCAGCCCGGTCTGCTGGCGATAGCGCGCGCAGGTGCGCAGGAAGGCCGCCTCGCGCCAGGTCACGCCGATCTCGACGATCAGCCGGTTGAAGCCGTCATCCTCGGCGCGGCGGTCGGCCATCGCCAGAAGCGCGTCCTCAAGCACGGGCGCCAGCGTTTCCAGGCTCTGCCCCTTGAGCGCGTCGGACTTCATCTCGAAATCGTGCACATAGGCCCGGTCGACGCCGGTTCCGTCACGGCCGCGGCGGTCGACGGGGAAACCGGTCTCCTGGACGACATAGAGGCCGAGATTCTCCAGCACGGGCATGACCCGGGAGAGCGAGACCGGCTTGCCGACCCGGTAGATCTTGAGCCGCAGCTCGTTGTCCTTGTCGTCCGCGTCGCGATAGACGCGCACGGCAACCTGGTCGGCCGTTTCCAGGCCTTCCAGCTTGGTGACGTCGGCCAGCGCGTCTTCCGGATCGTAGAGCTCGCGATAGCCTGCCTTGAAGGCGTCCTGATAGGCCGGCATGCGCAGACGGATCTCTTCCGGCGCATTGCGGCGCACATGGGTTTCCAGATCGTCTTCCCAGGTCCGCGCCAGCCGGGCCACGCGGCGTTCCAGCTCGCCGACCTCCGGCTCGGGGTGGTCGAAGGGGTTGAGCCCGATGATGTAGTGAACCCGGGCCAGTGAACCGTCGCCGAACTGGGGGTAGAAGGCCGACAGGCGCCCGCCGAAGGCGTCGCGGATCAGCTCGCCCGCCTGTTCACGCACTTTGGAGGAATAGCGCTCGCGCGGCACGAAAAGCAGGGCGGAGACGAAACGGTCGAACTGGTCGCGGCGGATGAAGAGCTTGGTGCGCGGGCGGTCGTGCAGGTGGAGAATGCCCAGGCAGATCTCCAGAAGGTCGTTCTCGTCGGTCTGGAACAGCTCGTCGCGCGGGAAATTCTCGACCGTGTTGCGCAGCTTCTTGGCGCTGTGCGTGCCCGGCGTCTTGCCGGCGCGCTCGAGAACGCGGCGCACCTTGCGGCGGATCAGCGGCACCTGCGACGCGCTCTGGTCGTAGGCCTCGGCGGTGAACAGGCCGACGAAGCGCATCTCGCCGATCACGGCCCCGTCCTCGCGATAGCGCTTGACGCCGATGTAATCCATGTAGACGCGGCGGTGGACGCGCGACTTCATGTTGGCCTTGGCGACGATGATCGGGCTGGGCTCGCGCAGGAAAGTCTCGATGGCCGGGGTCAGAACGGCCGGCTCGGATCCCTTGCGCAGCACGTGGCGGTCCGGATCGCGCAGCACGCCGCGCCCGGTTTCCGGGCGCACGCGCGGATGGCGGCGCGCCATGCCGCCGCCCTCATCGACCTCGAAATCATAGATACGGCAGCCCAGGAAGGCGAAATGATCGTCGCGCAGCCAGCGCAGGAATTCGCAGGCTTCCGCGAGCTCTTCGGGCGAAGCCGTGGTCGTGGCCTGGCCGAGATGGGCGATGGCCTCGTCCATCTGGGCGCGCATGTCGGCCCAGTCCTCGACGGCGACATGGACATCGTCGAGCGTCGCCGTGACGCCGTCGATCAGGGTGCGCCGCGACAGCTCGTCGAGCGGCGGCAGGTGCACCTGGATCATGGATTCGGCGAGACAGCGGCCGCCCTCGCCCACCCGGGCGCCGGAATTGTCGCGGCGCACCTGAACGATGGGGTGGAACATGGCCAGGATGTCGTAGCCCTGGGCGCCGATCTCGCCCATCACGCTGTCGACCAGGAAGGGCCGGTCGCGGCCGATGATCTCCAGCACGTCGCGGGGCAGTTCGGACCCGTCGGCGCGGGTGGCGGTGCGCATGCGCACGAGGATTTCCTCGCCGCCGCGCTGTTCGCCGTAATGCCAGAAATCGACGCTCAGGGCGGCCACATCGTCGGCGGCGACCTGTTCGAGATCCTCGGCCAGGGCATCGTCGTAGATCTGGGCAAAGAAGGATGTGCCCGTCTCTCCGCACTCGCTGCCGTAGCGATCCTGCCAGCGCGATCGCGCGGCCTCCATGAATTCGTCACGGGTATACGCGTGCGCGACTCCGACGACCGCCCCCATGTGGCGCTCCCTGTGGTCTGTTGTGTTTGTGGGGCGAGCCTAGACCTGTTTTCTCACGGTTCAAGCCGTGTACGCCGTTGAAAACGCAAACAAGCCATTCTTTTTCTCGGGGGTGCTTGCGGGGTCGGGCCGGCCATGGCGGCGCGGGGACGATGGCGGCACCGCCGGGTAGGGACAGGGGGAACCCGGCGGTGCCTGACAGACCTCATTGGCAGGCTGGGGGGACGCTCGTTTGAGGCCTGATCGTCTGGAGCGGCCGGCCTCCCGCCAGTTCGAGGGGAGGAGAACGCGGCGGGGCGGCCACTCGTGACTCTATGTAGAAACGCTGCGGCGGAATCCAAGACCGGGCGATGACGGAAAATGCCGGTTCCGGATGCAGCGGCCCGTCCGCTGCCCGACCGATATGGGCGCAACAGGTGACCGGGCCAAGAGCACGGGCCGTAACACTGTCGTGAAGCGGCGCCGCTGCCCCGGCGCCGCGCGGGCTCAATCGGCGATGGCCGGGGCCCGCATCCAGCGCTCCGCGATCGCATCCAGGCTCATGGCCGGGGCGATGCGCGCCGCCAGGTCGAAGGCCACGCCACGGGTTTCCGCCACATCGCGCGGCGCGACGGCAAGCGCGCCGACGGCCCCGGGCACCAGGGTCAGTTCGACGCCGCGGGTCTGGGCGTCGAACAGGGTGGCGAGGATCGAGAAGGGCGCGGAAAAGCCGACCAGCAGGCAGGTCCGGCCCGCATTGCGCGCCAGCACCTGGTGGAAATAGCTGTCGGAAAAGGCCGACAGGCCGCGGCGCACGAAGACCGGTTCGCGCGAATGCGGGCGCAGCCCGTCGATCGGCGAGCGGTCCGCCGGCGCGCCCTCGCCGGCATGCTGGCAATGACAGACGGACCATCCGTCGGCGCGGGCCTGGCGCAGCAGGACCGCGATATTCCGGGCGACCTCGCGGTTTTCGGGGTCGATGCCGCCATCGGGCGGCTCGATATGGGAGCGCTGGCAATCCAGCAGGACAAGGCTCGGGGTTGCGGGGGTGGTCATGCGGCTTCCTCTGAGGTCTTGCGCGCGCGCTTGGTTTTCTTGTCGTCTTCCTTCTGCAGCCGCTCCAGCGACTGGTCAAACGGTCCGGGCCGGTCCCAGTCGCCGTCGGGGCGGATCAGGACCATGGGGTCGGTTTCCGGCGTGATCGCGTTGGCCGGCGGGATGAGGTCGCGCTCGATCTCCACATAGGCATAGTCGGAAAAATAGAATTCCGGCCGCTCGGCGCGCACCCGGAAACCGTGCGTGCGCCAGTATTTCACGCGGTCCAGCTGGGCATGGCCGATCACCTTGCGATAGCCGCGCCGGGCGCTGTAGCGCAGCGCTTCCTGCATCAGGAGGCGCATCACCCCGTAGCGGCGGTACTGCTGGAGCACGGCGGCCCGCTCGACCTTGGCGAAGTCGGCGAACCAGCGCAGGCGCAGCACGCCGACCGGTTCGCGGCCCCGCCAGGCGATCAGGTGGGAGGCGCCGACCAGGTCGTTGCCGTCATACTCCTCGCCATAGGGGGCGTGCTGTTCGCCCAGATAGATCACGCCGCGCAGCGTCATCGCCATGACCACCTGGTCCAGCGTGCGCGCGACCGTCACTTCAAGGGCGGTGTCGTCCGTGGTGTCCGTCATCTCCGTCACGAGGCCGTCTCCCAGTCTCCAAGAATGGTGTGGCGGAGCAGCATGGCTCCGAGTTTCTCCGGGAAGCCGGTACTCCCGTAGAGCGGGTTCACCCCGTCCGGGCGGGCGCAGACCTCGAAACCCAGCCGGCGCATCAGCGCCTGGCCCTCGGTCGTGCGGGCGCGGGCATAGACCCGCACATCCGGATAGAAACCCCGCCAGCCGACCAGCAGCGCCCGCAGGGCGGCGGCCTGGGCATGCGGTGTCCGGCCGGCCAGCCCCCAGGAGAGGAGCGCGGCGGCCTTTTCCTCGGGGCCGCACACCCAGTCACGGCGGGCATTGGCGAAGCCGAACTCGCCGGCGAGCAGGGCGTCGACCCCTTTCTCGCTGAGCGGAATGGAGGCAACGAAACCGTCAGGTAACCCATTCCAAACGCGCATATGGAGCGACCGGCCCGTCCATCGCTGGACGCGCGCGATGTCTTCCGCGCTGGCGATCTCGCCGTCGATCAGCGCGTCGGCGAGGGCGTGGAATTCATCGATGCGATCCAGTGTCACCGGTTCGAAATCCAGTGACATGAAAGCCTGATCCAGCCGTTCGAGGGGAAATTGATAGCCGGTTTCCGATTGATTATCCTGCGCCAGGTGAGTCGCCATGGGTTGCCCTTCCGCCTATGGTTACCCAATGGTTAACACCCCGCACCCGGGGCGACTTCTGCAAAGTTGGAATAGTGGATAGTCAGGAAACGGATATCGGACTGCGGCGGAACCTGTTCGACTGGGACGACCTGCAGATCTTCCACGCCGTGGCCACCGCGGGCTCGATGAGCGCGGCCGCGAACGCCCTGGGATGCCAGCAATCGACGATTTCCAAACGCATACGCCAGCTGGAGAGCCGACTGGGCAGCCAGCTGATCGAGCGGCGGGCCGGCGGGGTCATGCTGACCCCGGCCGGAGAAAGCGCGCTGGACTATGTCGTCACCATGCAGCGCTCGGCCCATCAGCTGGAAACCCGGATCGCCGGGCGCGACCGGGCCATGGAGGGCGACGTCACCCTGCGCAGCCCCGACGGGCTGTCGACCTACTGGGTTGCGCGTCATGTGCCGGAATTTCAGCGGATCAACCCCGCCATCAGCCTGAAGTTCATCGGCGACCAGTCCGCGGCGACGGGCGAGAATCTCGCCTCGCTGGCGATCACCTTCGTTCCGGAAAAGGGCATGGACACGCAGGCCGAGCAGCTCGCCACCCTGCACTATGTGCCCGTTGCGTCACGGGAATTCATCGAGACCTATGGCGCGCCGCGCTCGCTGGCCGACGTCATGAACCTGCGCTTCGCCACGCTGGAGCAATACGACCGCTCGCTGTCGTTGTGGGGCGAGAAAACCGAAGCCGCAGATACCCTTATTAAATATTCCTTCCGTACCGACCTCAGTTCGGTGTTGTTTGAGGTTGTACGTCATGGTGGTGGTATCGCCATGGCACCGACCTATCTGGCCGCGCTCTATGCCGATGAACTGGTTGTACTGGACTACGACTTTCATCAAGACATACGGGTTTGGCTCAAATATCTGCCTGGAAGTCAGGGAATCGGAAGAATAAAGTGTGTGGGCGACTGGATAGCAGACATATTCAGTCGTAGAGATAATCCTTGGTTTCGCGAGGAATTCTGCCACCCACGTGAGTTCTGCGACATAGACGTCATTAGACCACAACCGTGAGGATGCCATGAGTGCTAGGGGCCCAACCAGTATCGACCAACATGTCGGAGCCCGACTGCGGCTGCGCAGAAGCCTGTTGGAGATGAGCCAGTCCGAACTGGGCGAAAAACTGGGGGTCACCTTCCAGCAGGTCCAGAAATACGAGCGGGGCACCAACCGTATCGGCGCCAGCCGGCTCTTCCACGTCGCCAAGGTGATGGAAGTCCCGGTCTCCTATTTCTTCGAAGGCCTCGAGGAGGACGGTTCGTCCGAACTCAAGGGCGGCGAATCCGACACGCTCTACGATTTCATCGCCAGCCCGGACGGTCTCGCCCTGGCCCAGGCCTTCGCCGGCATCAAGGACCAGACGGTCCGCCGCCGCGTCATCGACCTGCTGCGCTCGCTGGCCGACTAGGCAAGCCTGCGCACGAGATCCAAAGGCCGCACCGTCCCGGTAGCGGCCTTTTTTCTTGGGCGCTGCGCCCTGTCCGCCGCCACGCTCATTCGAGCCAGGACAGGGCCCGTTCCACTTCGGCCCTGGCGCCCGTGTGCAGGCAATGGCCGTGCGACACGATCAGCTTGTCGAAATCCCAGGACAGAATGGCATCCCGGCTGGCGCGGGCGGCCTTGCGGTCGCGGAAACTGGCCCGGATATCCCGGGCCGTGCCGCCTTTGCGGCCCTCTATGCCGGCCAGCCATTTCAGCAGGCGCCAGATCCAGATATCGCCCGAGGCGGTGTGTTTCTGGATCAGATCCGTCACGATCAGCGTCCCGGACGGCTTGTGCAGGAACACCACCTCGTCGAGGAATGTGCTGCCCTCGAATACGTGCTGGTCGATCACGTCCGACCAGGCGGCCGGAGGGTGTCCGGACAGGACGCCTGTGCGGGCCATGTCCGGATGGCGGTCGGGGAAGCCGGGCGAGACCCAGGTTTCGGCCGCGGGCCATTCCGCCTGCCAGAGCGGGATGCCGACGCTGTGGATCTTGTTCGGCGCGATCAGACAGGCGACCGGGCCCAGCTCGGCAAGGCCGGCATCGCTGTCCGGCAGCGGCTTGACGGGCGAGTGCACCCACAGCCCGCCATCCGGCAGCCTGACGATCACGGAACGCGTGGCAAAGGGCACGCCATAGAAGGACAACCGGTCGCCGGACAGCGTCCAGATGTCGGTGTCGAAACGTTCGAGCCTGCTCACGCCTCACCCCCAAGCGCCAGCGCGATCCGGAATTCGACGCTCGAGCGGGCGCCGCCCGCCTCCGGCGGTTCGATCGGCGCGGAAAAGGCGGAGTGGGGGCAGGACCAGTGCCGGCCCGGCGCCGCGGGTTCGTAGGTCTTGAACAGCAAGGCCTCGTCGCAGCGCAGGAAGGAATACCAGTACCAGTCGTGCTCCGGATTGTGTCGGTAATAGCCGATCTGGCCCGTCCGCTCGCCATACTCGACCGTGACCGGCAGGAAATCCCCGTCGCTCACCGTGCGCCGGTCGGCAAAGGCCAGGGGCGAGGAGTGGACGACGCCGTCGATCGACTGCCAGAGATTGACGATCAGAAAGCCGTTCGCGATCCAGGACTGCGCCTCGTCCTCCGGCAGGAGTTCACGAAGCCGCCGCTCGCCGGCCCCTTTGGCGTAGTCCGCATGGACCAGATGAATGGGCTGGCGGCCGTCCGGGCTCGCCGCTGTCCGGCGAACGGTGTGGTCGAAGACCATCGCCTTGCGGGCACCGGTCAGCTCCATCAGGCGCTGCTCGATTGCGGGATAGGCCTGCCGCGCACGGTCGTCGGTCAGGTCGGCCTCGAACCGGACGGGCGCCTCGATCAGCTGGAATGCGTGGGTTTGCAGGGCGGGCGCCGGTTCCGACTGACGGCCGTCGCGCAACACGACCGGCACCGTCTCGACATCGCCGACCTGGACATACGCATCGACCGTGGTCGGCGTGGTGTCGCCCGCATAGTTCATTTCCACATCGAGCGTGGCCGGCACGCTCTGGCGAAGCGCGTCCCGGGCAATGCGGACCAGACCGTCAATGAGGCCGTCCATCTCGGCATGGGCCGCACCGGATCGGGCGTCCCGGCTCCATGTGGCGCTTTCCACAAACGCCCGGTCGACCTGGACGAGGGCGCCGATGGTGAGATTGCAGAGCAGTTCGACCGGCAGATCCGTGCGCACGGCGCCCAGACGGCGGCCGCGCTCCAGCCAGGCCGTCACCAGGCCGCTCACACGGGTGAGGAGGCGGACATAGGACGGCGCATCCCCGCCGCGCCGGTAAAGGCTCTGGGCGAGCGCGATCCCGCGCGCATTGGTCTCCGCCTGGCGGGCCATGCGCTCGAGCGCTTCGGCCAGGCCGGACCAGTACGCCTCGGCGTCCTCCGGCGGGGGAAGGTCGCCGGCCGGCGCCAGCAATTCGCCCAGCAAACGGCTCATGACCTCCGAGTAGAGATCTTCCTTGCCGTCGAAATAGTAGAAGATTCTCGGCTTGGTCATGCCCGCCGCGTCGGCGATCGCCTTGACCGAAGCGCCGTCGAAACCGTGCGCGGCGAACTCGTTCGCCGCCGCCTCCAGCAGGGCCTCGTGCTGGTCGGGATCGAGCCGCCGGACGCGCGGTGTATCGGTATCGGGTGAAGCCATGCCCGGATACTGACCATTGATCTGACCGATGGTCAAGATTCGATTTCGCGACGTGTAGCGATGGCCGGCGGCGTCCGGTCACGGCAGTCCGGGACGGAAGGGCAAGGGGATGGCCAGAAGGGCGGCACGGTGGAAAGGGGCGGCCGGCGCCCGCGGCGCTACAGGCGCGACGAAACAGGGCCGAAAGACAATCGCCGGGCGGCGACAGAGGACACGAAATGGACCTAGGGAAGAATGGAGCGGGCGATGAGATTCGAACTCACGACATTCACCTTGGCAAGGTGACGCTCTACCCCTGAGCTACGCCCGCTCACGATGTGCGGAGCCAAGCCCCGCCGGGGAGCGGGGTATATCGCGCAAACGCCGGATAATTGCAAGCACCTGATTCCGTCGACTTGCACATCGCCGCATCTCGCGCTTCAACACGGTCATGCCGGCAACCCGACAACAGCTTTTCGACCGTCTCGACGCCCTGGGGATCGCCCACAAGACCGTCGATCATCCGCCCGTCTTCACCGTGGAGGAAGGCGAGGGCATCAAGGCGGACATGCCCGGCGGGCACACCAAGAACCTCTTCCTGGCGGACAAGAAGGGCGCACTCGTCCTGGTCTCGGCGCTGGGCGAGACGCAGATTCCGGTCAACCGGCTGCACCGTCATCTCGGCTGCGCGCGCTTCTCCTTCGGCAAGCCGGAGCTGATGGAAGAAGTGCTGGGCGTGACGCCGGGATCGGTGACCGCCTTCGCGCTGATCAACGACACGCAAGGCCGGGTGCGTTTCGTGCTCGATGCGGCGCTGACCCGCCACGATCCGGTGAATTTCCACCCGCTCTCCAACGACGCCACCACCGCCGTGAGCTGCGAGGACCTGATCCGCTTTGCCGAAGACACCGGGCACACGGTGGAAATCGTCGACTTCGACAGGCTGCGGGACGAGGCCGGCGCGGCGCAGTGACGCCTTGCATCCTGTTGCCGACAAGGCCAACTAGGGGGCAGCGAACACAAGGATCATGGCCATGACCGAAGATTTGGGCCTCGGCACCGCCACCGCGCCGGACGACATCGTCAAGGATTCCAGCGATCAGGCCTTCATGCAGGACGTCGTCGAACCGTCCCGCGAAGTGCCCGTCATCGTCGATTTCTGGGCCCCCTGGTGCGGCCCCTGCCGCCAGCTCGGCCCGGTGATCGAGAAATCCGTGCGCGATGCGGGCGGCGACGTGCGCCTGGTGAAGATCAATATCGACGAGAATCCCGGCATCGCCCAGCAATTGCGGGTGCAGTCCATCCCGGCCGTCTTCGCCTTCAAGGACGGCCAGCCGGTCGACGGTTTCATGGGCGCCCTGCCGGAAAGCCAGATCAAGGACTTCATCCAGCGCATCTCGGGCAAGGGCCCCGGCGAAGCCGAGCTGAAAGCCATGGTCGATCGCGGCCTGGAAGCGCTGGAAAACGGCGATCTGGGCGGCGCCTCGCAGGATTTCGCCGGCGTGCTGCAGGTCGATCCCGGCCATCCGGGCGCCCTGGCGGGCCTGGCCCGCGTCTGGCTGAAGAATGGCGATACGGAAAAGGCGCGCGAAATCCTGGAACACGTTCCGGAAGACCGCGCCGGCGACCCCGCGATCGAGAGCGTGCGCTCGGCCCTGGACCTGGCCGAAGGCGCGCCGGCCGACGACAGCGAGACCGCCGCGCTGCGCGCGAAGGTCGAACAGGATCCGTCCGACCTGCAGGCCCGCTACGATCTGGCCGAGGTCCTGGTCGCCTCGGGCGACCATCAGGGCGCCGTCGACCAGCTGATCGCCATCACGGCGCTGGACCGCGAATGGAACGATCAGGCCGCGCGCACCCTGTTGCTGAAGGTGTTCGACGCGGCCGGGCCGGCCAGCGAGGTGACCCGCGAGGGCCGCCGCCGCCTGTCATCCATCCTGTTTTCGTAAAGCCAAGGAGGCCGCGATGAGCCAGAGCGACACGGCACCGCGCGAGGTCGACCCCAAACTGCTGGAAATCCTGGTCTGCCCGGTCACCCGCGGCCCGCTGACCTATGACCGCAAGGCCCAGGAGCTCGTTTCCGAGAGTGCCGGCCTGGCCTATCCGGTCCGCGACGGCATTCCGATCATGCTGCCCGAGGAAGCCCGCAAGCTGGAGCGCGACTGATGGCCCGTCCCTGGCCCGAGGAATTGCGCTTTTCCAGGTCGGACAAGGCGCTTCACGTCAGTTTCGACGACGGCAAGCGCTATTCCATCCCTTTCCAGACCCTGCGCGTGGAAAGCCCCAGCGCGGAAGTCCAGGGGCATGGTCCCGGTGAAAAGAAAGTCGTGACCGGCAAGGAAAACGTGCTGGTCACCGATGCCGAGCCCGTCGGCCGCTATGCCGTCCGCCTGGTCTTCGACGACGGCCATGATTCCGGCCTGTTTACGTGGGACTATCTCTATGCGCTGGGTGAAGGCGCGCACTGACCGTCCCGGTCTGCCGGTCTCAGGAGTATGAACATGGTCCGAACCTCCCTGTCCGCCCTTGCCGCCGCCCTGATCGCGCCGGCGCTTGCCTGGGCCGGTCCCGGCGACTTCGCCCCCGGCCCCGTCATCGAGGGTTTCGGCCCCGTCGCGCCCGTTCCGGGCGCCCGGCCCATCCCGGAAGGCACGGAATTCCGGATCAGTTTCGACACGCGCGAGCAGTCCGAGGCGGGCGAGCTCAATTCCAAGCTGACCGCCGCCGCGCGCTTCCTGAACATGCAGGCCGCCGCCGGCATTCCGCCCGAAGACATCCATCTGGCCATCGTCATTCACGGTCCGGCCGTGCACGACGTCACCGCGGACGATGCCGGTGCCAATGCCGATCTGGTCGCGGCGCTCATGGAGCACAATGTCGAGATCTATGTCTGCGGGCAGAGCGCGGTCTGGTACGAGGTCGGCGCCGGGGATTTCCTGCCCGGCGTCACCCTGTCGGTATCGGCCATGACGGCCCATGCCCGCCTGCAGCAGGCCGGCTATACGCTCAACCCGTTCTGACCGAGCCGGGCCTCAGGCCGCGTCCAGGCGCTGGCCCTTGAGCAGCCGCGGCGGATCGCCGGTTTCCCCGCCCGCATGACGCATGAAGAGGCGCCGCACCGGCGGAAGCTTGTCGACCAGGCTGATGCCCAGGCCGCGGATCTGCCGGACCGGTTCGATATCGTTGGAAAACAGGCGGTTGAAGACTTCCATCCCCAGCGTCAGCGTGGTGCTGTCGAGTTTGCGCCAGTCCGCATAGCGCTGCAGCGTCGCGACCGAGCCGAAATCCAGCCCGACCCGCTTGGCTTCGCCGCACACTTCCGCGAGCGCCGCCGCATCGCGGATGCCCAGATTGAAGCCCTGCCCGGCCAGCGGGTGGATGCCGCGGGCTGAATCGCCCACCAGCGCGATCCGGTCGAGGCAGAAAGTCTCGGCGAAACGCATCTTCAGCGGATAGGAGAAGCGCGGCCCCACCGGCTCGACCTTGCCGAGGAAATCCCCGAACCGGTTTTCCAGCTCTTCCTGGAAGACATCGTCGGGCGCGGCCTTGAGGGCTGCGGCCACATCGTCGCGTTCTGTCCAGACGAGGGAGGCGCGATTGTCGGTCAGGGGCAGGATGGCGAAGGGGCCGCCGGGCATGAAATACTCGTAGGCCACGCCATTATGCGGCTCTTCGTGCCGCACCGTCGTGACGATGCCGTGCTGGCCGTAGGACCACCCGGCCGCGCGGATGCCCGCCTGGTCGCGCAGACGGGAAAAACGCCCGTCGCAGGCCACCATCAGCTTGCCGCGCAGCCGGTCGCCGCTCTCCAGGATCAGGTCGATATCGCCCGCGCGGCGCTCGAAGCCCTCGACGCGGGCCGGCGCGACCACCTTGATCTGCGGCCGCGCCTGCAGCGCCTTGACCAGGGCCTGGCGCGAGCGGCGGTTTTCCACCATCCAGCCCAGCGGTTCGCCGTCCGGACCTTCGGAGATTTCCCGGCGGTCGAAATGCAGCGTGTGCGGTCCCGGCCCGCCGGGCTTCGTGCCGCCATAGGGCCGACCGTCGCACACCACGATGTCCTCGATGCGCTGGGCATGCTCGCGCATGTGTTCCGCCACGCCGAGGGCCTCGAACATGCGCCAGGAGGTGTAGGCCAGGGCCGAGGCCCGGCCGTCGAATTCCGGCGCCAGCTGGTCGGAGACCTCCAGCGCATCGACCATGGCCACGCTGAGCCCGGCCTGATCCATGGCCAGGGCCAGCGTCATGCCGGCCAGGCCGCCGCCGGCGATCACAACATCGCCATCAAAGAGGGTTTTGCTTGTCATGATCGGCAGAATAAGGGGTTTGAGCGATGAGAAAAGCGGGGCATCGCGCCGCAGCGCATTCAGGGTCTGTTTACCCTGCGGGAAGACTTCCCCGCTAGGACGGTCATCATGAGCCGAAAGACCCAAAAAGACAAAGCGGACGTCCAGGACGCGCCGGCCCCCGCCAGACCGCTCTGGCGGCTGCGCCTGCACGACATCGTGGCGGGCAGTGCCATGCTGGCCTGCGGCGTGTTCGTGCTGCTCGCCCTGCTGTCGCACAATGTGCTCGATCCCAGCTGGAACGTCGCCACCGAAGGCGGCATCCGCAACTGGATGGGACGCTGGGGCGCCTCGGTCAGCGACATGCTGCTGCAGGCGCTGGGCTGGGCCGCCGGCGGCCCGGCGATCGCGCTGGCCATCTGGGGCGCCATCCTGGTCTGGCGCACGCCGCAGCCGCGGCCGCACTCGGTGGCCGGTTTTCGCTGGTTCTTCGCCGCACTGGGCACGGCCGGCTTCGCCGCGGCCGTCAGCGCCCTGCCGGTGCCCAATGCCTGGCCCTTCGCGTCGGGCATGGGCGGTGCGCTGGGCGACCTCTTCCTGAACATGCTGGCCGCCCTGCCGGCCCGGTTCGACCTGCCCGGCGCGACCGGCATCGCCGCAGCCTTCGCCCTCCTGCTCTCGGTGGCCGGGATATTCCTGACCTTCGGCCTGCGCTCGCGCGATCTGGCCGCCGCCGTGGATGCGGCGGGTCTGGCCTGGGCGATGATCCAGGTGTGGATCGACGCGGCCCGCGGCCGGCTGGCCGGCCTGTCCGGATCCGATGGCGAGGCCGACGCCGCGCCGCCGGAGCGCGAAGAACCCGTCCTGCGCCGCGCCATGCGGGCCGCCGAGGGCCCGGAGACGGCCGCAGCGGCGGCCGCGGCGACCGCGGCGACCGCGCATGCGGCCGAGGAACCGGCCAGCTCGGTCAAGGTCGCTGCCGGCCGCAAGCCCAAACAGTCCGACCGCGACAGCCGCGAGGCCCAGGGCGCCCTGCCCTTCGTGAAGAGCGACGGGTTCAAGCTGCCGCGCCTGGACCTGCTGGCCAAGCCGGCCGTGCGCAACGATGCCGTCGACGAGCTGGCGCTGCGCCAGAATGCCGAGCTTCTGCAGGGCGTTCTGTCGGATTTCGGCGTGAAGGGCGAGATCGTCCAGGTGCGCCCCGGCCCCGTCGTCACGCTCTACGAATTCGAACCCGCCCCCGGCGTGAAATCCTCGCGGGTCATCAACCTCGCGGACGATATCGCCCGCTCCATGTCGACCACGGCCGCGCGTGTCGCCGTGGTGCCGGGCCGCAATGCGATCGGTATCGAACTGCCCAATCCCCGGCGCGAGACCGTCTTCCTGCGCGCGCTGTTCAACTCCAAGGCCTTCGAGGAGGCCAAGGCGGAACTGCCCATGGCGCTGGGCGAGACGATCGGCGGCGAGCCCTTCGTGGCCGACCTGGCCCGCATGCCCCACCTGCTGATCGCCGGTACGACGGGCTCGGGCAAGTCGGTCGGTATCAACGCCATGATCCTCTCCCTGCTCTACCGGCTGCCGCCGGAAGACTGCCGGATGATCATGATCGACCCGAAAATGCTGGAATTGTCCGTTTATGACGGCATCCCGCATTTGCTGACACCGGTCGTCACCGACCCCAAGAAGGCCGTCGTCGCCCTGAAATGGGCGGTGCGCGAAATGGAAAGCCGCTATCTGCGCATGTCCAAGATCGGCGTGCGCAACGTGTCCGGCTTCAACGAACGCGTCGCGGAAGCGCTGGAAACCGGCGAGGAACTCTCGCGCACGGTGCAGACCGGCTATGACAGGGAAAGCGGCGAACCGGTCTACGAGACCGAGACCATCGCGGCGGAGAAAATGCCCTATATCGTCGTGGTGATCGACGAGATGGCCGACCTGATGATGGTCGCCGGCAAGGAGATCGAGGCCGCCGTCCAGCGCCTGGCCCAGATGGCCCGGGCCGCCGGCATCCACTTGGTCACCGCCACCCAGCGCCCCTCGGTCGATGTCATCACCGGCACGATCAAGGCCAATTTCCCGACCCGGATCTCCTATTCGGTCACCTCCAAGATCGACAGCCGCACCATTCTGGGCGAGCAGGGCGCGGAACAGCTGCTGGGCATGGGCGATCTTCTCTACATGGCCTCCGGCGGCCGCCTGCGCCGCCTGCACGGCCCCTTCGTCTCCGACCGCGAGGTCGAGGAAATCGCCGCCTTCCTGAAAAAACAGGCCCCGCCGGAATATATCGAGGCCGTCACGGCCGGCGGCGACGACGAGGAGGGCGGACTGCCCGGCCTGGACGGCATGGACGAGGGCTCGGGCGACCAGCTCTTCGACCAGGCCGTCGCCCTTGTGGCCCGCGACCGCAAGGCTTCCACCTCCTACATCCAGCGCCGCCTGCAGATCGGCTACAACCGCGCCGCCACCCTGATCGAGCGCATGGAAGAAGAAGGCATGATCGGCCCCGCCGACCACGCCGGCCGCCGCGAGATCTTCCTGCCGGAGAGTGAAGGGGCGTAGAACAGCATCCGGATCGAGGCTTATTTCGCCGCGATTTGAAGTTGAGTTTGCCCGTCCTGCATGCTCCAATTCTCTTCGGGATACGGACGCCGGGGGGCTTGGAAAGTGTGTTGTCGCTGGTTGCGGATGCTGGTGCTGTTGGCCAGCGCCGGTACGTTTGGTTTCGTCACGATCGCCACACAACGTGCCGACGCCCAACCCTTCGATGCGCCGGTCTTCGCCGAACCCGGCAACTGGGTCGAGAGCCAACCGCTCCCTGAAGCGACGAGCCCGGTACCCGACGGCACCGCAAACGGCCTCTACTACCTGCTCTCGGATATGCAGTACCGGACCGACGGCTCGGCACAACAGGAATATGTGCATATCGCTTACAAGGTGATCGACCGCGCGGGCCTTGAAGAGGCCGGGCGACTGACCTTCGAATTCGACCCCTCCGATACACGCCTGACGGTCCATTCTGTGCGCATTCACCGCGACGGCACGGTTTCGAACCGGCTGGACCCAGACCGGTTCCAGACCGTACGCCGAGAACCAGACCTTTCCTCGGGTATAGTGGACGGCAATCTAACCAGCTTCGTCGAATTGGCCGATGTGCGTGTCGGCGACATAGTCGAGTACGCAGTTAGTTATGCGACCTATTCGGAACTCTGGCCCGGCGGGTTAAGTCTGCGGCTCTCCACACAGTGGTCGATCCCGCTGGAACAGCACCATCTGCGCGTTCTCGTGCCTACTGGCTCACCCTTTTCGATAGCGGGCAGCAGTTCGCTGGAACCACAGGTCAGAGAGCAGGGAGGCTGGACGGAATACACTTGGCAGCAATCCAGGCCCCAACGCGTTCCGGGGGAAACCAACGTACCAGGCCACCATTCGACCTGGCAGTTTCTGTCGCTATCAACAATGTCGAGCTGGGCGGAGGTGGTTGCCTGGGCACTGCCGCTTTATGATCCTCAGACAGCCTTGCCGCCCGACGCCGCGTCTTTTCTGGACGGGGTCCGAGCCAACCATTCTGAGCGGCGCGATCTCATCACCGCCGTCATACGCTACGTGCAGGACGACATTCGCTATGTCTCGGATTCGACGGGCCTGGGCAGCCACGTGCCTCGTTCGCCGGCAACGGTTATCGAGAGCGGCTATGGCGACTGCAAGGACAAATCGTTTCTTCTTGTAATGTTGTTACGCGCGATCGGCGTCGAGGCCAGTATCGCCCTCACGGATATCGATCGGGGTGGCGAACTACCGTTACTGGCACCAACCCCCTTCGCCTTCGACCATGCCGTGGTCCGGATAGATCGCGGATCGCAACCAGCGGTCTGGGTCGATGCTACCTCATCCCATCAGGGAGGCCGATATCCGATACTAGCGGCTCCAGCATACCAATTCGCCCTACCGGTATTGCCTAACCAAACGGGCCTGGAGGAAATCGCTATCACCGGTCCGCAACAGCCATATATCGAAGTTCACGAGCGCTTCGACATGGCCAATCTGGACGTGGACGGAGTTTCGCTCGATGTAACCACATTGTACCGCAGGCGGGAGGCTGATGCCTTTCGCGCAAGTCTTGCGGGGCAATCGCGCGCCTCTCTGGGCGAACGCTATCTTCGCTATTATCGAAGCCACTATCCCGGGATCGAGCCCACCACCGAGATACAGGTAGACGATGATAGAGACGCGAACGTGCTCTCGGTTTCCGAGTCCTACCGTCTCTCGCCCGAGGCCTATCACACGGATGATCTGTTGCGCGCCTTTCCCGTACGAGGGGACATGGTTCTGAACCAGCTAGAAGCCATTGATCCGCAAGGCCGCCAATCTCCCGTCCACGTGCCGTGGCCAATCTACCAGAAGCATGTCCATGACATCGTCAATGCGCCCATCCCTCTCTCGGGTCTCCCCGAAGTTGACCTCGACGAACCATTCGCACGCTACTGGACGCAGGTGGTTGGCGGACCGGATTCCGTGCACCTGGAATACACACTCAGAACCAAGGCCAGCCAAGCGGGCGCCGAAGATGCAGCGGCCTATGACAGGATCGCCGACGCGATCGGCGACACCGCTGATCTCTGGATAAATTTTGATTTTGAGAGCGGCTTCTGGGTAGCCCTGTCGCACTGGTTCAGCGACCCGCAGAACAGCGCGCTATTCGGCTGGAGCACCTTTGCCGGGCTCTACCTGCTTGCCACAATCGGTGCCATTCTGGCCTTCAGACGGGACCAGCACATGCCCGACGGCGCAGTTCTGTACCCGGTGAACGCCGGCAAGTTCTTTCTCATGTCCGTGGCCACATTCAATTTATACGGCGCCTTGTGGATGTGGCGAAACTGGGCGTGGCTCAAACAACGGGACGACAGGCACATCTCCGCCTTCGTCCGTGCCTGGTTCAGCTTTTTGTTCTTTCCGGGCCTCGCGATGGAAATTCAGGAGATATCGAACCCGAACGGTAGACTCGCCCGTGCCCTTGCAATGGGTCTCGCCCTGATATTCTCCGCCTTGGTGGTAGGAACCATGATTGCCGACCAGATTGTCAGCCATTCGCTGGTATGGGGTGAAAAGGTTCAGGGGCTTATCATGCTGGCAGGAGTGGCTGAGCCACTTGTGCTGCTGCCTTTCGTACTAAAGATCAATGCGCTCAACCGCGAAAAGCCGGAGGTTCAGCGCTTCAATTCGAGATTCACGGCCGGAACGATTACTATGCTGATCTATGGGCTTGTTTTCATGGTGCTGGCGCTCATCGGATACTTCGCCTGACCGTGCGAGCCGTCGGCGCAGATGGCGATTGCCTTCAGGCGCAACACCATTCAGTTTCCGCCGCCGGACGCGTTGCGGAGCCGTATCCATGATCACCACGATTGCCTTCGATGCCGACGATACGCTCTGGCACAATGAGCGCTTCTACCGGCTGACCGAGCAGGGTTTCACCGAGCTGCTGGCGGACTATGCCGATCCGGATCACCTGTCCGAGCGGCTGCTGGAGGCGGAGCGGCGCAATCTCAAGCGCTATGGCTACGGCATCAAGGGCTTCGTCCTCTCCATGATCGAGACGGCGGTCGAGGTGACCGAGGACCGGGTGCCCGCGACGACGATCCGCCAGATCCTGGATGCCGGCCGCGACATGCTGGAACATCCCGTGGAATTGCTGCCGCATGTGCGCGAGACGGTGGAGGCGGTCAGCGGCCGCTATCGCACCGTCATCGTGACCAAGGGCGACCTGATGGACCAGGAGCGCAAGGTCGCCGCCTCGGGCCTGGCCGACCTCTTCCACGGGGTGGAGATCGTCTCGGAAAAGACGCCGGAGACCTATCGCACCGTCTTCGCGCAGTATGGCGAAGGGCCGGAACGGGGCGTGATGGTCGGCAATTCCATGCGTTCCGACGTCGTGCCCGCCATCGAGGCCGGCAGCTGGGGTGTTCACGTGCCCCACGATCTGGCCTGGGCGCTGGAGCATGCCGAAGCCCCCGACCAGCATCCGCGTTTCCGGGAAATCCCGCATCTGGGCGGCCTGCCCGGCCTGCTCGACGAGCTGGGCTAGGCCGGCCGGCTTTCCGCAGCATGACAGCAAGCTGAACGCGTGGAGAGAAACTTCACACGCTTGTGATCTACCTGACCCGGAATTAGCCCCGGCGCGGTCCCGCGCCGCCTAGACTGGCTGTGCGAGCAGGGGTTCAAGCATGTTTTTGGCAGCCATCACGGGAATCTGCCTGGCCAGTCATACGCCGGGCTTCGATCCGCTCTGGCGGGCGGACGGTTTCGACAATCCGGAAAGCGTCATCGCCGACGGGCGGGGCGGCTATGTCGTATCCAACGTCAACGGCGCGGGCGCTGAGGCCAATGGCGAAGGCTATCTGACGCGCCTGGACGCGGCCGGTGCCGTCGTCGGGGCCCGGCGCTGGGCCGGGGGGCTGAACGCACCGAAGGGCCTCGCCCTGGCGAACGGCCGGCTTTACGTCACCGACATCGACAGCCTGGTCGCCATCGACCCGCAGGACGGGCGCATCCTGCAGCGCTACCCGGTGGACGGCGCGCGCTTTCTCAACGACACGGCGGCCCATGACGGGCGCATACTCGTGTCCGACAGCGGCACCGGCCGGATCCACGTCCTGGACGGCGACGCGGTCTCGCTCTGGCTGGAGGATGACGCCCTGGCCGGAATCAACGGCCTGTGGCCGGAAACCGGCCGGCTTCTGGCGACCACGATGGAGCGCGGCGAGATCCTGTCCATCGACTGGCAGACGCGGGCGATCACCGTGCTCGCGGACGGCCTGCCCGACGCGGACGGCATCGCGCGCACCGCGCACGGCGGCTATGTCATCAGCCAGTGGCCGGGCGATGTGTGGTACTGGCGCGAGGGCGAAGACCCGCAGCGCATCTTCGAACGGCACGATCCGCCCGTGCTGATGAACGACCTGACGATCGTCGAGGACCGGGTGATCATTCCGCACTGGCTGCCCGGCGCCGTTTCGGCCTGGCAGATCACCTGCCCCCAGGACGACGGACTGAAACGAAAATGAACATCGCGGCCTTGCTCGCGCCCCAATCCCGGGCCAGCTTGCGCGCATGATTTCACTGCTTCTTTCCCTCGCCCTGCTGCAGCAGGATCCCGCCGTGGAGGCCCCCGCCGAAACCGCGGACACCCCGGCGGCGTCGCAGCCGGCCGAACCGGCCCTCGACCGGGCGGCCGCGCTGGCGGACATCAACGCCTATCTCAACTCCATCGAGACGCTGCGCGCCGACTTCACGCAGATCGCGCCGGACGGTTCGGCGGCCACGGGCGAGCTGTCGATGGCCCGGCCCGGCCGTTTGCGCTTCGAATACGACGACCCCAGCCCGATCCGCATCATTGCCGACGGCACCACGGTCGCGATCGAGGACCAGGCCCTGGAGACCGTCGACCGGGTGCCGCTGCGCTCCACTCCGCTCTGGTGGTTGCTGAAGGACGGGATCGATATCGCCGAGGATGCCGAGATCGTGGGCATGGAGAGCGAGTTCGGCTTTCTCTACGTCACCCTGCGCGACCCGTCCGGCGAGATGGAGGGCCAGATCATGCTGGTCTTCGCGGAACCGAGCTACGAGCTGCGCGAGTGGTTCGTCACCGACGCGCTGGGCGAGGTCACGCGTGTGAGCCTGAACGATGTGGAAACCGGCATGCGCCTGAACCCGCGCCTCTTCGTTATTCCCGAGGCGGAGGACCGCCGTGATTCGCGCCGTGGACGGTAAAAAGAGTTGATGCTTTTTCGCCACAGGCAATTTCTTTCTCATTTTTTATTTGCAGAAATCGGGACGCTGTGGCGTTATTACTACGCTGACTGAGAGGCAAAGGATCGGCGTCGTCCCCCCGCTAGCAGATCCCTTTTCTCGGTCGCGCCGGACTGATCCCCTCCCGGCGCTGCGCTGCAAGTGACAAGCGCACGGCTTGGCGCCCGGTCTCTCCCCCCTCGAGACCGGGCGCTTTCGTGTCCGCGCCCCGCAGCTTTGCCCTGTCCAAGCGGACGCGGGATCGCTAAATGTGCCTCATGCAATTCCAGGACGACCCCGAAGACGCGGACATCCCGCGCCTGCTCGACGAAATTCCGCTGCTCTACAAGGCGAAAGCCTTCGCGGAGAGCCTGAACGCCAATACCTGGTTCTCCCGGCTGGGCGAGCCGCTGGACGCGCGCGAACGCGACCTGGCGCGCACCTATCTGGACGGTCTGGGCTTTCCCGAAGCCGAACCGGCCCTGCTGTCGGGCTGGGACGAGGCCGCCGGCGCCGCGGAAAGCCTCGACACCGACCCGATGGGCTGGGAGACCGAGGAGATGCTGCGCACCGGCCTGGTCTCGCGCGTGCTCGACCGGCTCGACGAAGAGGCGGTCAATGCCGCGCTCACCCTGGTGGCGCAGAAGACCGGCGACACGGCACGCGACGCCGTGGAAGACGCCGCCGCGATCGCCGATGTCGAGGACATGGCCATCGTCCAGGCCGCCGCGGGCGCGCTGGCCCAGGCCGCCAACGGCGCCGCGCTGGTCATCCTGGCCGAAGCCGAGGACGACGAGCCGCCGCACCCCTTCCTGGCCCGCTGGCGGCTGTTCGCACGCGGGCGCTGGCCCGTGGGCATTGCCGGCGCCACCTACAACATCCTCTGACCGACCGAGATTTCCGAAGGACCGCCCATGACCGCCCTGACCCTTGCCAGCTGGAACATCAATTCCGTGCGCCTGCGCGCGCCGCTCGTCGCCGACTGGGTGCGCGAGGCCGACCCGGACGTGCTGTGCCTGCAGGAGATCAAGTGCCAGAACGACCAGTTTCCCGAAGAGGCCTTCCGGGAAATGGGTTTCCGGCATTTCCACGTGCGCGGCCAGAAGGGCATGCACGGCGTGGCGATCGCCTCGAAATTCCCGCTGGAGGACCTGGGCGACGAGGATCTCTGCCCCAAGGCGGAAGCCCGCCATCAGCGCGTCATGGTCGAAGGCATCGAGCTGCACAATTTCTACATTCCCGCCGGCGGCGACGAGCCGGACCCGGAGGTCAATCCGCGCTTTGCCCACAAACTGGCCTTCCTGGAGCGGATCGAGGCCTATTTCACCGAACGCGCCAAGGAAAACCCGCCGCTCGTCCTGGTCGGCGATTTCAACATCGCGCCCTATGAGCACGATGTCTGGTCGCACAAGCAATTGCTGAAAGTCGTCTCCCATACCCCGGTCGAGACCGAGGCGCTGGAACGCATCCGCCAGGCCGGCGACTTCGCCGACGTGGCGCGCGAGCTCGTTCCGATGGAGGAGAAGGTCTACTCCTGGTGGAGCTATCGCGCACGCGACTGGCGCAAGGCCAATCGCGGCCGGCGGCTGGACCATATCTGGGCCGCCCCCGCCGTGCGCGAGCGCGCCCTGGCCGGCGGCCGCGACGCCTTCCGCATCTGGGAAGACGTGCGCGGCTGGGAAAAACCGTCGGACCACGCACCGGTGGTGCTGGAAATCGGCGGCTGACCGCTCGCTGTCACGCAAACGCTTGTAATCGGACCGTTTCCCGTCGCATCCTGTGCGTCGGGGGGACTGGTTCATGCGCATTTTCCTGACCGCTACGATCGCGTGGCTGCTGCCGGCCTGTGCCGCATTCGCCCAGACCGGCGCGGACAGCCCGCAGGGCGCACCGGCCAACGCACCGGCCAGCGCATCGGCCAGCAGACCGCAGAGTGCGCTGGCCTGCATCGGCTCCGGCGATCCGGGCGGCCGCTATCATGCCCTGGCGGCGCGGCTGGCCGAGGCCGGGCCGGACGGCGCCGTGTGTGTCTTGCAGACCGCCGGCAGCGTGGACAATCTGCGCGGCATGCGCGAGGGCCGCTTCGCCTTCGCCATCGCCCAGAACGATCTGGCCTATCACCAGTATACCGGCAGCCACGGACTGACGCGCTGGCAGGACTTCGCGGCGGTCGCGCCCCTCTTCCCGGAATT
>Ga0207716_100113_pt1 | contig 79502 bp, 75 predicted proteins | sample TtaePargueraPR_FD_187739 | JGI IMG/M metagenome (GOLD analysis project Ga0207716, IMG submission 187739) | Aerobic enrichment media microbial communities from Bioluminiscent Bay, La Parguera, Puerto Rico - Tt and P2 (5) (SPAdes) | ecosystem: Environmental > Aquatic > Marine > Unclassified ... | reverse complement strand
CTCGTTTGGAGGTCAGGAGTTTCACGAGGCATGCCAGAGCGTACACCGGCGCCCAAAGCAGATTAATGGGCGCCCGCAACATGTCCCATCCCAGCGCTATCCGGTTGGTTGCGATGGCACCGGGATAATGGAAATGGCGGTCAATAAAGGCCGGTATCCGCGCCCGGCAGTCGTCAAAGTAGCGTGCAATGCCCGAGCGGATGGCCTGCTCTATCTCAAGTTCGGAGACGTTGGGCTCGGGCGAGGTGGCAGTGGGCATAGTGGCAGGCGTGTCGGCAGGCAAGTGAGTGTCTGTGGCATTAAAGCGCAATTGAGAAAACCGTGACAGGTTTGTTTTTAACAGCTGACTATTACGATTGGTAGAACTATCTGACAGCCGCAAGCAGTTCGGAGCCTGTCATCTTCAAGGGTGAGACTCAACGTCCACAACCTGTCCGTTTCTCAGGGTGACTACCTGCCGAAACTGGTTGTTGGAGAAGTCATACAGCCACTCCTGAATCAGTACCGGTTGCAGGGTTTGCCAGCTTTCCCAGCGTTTGCGAAGCGGGGGTGCCTGCCACTCCAGGCGTTTGGAGATCGGTTCTCCACAACGGGCGATCAGCTCGTATTCGGTTTTGATAAGCCTCAGCATGTTTGGGGTACAGCGGGGGGAATCGCCGGCATGGAATCCGTATCCCAGGGTGTCAACCCGGGCGAGCTTGCCATTGCGAAAGATCAACCGCTGCATGAAGCGCTGGGGGCCGTGGTTGTAGTACCAGTGCGCTTCGGTCTGCACCACACCCAGGCCGGGCACCGTCGCACTGGGGTATTCCGCAACATAATCCGGTGGCCCGCAGCGTTCCTCCACCTCGATGGGCCAGGCACCGTTGCTGACCAGCGAGCTGCCGCAGCGAAGTTCGCCGTGGCTGGTCTGGGCAAGGGCGACGAGGGCGGCGAACGTCAACAGGGCCAGTAGTGGCTTGAGGTTATTCATGCTGTGACTTTGCGCTGGTTTGGTGTTTCGATGCAATACTACGTCTTTATCTGAACAGCGGACTGATAGGGTGCTGAATGTGCCCGTTGCGGGATTGGGGGGAGAGGTTGGTTTATGGCAGGTGAAACTGCATGAAGAACATATCGTCAGAACAAGGTCTAGCGGACATGCTGCAATCCAACGCCGCCGTGTTGCTGTTGTTCGGCGGCCCGCACTGCGGTGTCTGCCAAACCATCAAGCCGCAACTTGAAAAGCTTGCCGCCGATGAGTTCCCCGGGCTGGTCACCGCCTACATCGACTGCCAGGATACCGCCGGCGCCGTGTGCGCAGCGCGGGGCATTTTTTCGTTGCCGGTGGTGCAGCTCTGGTTCGAAGGACAGCGCTTTGCGGAGTTTGTCCGGGTGTTTTCGCTGGGCGAGGTCCGGAATGCGATAGAGCGGCCTTATCGTGCGTTGTTCCAGACGGGGCAGGAGGTACCTTACAAAAATCCTAAGGCGTAGAGCGGAATAATGATTTATGTTCCACGTCTGAGTAAAAGTAAGTAAAACAAGGATGTTCGTATGACAGATTTTGGCCCGGCTTATCAGCCACTGGTGGCTGCACTTTGGTACCTGCTCCTTATCGCCATTATTGGCGGCCTCCTAAAATCTCCCTGGTTCAAGGGCAAGTTCGGTGAGTTCCTCGTCAACTTCTCTGCGCGGCGTTTTCTGGATCAATCCCGTTACCATCTGATCAAGAACGTGACACTCCCCACCGACGACGGCACTACGCAGATCGATCATGTTTTGGTTTCGGAGTTTGGCGTCTTCGTGGTCGAGACCAAGAATATGAAGGGCTGGATTTTCGGTAGCCCCCAGCAGCGTTTCTGGACCCAGAAGATTTTCCGGTCCAGTCAAAAGTTCCAGAATCCTCTACGCCAGAACTACAAGCACGTGAAGACCTTGCAGACTCTGCTCGGGCTAAGTGACCACCAGATGCATTCGGTTGTGGTTTTTGTAGGTGACAGCAAGTTCAAAACGCCGATGCCGGAAAATGTGACCAAGGGTTTGGGGTATGTCCGTTATATCAGGTCGAAAACGGACCGGGTGCTGAGCCCGGAACAAGTGGCAGAAGCTCGGGAAAGGGTGGCTTCCGGTCGCCTCAAGCCCTCATTGGCCACGGATCATGCGCACGTTCGACACGTGAGAGGGTTGGTTGCCGAGCGTTACGGTGCACCACCCCGTAGCTTGAGTGGAGGGCTTCTCAAGATCCTGGTTTTGCCGGTCATGCTGTTGGGGATCGGAGTGATTGCAGTGATTGCTTATTCGAATTTCATTACCGGGGCAGTGGCGATAGGCCAGCAACACGCAGCTGACCATCAAAGGGTAATCGCCCCGCAACCGGCCCCTCGTCCACCTGAAATCCAACCAAAACCGGAGACCAGAAACACGGGGGCCAGAACAGTCTCGGGTAGTGGGTCTCAGCGTGTTCATCAACCTCCCTCTGAGTTGTTCTTGGCAAGGCAGGAATGCAATTCACTGATTGCTGCCGCAATTGGTAATCGGGATCCGCGTCTTCTACGAGACCGGGATAAAGCGTGTGTACGGTATAAGGCCCTGAAGGGAGAGACTCAGTGAACCAGAAAGGGGTACTTACCACATGGAACGACGCCAAGGGCTTCGGCTTCATCACTCCGGAGGGTGGTGGTGAGCGGGTTTTTGCTCACATCAGAAGTTTTGCGGGGCGTGGGCGCCCGGTTTCCAATCGCAAGGTGGTTTACAGAGTCGTCAGGGACGATCAGGGCCGGCCCAGGGCAGGGGGTTTCCAATACGTGGGAGCTGCCCGAATCGGCGCCAACGTGGCGCCAGGGGTATGGGTAGCCGGGACTTTTGTGCTGGGGTTTTTCGCCATTCTGGCCGGCCTGTTGTATCTACATTATCTGCCAGTCTCCATTCTGGCCGCCTACGGTGTGGTGAGTCTGTTGTTGTTTGTGATGTACTGGATTGATAAACGGGCTGCGCAGCGGGGTGCGCAACGCACAGCTGAGAAGACGCTGCATATCTTTGAGCTCTGCTGTGGCTGGCCGGGTGCTTTGTTGGCGCAGCAAATCTTCCGGCATAAAACCCGGAAGGGAAGCTATCAGTTTGTCTTCTGGCTGGCGGTTCTGGCCAATCTCGGCGCACTCGGGTGGTTACTGGTTGCTCCCGGGGCCATAAGTTGGCGGCAACAATTGGGCTTTGATTTGTCGACGTTGATACAGCCGCTTATCTGGTGAAGGCAAATGCGCTTTTTGATGTACCAACGTCGTGTTTTCAGTTGCTAACTTCGATTACGGTCCGTCGCGGTCTTGCGTTTAAGGCCTTTGAGAATCTCGGGCACCTTGAAGGGCAGCAGTGTCCTGGCCGCTTTTAGAAGGTTGATAACAACATTCATCCGCTTGTACCAGAGTACGCGGCGAATCTTCTGCTGCATGGGGCGGTAGCCTTCCAGATACAGCTCGTCCACACGGTCGGCGTTGTTGGTGAGGCTGTAACTGCTTAAATCCAGTGGCACCACGATGTCTGCGTTTTTCAGTTGCTTGCGGGTGTTAAAATCGATCCCGATGTTGATGGCGTTGCTGATCACATCAAACGTGTCCTGCGGTTTCGGGTAGCGGCTGACATGGCTCAAATCAATGGCCACCGTAATACCCGCGCCCATTTTCGCCAACGGCGAAATCGGGACATTTTCCACCAGCCCGCCGTCGACCAAGGTCCGGCCACCTATCTCCACCGGTACAAACAGGCCGGGCACCGCCATGGACGCGCAGACGGCATCCGCCAGATTGCCTTCCCGGAAGATCAGCTGCTCGCCGGTTTCGATATCCGTTGCGCAAATGGCCAGGGGAATCAGGGCGTCTTCGATCCGGCGATCCCCCAGATCCCGATGGATCATCTCCCGAATGGCATTGGTACTGAAAAGGCCACCGCGCTCCAGGGTGAAGTTAATAATCTTCGACAGATTCAGCGTGGAGCAAATGGACAGTATGGATTCTGCCGGGCGGCCGAAGGCGTGGTAGCTGGCGACCAGTGCCCCCACGCTGGTACCCGAAATGCAATGAATCCGGATTTGCTCTTCCTCGAAGGCTTTCAAAACGCCAATGTGAGCAATACCCTTGGCGGCACCGCCCCCAAGCGCCAGACCGATGCGGGTGTTAAACGGGTTGAGTTTCATGCCGGGGGCCTGCTGTTGTGACGGATGGTGTTATGGTGGAAAAGTCCGGAATGGATTTTAACAGACCAGACTTACCTCGCTCGCGCATTATTCACAATTGAAGCGGGGCCGGTTTTCCGTTACATCTACACCTTCGCTTACGGCGAAGGCCGTCTTCTTAACCGATAGATCAGGGGAGCTCGACAATGTCGGAATCATCACTCAAGGACCAATTGGGCAGCGCGGTGAAAGACGCGATGCGAAACAAGGATAAAATCCGGCTTGTTACCCTGCGTATGGCTCAGGCGGCTATCAAACAGATCGAGATCGATGAGCGCCGCGAACTGAGTGACGAAGACGTTCTTAAGGTGTTGGATAAAATGCTCAAACAACGCCGCGACGCCGCCAGTCAATACGATGAGGCCGGCCGCGGCGAGCTGGGCGACAAGGAACGGGCGGAGATGGCGATTATCGAAGAGTTCATGCCCGCTGCCCTGACCGAAGACGACCTGGACAGCCTGATCCGGATGGCGATCAGCGCAACCGGTGCCCAGGGCATGCAGGACATGGGGCGTGTCATGAATGAGTTGCGCCCCCAGGTACTGGGGCGGGTCGACATGGGCCATCTGAGCAAGAAGGTACGGGCTGCGTTGGCGGGTTAGTGGCAGCCCCTGCACCGCGGTGATTCGCGATAAACCGCTCGCGCCCGGACAATGGCGGCAGTAACGGTCGAACTACTTCCTGAAAAACAGGAGGAAACCGCCCGCCGCTGAGGCTGCAGCGCCACCTATCAGATACCACATGGTCTCATCCGTAAAGCGGCCGGTGACCGTCTCGATCACCTGGTTGCCCACGGACTGTGTTGATTGGTAGCCGAAATAGAGTAGGGCAAGCCCCACCACCAGCAGAATGACACCGATCAGTTTTGAGCTTCCCATTGTTTTCTCCCTGTGAGGTTTGCGGTTAGTTTCATTCCAACGGTGAGTACCCTATAAGGGGCAAATACCCGAGATCCATGAGGTGAGTATGAACACAGGCCCGTGGCACGAGCAAGCAGTGACGCTGATCCGCCAGGCGGTGCTGGCGCCATCCAGTCATAACACTCAGCCGTGGCGCTTTCGCATCTCGACCTCCACCATTGACCTGTACGCCGACCGAACGCGTGCCTTGCCCGTCAATGATCCGGCGGATCGTGAGCTGACAATAAGCTGTGGCTGTGCGTTGTTCAACCTGTGCGTCGGCGCGGCCGGCATCGGCCTTCTCGCGCAGGTTCAGCTGCTGCCAGCTCCGCATGAACCGGATTGGTTGGCCCGGGTAGCTTTTACCGGTGGGCCGGAGGATGCCGGCGTGGATGCCTCGCTTGCCCGGTTCATCCCGCAGCGGCGAACCTATCGCAAACGCTTTGCGCCACGTGAGGTTGATGCAGCTGTTCTCGCTGAACTGGTCGACGCGGCGAGGTCAGAAAGCGCATGGCTGTTGTCGCTGGCTACCTCGGAGGCGCGGCAGCAAGCGGCGAGCCTGGTCGCCGTAGGCGATGCCGCCCAGTGGGCCGATGTGAACTGGCGGCGTGAACTTGCGGGCTGGATGCACCCGCTTCGCCGTGGTGACGGCCTGACCGTCTCAGCGTTGATGGGACCAGTGGTGCGGGCAGTGGTTCGTGCTTTCGACATGGGAGGCAGTGTTGGTGCGAAGGATAGCGACCTCGCAGAGGCATCACCTCTGCTGCTCGTGCTCGGGACGGAGCACGACGATCTGGCCACCTGGCTCGCAGCCGGCCAGGCGCTGCAGCGCGTCCTGCTGACGGCGTGCAAGCACGGCTTGCAGGCCTCCTATCTCAATCAGCCGGTGCAGGTGGCGCCGTTGCGGTCCAAGCTGAGAAACCTCATTGGCGTTGGATTCCCGCAGATCTTTCTGCGAATAGGGTATCCGGCAAGCGAGATTGCCCCGGCACCCCGCCGCGAGGTCGCCGCGGTGATCGATACCGCCGTATGACTTGGTCAGAGGCAGGTGGCTTGAGCATCACCGCGGCCACAATATGAGCGGGGAAGGTTGGCGAAAATCCCCCGGCCTGGGTACCTGATAGAGTTTTAGCTTATCTGCCGACTCTGGCCGGACCAGTGTTGCGCCCGGAGGGCTTTCTTGTCGACTTTTCCGATGGCTGTCAGGGGCAGTTCGTCCACAAAGATCACTTTCTTGGGCGAATTGACGACGCCTTTGTGTTGGGTGACGTAGGTGATAATGTCCTGTTCGCTGCAGCTACTGCCCTGTCTTGGCACGACAACAGCGGTTACCTGCTCGCCCCATTTTTCGTGAGGAATACCGATCACAGCAGAAGATGCCACGTTGGGGTGCTGGGCCAGGCAGTTCTCAACCTCGCTGGGATACACATTGAAGCCGCCGCTAATGATCATGTCTTTGTTGCGATCCACCAGGTACAGGTATCCATCGGAATCCATTCTCGCCATGTCGCCGGTGTGCAACCATCCACCTGCAAACACCTTGTCGTTTTCTTCGGGACGATTCAGATACCCCTCCATGACAAGAGGGCTGCGCACGCACAGTTCACCGATTTCCCCGGTTTTAACGGGCCTGAGGTCGGCACCCAGTAGCTGCACCTGATTACCTACAATGACTTTTCCGCAAGAGCGTAACCGCTCCGGTTGATCCACGAGGTGATCCTTCTGTGGAAGGTAGCTGATGGTCATTGGGGCTTCGGCCTGCCCGTACAGCTGGCCAAAAACCTGGCCAAATGTCTGCAGGACCTGCCGTAACCGGCTTGGCGCGATGGGTGAGGCTCCATACAAGACCAATGACAGTGATGAATGGTCAAAAGTGCTGAGTTCCGGGTAGTCCAGCAGCCCGTAAATCTGGGTTGGAACCAGGAAGGAGAAGTTAATGCGGTGTCGCTCGACTGCTTTCAGGAAGGCTTCGGGGCTGTATTTGTCCATCAGGTAGACAGTGCCGCCTTTGAGCAAAGCGGGTAACAGCAATGAGCCTGCAGCATGGGAGATCGGGGTTGTCACCAGATATCTGGGGCACTCTGGCCATTCATAGGTGGCGAGCATTTGCATGACCATGGTGGTCGTTGTCCGATGGGTATGAATAATGCCCTTGGAACGGCCTGTTGTGCCGCCGGTGTACGCGAGCCTGTAAATGGCGCAGGGATCGTCAGGGGGCGACATAGGGGTGTTGTCCAATGTCGCAGCCTGATTGATCAGTCCTGGCCGGGAGGAGGAACCGTCAATCTCCAGAATCCGGGGTACCGCACCATGCAGGAGTGGAACTCTGTCTCCATAGTTGCGGTCATCAATGATCAGGGCATTTGCTGAGGCGTCAGCCAGTATGAATGTATGGTCCTCCGGCGAGGCCATCGGGTGTAACGACAGGTATTTCAGTCCCAGCAGCTGGACTGCGATGAGGACAATCAGCGCTTCCAGGCGATTGCTGGTCAGCAGGGCAACGGTATCTTCCGCTTTCAGGCCCTGTTGTTGCAGCGCACGAACCATTTGCCAGCTCAGACACTCCAATTGATGGTAGGTGATGCTCTGATCATCTGAATGTACGGCGATCTGGTTGGGGTTCTGGCGCAAGGCCCGCAGGTATAGCTGTGGAATGGTTTCACTGTCGTGGACAAGGTTGGCCCGGGATGGCATGAGGAGGTCTCCGTAACTGGTTTTCAATTGGTTGGCCGCGCTCGCCGTCGGTGCAGCATGTAACCGGCGGCGAAGGGGGCGCTAGCAAATTGCAGAGCCGGCCGTTCAGGTCCGTTGCCAGGGGTAGCCCTTTTCATTTAGCTCGGTCTGGTATTTCTTGAGCAAAACGTTGTACTCGTCCCAGATTGCCTGGCCATCAAAACCCGCTTCATTCATGTCTTTAATCCAGGCCCGAACGTATTTTTCAGAATGCTCGAACAGCTTCTTTCGCTCTTCCTCGGTCCATCTGATGACTTCAATGCTGTTGCCAATTTCTCCTGTAGGCAGCTTACTGAGCACGTCTTCGTTTTCCTTGATCAAGTGCTCGGCATAGTAATTCACCATATCTGAGCCAATCTGACGAAACAGGCGCTTCTGATCGTCCGAAAGGTCGTCCCAGACCCATTTGTTCATTACCATCCCCATGCCGGCGATCTGGCCCCAGTTCACTAAAGCTACACTGGTGGATACCTCGGCTGTTTTGAAGGCTCGCATGGCATAGAGATAGCCTCCACTGCAGTCGATTAGGCCGCTATCGAGAGCTTGGTAGATTTCGCTATATGTGAAGTTCACCAGATTTGCGCCGACTTCATTCAGGATCTTTCCGTAAATCGCCGAAGCTCGTACTTTCTTACCGTTCAGGTCGTCAAGGCTGCGGATCCTCACATCACCGGCACACTCCAACTGCATCTGGCTGGTTGTGAAGTTGGTGATGTAGACGACATCGTTCGCGTCGAATGCTCGTTGGAGATCTTTGTTGGTGGTCATGAGGTCGTACATGGCACGCATACCCACCCAAGGGTCTGCTTCTGGAACAGGGATGTCGCCGACACTCAAGGCTCGCATTTCCTGGGGGGAATAAGCAGCCCAAGTAGTACCCAGCTCTGTAGTGCCTGCCGAGACGCCACCAAGAATGGCACTGGCTTTAAGCAATGATCCGCCCCAATGGAACTCGATGTTCAAGCCGCCGCCTGATTTCTCATTCAGCTGATCGGCAAAATATTGCATTGCTTGCGCTCGTGCTCCCCGATTGGGGGTCGCCTCAGCATATCGGAAGGTGATTTCCGTGCTTGCATGGGCAAGGGTAACTACCGAAAGAACAGAGCTCAGTGCTAAAGACGTAAGTACGGTTTTCGCTTTCATTATTGTTTTCTCCTGCGAACCATAAGGAAAAGCTTGGCAGCTTCCTTTGAAAAACCTAGCAGCGGAGGTAACGATCAACCAATTGCAATGGTGTATGGGTTGTATGCCGCGACATCATGGTTTGGATGGCATGACGGGTATGCTGTAACGGCATTGAAGGGTTCGGATGAACGTCGGAAGCTGTAGGGTGGGGAGCCGGCTACTGGCTAAGGGCAAACAGGTGTCCCGGTTTCAGGGGGCGGCACCAATCTTGCTGAGGTTCATTCGCCACGTTTCCGGTAGACTCCCCGTTACTACCTAACAGTTCTGTGGAGCCATCATGAGTGATAACCCGTCAATGCACGCCCTGGCTATGGATGGTGAGGAACGGTACGACTACTTTCTCGACGCGGTGATTGAGGAACGTGAGGTATGGATACTGGTCAATGCCGACAATCGCTTTCTGAAGATCGTCTCGGACGAGGACCGTGTGGCGTATTTACCGGTCTGGCCGGGCGAGCAATTCGCCATTGAGTATGCGAAGGGAACGGATGAGCTTGCTCCAAAAGCGATCTCGCTGCCGGACTTTTTCAATAAGTGGGTGCCGGGGTTAACCCGGGACGGGCTTGAGGTTGGTGTCTTTCCCGGCGCAGAAAGTGACGTCTGGATTACCGCACCGGAGGAGCTGAAGCGGGACCTGCAAGAGGTGTTGTCGGGTTCGGGCTTCTAGGTACCTTCCAGGCAAAACGCCAGGACCGTACAGCCGGGACCGCTTGATTATTCAGGAGCCATCATGAACAAGATTCACATCGACATCGTTTCCGACATCGCCTGCCCCTGGTGCGCTATTGGCTATGCCCGCCTGGAGCGGGCCATGGAACAGCTGGCGCCCGAATTCGAGTTCACCGTTAAGTGGCATGCGTTCGAGCTGAATCCGGACCACCGCGGCGAAGGTGAGCCGATCCTGCCGGCGCTGGCCCGAAAGTACGGGCGCAGCGAGTCGGAGATGCGCGCCAACCAGACTCAGATGATGGGGATTGCAACGGAGCTGGGCCTCAACTTCGAGAAAATGCAGGAACGATTTACCTGCAATACCTTTGATGCCCATCGCCTGGTCAAGTGGGCCGACGAACAGGGTCAGTCGACTGCAATGAAACAAGCGTTGTTCGAGGCCTATTTTGGCCGGGCGGAAGCTGTCTCGGAGCCAGAGGTGCTGCTCAGGTGCGTTGAAGCGGCCGGTCTGGAGCCTGAAAGCGCCCGCGCCGTGCTGGAGACAGACCAGTACGCCCGGACAGTGCGCGAGGATGAGGCCAGGTATCAGCAGGCCGGTATTTCATCGGTCCCGGCGTTTGTGATCAACGACAGGTACCTGATCTCCGGGGCGCAGGAGCCGGAGTCTCTGGTGCAGGCGTTTCGGGAAATTGCCGGGGAGTCTGAATAGCAGTTGTTCAAATCTCCCGCGCGGAGGGAATGCCTGCAAACACGCTGTCTGAAAGCCAGTTCTGGATGTTACGGGTGAGGGCGGATGGCCCGACCAGGGTCATGCTCCTGTCAGCAACGGCCGCCCTGTAGGTTTTGTCTCCCATCCAGCAAGCCACCATGGTTCTCAAGTCGGTGGTGAAGTAGACATCGACGTCCTTCCCGGGGTTTTCGAGGCAGATATCCACAGTGCAGCCGTGCACCAGCAGCCACCAGTTGTTCAGCTTTGGCAGGTCGGTGAACTCGAACTTGATCACTGACTGGTTCCCCGGCAGGCATTCGGTTTTGATGCTGCGCTGCAGATAAAGCATCAATAGCCCTACGTCGATGTGGGTTTCCCTCAGATCGCCACGAGCCCACCGCATACCCCATTCGCCGAGCGCCCTGATCAGCGGAAGTGTTTCCTTGCCGGCCTGGGTAAGGTAATACTCGGAGCCGCGCTGGCCGGGTATTTTCTTGCGCAGGATGAGCTCGGCATCGGCCAGTTCATTCAGGCGCTTGGTGAGAATGGAAGGCGAAATGAGGGGGAGCCCGCGCTGCAACTCATTGAAGCGGGTGGCGCCCATGTGGAGCTCGCGGAGAACGAGAAAGGTCCACTTCTCCCCCAGCAGTTCCAGGGCTTTGGAGACAGGGCAGAACTCTCCGTATTCCATGTTCCCCTCGCAGTGACTCACTTCTTTCATTGTAGTTGGGAGCTACAGAAAGCGTAGTTGGTTACTACGGACCGGGAAGTATTTCGCCGGTTGTCGTTTGCCTAGGATAAACCCATCAGACCGATGCGGCTCTGATAATCCCAACCAAACGATACAGCGGAGAAATGCACCATGCCACTCATCACCGTAAATCTGATTGAGAACGTGTTCAGCAAGGAACAAAAAGCGCAGATGATCAGCAAGTTGACCGACACGATGGTTGCAATAGAAGGCGAGGCGATGCGCCCGGTCACCTGGGTCAAAATCGAAGAGGTCGCCGAAGGCCAGTGGGGTATCGGCGGCAACCCCCTCACCGCGGCAATGATTCATGACATGCAGCAAGGCTGACTATTCCACACCGGCGTAGTCGGGATCGGGGTCGACGCCGCGCAGTAGGCCCCGAAAACCCGATAATCCGTCGGCTGGAGGTTGGTGCGGGGCCCTTTCCGCCCCGGCTCAACGGCTCTGAATCATGCCGTCCTCATCCGAGATGACAATTTCGACCCGCCGGTTCTGTTGCCGTCCGGCGCTGGTTTCATTGGTCGCAACCGGATACGCCTCACCGTAACCCATGACTTCTATCCGGCTGCGAGCAATGCCTTCCGCCGTCAGGGCATCCCGTACGGCCATTGCCCGTCGCTCGGACAGATCCTGGTTGTAGGATTCGGCACCGGTGCTGTCGGTGTAGCCCTCAACCCGCACCCGGCGGTTGCCATACTGCAACATGAAGTCTGAAAGCCGCTGAACAGTGCGCAAACCGGCAGGCTTCAGGTCCGCCTTGTTGAGATCGAACAGCACATCACCGAGAGTCAGCACCATGCCGCGCTCGGTTTTCTCGGCCTGCAGAGCCTCCATCTGCGCCCGCAGTGCTTCGGCCTCGCTTTTACTCATCTCCAGCATGACTTGCTGGCGCCGTGCCTCGGCAGAACTGATGTCTTCCTGCAGTTTCGCGCGCAATCCCTGCTGTTCAGCAATCTGTGCGTGGCGGTTGGCAAGGTAGGCCACGTGTTCCACCTGGCCGATGTCAGCGTCGTCTTTCAGCAGGGCGTCCGCCCGGTCCAGTTGCGTCTTGGCGCTGCGAAGCTGGGTCGCGGCGCTGCGCGCCACATACGGATCTTCCGCGATGGTGTTATAGGCCAGGCGGGCTTCTTCGACCCGGGCATTCTGTTCGGGGGCGCTGGCGCAGCCAACCATCAGTAGGGGTAGCCCGGCTGCCAGGATTGTAGACAGGGTATGGATTTTCATATCAGTCTCCTTGCTCCGGGCTTACTGTGGGTTCGATTCCATTTGATTGCGGAGGTTTTCGATGCTGCTGTTGATCTCGGCCACCGCCTGCCGGGCTTTCTCGGTTTCGGCGCGGGCGCCTGCCAGCTGGGCATCAACGGCGGCCTGCTCCAGTAATCTTTCGGCTTGCCGGTACTCCTCCCGGTCGATCAACTTACGGGCATCGGCCAGTTTGTTCTGGGCCTGATTCAGTAAAACCGGCTCGAATCTCCTGGCATCGGTCGCTTCGGCTTGCTGAATAGACGTTTCTGCCCACTGCAGCTGGCTGTCCGGTCGTGGCCCGGGGCCGGCACAGCCAATGAGTGAGGCGGTCAATCCGAGCAGGATCAGGAGGCGTGTGTAGCGTTTGTGCGGCTTCATGAATAAACTCCCTTGTTCCTGATATTTCCTGTGAGGTGGTGCCTGCGGAATTGTTAATTCATGTAAACGTTCAGTGTCACTATAGCAGTCCGCAGGGAAGACCAAGAAAGAATCGCTCAAAAAATAACCAGGATTGCCGGTCCTGGCCAGGTTGTTGCCCGGGTTTCATCATTACCGGCACGCCGGAGCCCTGTTACCCTGGAGTTATCATGGCAAAACACCCTATCGAAGCGCGGCAACGCGCAACGCTGAGTCGGCTGGAAAAGTTCAGTCGTTTCACTGACAGCAGTATTGGCATTCCCTTTACCCGGCTGACCATCGGCGCGGAGGCGATCATAGGGCTGGTCCCGGTCATAGGGGATTTTGCCGGCCTGGTGTTATCCAGCTATGTATTGATCGAAGCGCAGCGCGCGGGCGTCAGCCGGGCGGTAAAGTTGCGTATGTTGCGCAATATGGGGATCGATTTTCTGGGCGGGATGCTGCCGGTGGTGGGGGATGCGTTCGATGCCATCTATAAGGCCAATACCCGTAATACCCGCCTGCTGAAGAATTACCTGGAAGAACAACTGGCCGTCGAACCGCCTGCGCCGCCGTTTCCCTGGAAAACCCTGGTCGGGCTGTCGATTCTGTTTGCGGCCATGGCGGGCGGCGTGGCGCTGATTCTGTAAGGCCTCTTTTGCCGCACGGTTCAGGCGGTGTTCGTCTATCCTCAAAGCGCTGCCAGGAGATCCTTACCACCAACAAGAACAAGATTGCCAAAGGGGCACCGCAATGGCTCAGTATGACTTTCTCATCGAAGGCGGGCGTTATTTTGACGGCACCGGGGCGCCGTCTTTCATCTGTAACCTGGCCATCAGGGATGGTCGCATTGCGAAGGTCTGTGCCGAGCCGATTCCTCATGATGAAGCGGATCGGGTGATCGATGCCAGTGGCTGCTGGGTTACGCCGGGGTTTCTGGATACCCACACCCACTACGATGCCGAGTTGCTGGTCAGTCCCAGCCTGTCGGAGTCGGTCCGTCACGGGGTGACCACGGTACTGGTGGGCAGTTGCTCCCTCAGTATGATCTGCAGCAGGGATGAGGATGCTTCGGATATTTTCACCCGGGTGGAGACGGTGCCGCGGGAGCGGGTGCTGCCCATTCTGCAGACCCACAAAACCTGGTCTACGCCGCGGCAATGGGTGGCACACATCCGGCAGGTGCCGCTGGGTCCCAATGTCATCAGTTTTCTGGGGCACAGTGATCTGCGGGTGGGTGTGATGGGCCTGAGTCGGGCGACGGACCTGGCAGTTCAGCCAAGTGAGGAAGAATTGCAGGCCATGGAACGGTTGCTTGAGGAAGCCCTCGATGAGGGGTTCCTGGGGCTGTCCACCATGTGCCTTAAATGGGACAAGGTGGACGGCGACCGGGAATGGTCCAAGAGCCTGCCGAGCACCTACGCCCGCTGGAAGGAGGTTGCCCGGCTGAACCGGTTGGTACGCCGCTATGGCCGGGTGCATCAGGGGGCACCCAATGCCGCGACGCCGTTGCAGATTCTGCAGTACGTGCGGGAGTGCCTGGGCTGGCTGCGTCGGCCATTGAAAACCACGCTGATCAGCCAGATGGACCTCAAGGGCAGTGCCTACCTCACCAATCTCACCCGGCTCACCTCGAAGGTAACCAATGCACTGCGCGGCGATTTTCGTTGGCAGGTGTTGCCCACCCCCTTCACGGTGTACGCCGATGGCATTGATGTGGTGTTTTTTGAAGAGTTCGGGGCAGGGGAAATGGCGCTGGATCTGAGGGATGCCGTTGAGCGCAACCAGCTGCTCAGGGACGAGGCGTACCGCCGGGATTTCCGCAAGTTTTACGGTGAGAAGCTGAGCCCGCGGGTGTGGCAGCGGGACTTCGGCGACGCCATGATCATCGATTGCCCGGACACCTCGCTGATTGGCAAGAATTTTGAAGAAGTGGCACGGGCCCGCGGTGTCCACGTGGTGGATCTGTTTCTGGACCTGGTGGTGGAGTTCGGCAAACAGATCCGCTGGTATACCACCGTAGGCAATCACCGCAAGCCGGTGTTGAAACGGATGGTGAAAGACCCTCGCGCGCTGATTACCTTCAGCGATGCCGGCGCCCACATCCGTAATATGGCGTTCTACAACCTGCCCCTGCGCATGCTGAAACTGGTGCAAGAGTCCATCGCAGACGGCGACCCGGTCATGACCATGGAGCAGGCCGTTCACCGCCTGACCGGCGACCAGGCCGACTGGTTCGGTGTCGATGCCGGTAGAATCCGGGAAGGGGATCGGGCGGATGTGGTGATCCTGGACCCGTCCGGCTTTGATCAGGATCTGGAGGCGGTTTGCTGGGCAGAAATGGAGAACTTTGACCTGCAACGGCTGGTGAACCGCAACCCGGGCATTGTGAAGACGGTGCTGATCAACGGCAAACTGGCGGTGGAGGATGAGCAGCTATCGCCCGGGCTGGGGCGGGAGATGGGGTTCGGAGTGTTTATTCCCGCCCGTTAGACTGCGCCCTGGTGGTTGCAACTCGCTTGAAACAGCCGCCACCGATGGCGTTATACTGGAATCACCGAAAACAACCAGGTGACAGTCGTATGCGCGATATCGATGCCCTGGACTATTGGCACCAGCAGGGCCCCGCCTATTTTCGTGACCTTTCGAGCCTCGGTGCGTTACCGGACGAGGTGATCCTGCGCCTGTTGCAGGAAGGGCGGGTAATCAGTCTCGATGCAGGGGACAGCCTGTATGCGGTGGGCGATCGCAGCGATGCCTTCTACATCGTGCTTGCCGGCAAAGTCGGTACCTGGATGCCTCGACGAGACGGCGGCTGGACCCTGGCCCGTTGCCATGAACCGGGTGACGATATGGGGTTTGTTCCGATGATCGCGCTTTCGAACCGCCCTGCCACCACCCGGGCCGACGAAGATTCTGTGGTTCTTGAAATCAGTTGTGGTCACTTTCTCAACCTGCATCAACAGGAGCCGGACGCCTTTGGCCTGATGCTCCTCAATCTGGTTCGTGGTATGGCCCGCTCCATCATCAATATGGCGTCGATGCTGGCGGAACAGGATTTTGAGTTGCACCAGACTTACTCTAGGTCGCCGCCCCCCGGCGGCCACTGAGTTTACCGATCAGGAACTGGGTGGCCCGCAACAGCCCGATTAGCAGCGGAGCCACCAGCCACAGCAGCCAGCTGCCGAGGTAGAGGGCGGGAATCAGCAGCAGCAACCAGCCGGCAAACTGAACGGCCACCGTGGGGTAGCCAAGGACGTCCGCAACACCGGCGAGCAGATCGTTGATGATGCTGGGGTGGGCAATGACGAGGTAGCCAGCACCGATAACTACCGGCCATTTGGCGTAGCGTGCGCTGCTCAGCACCATCCGTCCGCTCCGGGTGACGCGGGCGGCCAGGGCAGCAGAACGGGTGCCCCGGCTGGCACCTTTGGTGGTGACTGCCGCCGCTCGTCCCAGGCGCAGCACCTTCACGGCACTGGCAAACACCAGTACATCGACTGAAGCCCAGCCGACATCACCGGCGGTAATCTCTTCTCTTGAGCGGTAGTTCATTTCCAGCGTTCGAATGCCGCTGGCGAAAAACCGGTTCAGCCCTTCCAGCACCCGCTCGGTGCCGACCCACTGGGTGTTACCCTCGGCGTCGACGATGAACTGGCCGAGGAAGTCGTGGCCTTCACTGGCGATAAAATTGACGGCGTACCAGCCGCGCTCCTCAGGCGACAGCTTGGCGCGGGGCTCAGATGCCGGGTTGTCCGGCTGGCTGTTGCTGGCGGTGCCCTCGCCAGGGTTCTCAGGGTGGTCATCCGGCGCGTCATTAAAGTATTGCCGGATGGCTTCGTAGCGCCGGGCGGCGGCGTTCATCAGTTCGATGGAGCCAATCGGCTGGCGCACAAAATGCTGGATCGGGGGCAGGATGTTCTCGCCATAACGTCCCAGGATGTCCTGGAATTCCGGTTCCGCGCCATACAGCGGGAACAGGGTGCGGGCCATGTCAGGGTAGCGCAGGAAGGCAGCCTGGGCCTTCACCAGCAGCAGCGGGTCCTCGGCAAGATCGAGCAGCACCGCCTGAACCTCGACCGGTTGCTCCTCAATGCCGGTAAAACCGTCCAGCACGTCGCCGGCGTGGATCTGTATCAGCTTCTGCTCGATAGGCACCGGCCGGGCAAGCAGACTGAACGTTGCCGCCAGGAGCAGGGCGAGGCTACAGATCAGGAGCAGTTTTCTCACAGTCACACCACTCGATAACGGGGCGCAGGCATGGAGCCTGCGGGCGGGTTATGGTTTCATGCCGGTAATCAGCACGGTGTCCGGTGTTTCAGCCGGTTGCTGAATAAGCCAAGCATAACACCCGTGCCGGTCCAGCAGCCGCTGTGTTGATTAACGTTGATGAGGTAACCGTATGCGAGAAGATGAACTGGACGCACTGCTGGAGGTCATTCCCGATGTGCGGGATGGCCTTACCCGCACCGAACGGATTATCCTGTATGTGTTGAATGAAACCCAGCGGGAGCTCAAGGGCCGCAACGTTCCCACGGTAATGTTGTACGGGCGGGTACTGGAGTACGTGAACATCAGCGAGCAGGAGCTTCACCTGTATCTGGACCGCCTGGGTGTCAAAGGCGATGGGCAATCCTGACCAGTCTTGAGGTTACTTGCCCGATCTGTCGCCCGCCGTTTTTTCAACCCATTCAAGCAGCTGCCCAATCGGCATGGGCCTGGCAAAGTGGTAGCCCTGGAATACCTCACAGCCGTAATCTCTCAGGTATTCGAACTGATCGGCGTTCTCGATCCCCTCGGCAACTACTGTCAGGTCCATTTCCCGGGCGAGGGTGATCACGCCTTTGCAAACGGCGGCGTCCTTGTCGTTGGTCACCACGTTACTTACAAAACTGCGGTCAATCTTGATCTTGTCGACGGGGAGATGCCGCAGGTAACTGAAGCTTGAAAACCCGGTGCCAAAATCATCGATGGCGGCGGCAATGCCCATGTCGTTCAGGGCATTGAGGATGCCGATGGCCCCGTCACTGTCCTTCATCAGGATGCTTTCGGTCAGCTCCAGTTCCAGGTAGCGGGCGGGCAATCCGGTCTCTTCCAGAATACTCCGCAAGGTGGACAGAAACCCGGGGCGATGAAATTGCAGCGGCGAGAGGTTTACGGCCATGCGGCCCGCGAGCATACCCCGCGCGACAAGTTTCTGGGCGTCCCGGCAGGCCTGGCGGGTGACCCACTTGCCAAGGTGCACGATCTGCCCGGTTTCTTCCGCAACCGGAATAAATTCGGCCGGTGCAATGAGGCCTTTCCGGGGATGGTTCCAGCGTACCAGGGCTTCCAGGCCACAGAAGCTGCCGGACTGGTCAACCAGTGGCTGGTAATGCAGGTTCAGCTGGCCGGAGGTCATCGCCTCCTGGAGCTCGTTTCTCAGGTTCACCCGCCGGGCAAGCTTCTTATCCAGGTCACGGGAGTAAATTTCATAGGTATCACGGCCCTGCTTTTTGGCCTTGTACATGGCCATGTCAGCATGCTGCAACAGCTTTTCGGGATGCTCAAGGTCTTTACACAGGGTACTGATACCGATGCTTGCCGAGATATAGAGTTCATGTCCGCCAAGCAGGTGGGGCTGGGATAGCTCCCCGAGAATGCGTTCGGCTACTTCCTCGGCTTCATGGGATGAGCCCAGGTCCGGTAACAGCAGGACGAACTCGTCTCCCCCAAGCCGTGCCAGGGTGTCCGTGGGGCGTATCGCGGCAGTGAGACGCTGCGCCACGCTGATCAGCAGCTCATCACCGATTTTGTGGCCAAGGGTGTCGTTGATGGGCTTGAATTCGTCCAGATCAATAAAGAGTACGGCAAGTTGCTGCTGGTGGCGTTTTGCCAGCGCGAAATCGTGCGCCAGGCGGTCCTCGAACAGGGCGCGGTTGGCCAGGCCGGTCAGTACATCGTGGGTGGCCTGGTAGGCGAGGCGTCTTTCCTGCTCTTTCTTCTCGGAAATATCGTTCATGATCGCGGCGACGTGGGTCACCTGCTGTTGTTCATCACGCACCGGGGCCAGTGAGATCTGATTCCAGAACGGCGTACCGTCCCGGCGATAGCTTTTCAGCGTCAGGCTGACCGGTTGGCCGACTTTGGCGGCTTGTCTGATCCGGGCGAGATCTTCGGCATCGGTTTCCGGCCCGGTCAGCAGCTTCACGGGAGCGCCAATAACCTCGCTCTCGCGGTATCCGGTCATTTGAGAGAATGCAGGGTTCACAAAGACCACCGGCAGGTTTGCCGAGCGGATATCCACCACGACCACAGCGTTATCGCTGGACTCCAGGCTGCGCTGCAGGATCCGCTGGTTTTCCTGGGCTTGCAGCCGCCTGGTGACATCTTTGACGATGGCGAACACCCCCTCCACCCCGGCGTCCACGACGATGGGCAAGAAGGCACATTCGTAATCCCGTTGCTCGCCGTGCTGGTTGACAAACTCTACCTCAAAGGTCTGCGTGCGACCTGCCGCGGCGTTACGGAAGCCCTTGTCAAAGCGGGCAAAGCCGGCTTCATCCATTGCCTCATCGGTCAGGACATCCCGGTAATGGGTAACGCCAAGGTCCGATTCGCCAAGCCCGACGATGGCTTGTGCCACCGGGTTGAGCGATGTGTAGTAGCCATCCTTGTCAAAGCCGAAAACGGCATCCGGAGACTGGGAGAACAGCGAGCGAAAGCGCTGTTCCGCAGTGCTCAACTCTTGCGCCTGGCTCCTGTGAAGGCTTAGCAGGCTGCGCCCCATGATCAACACATAGCTCGCTGCCACCGCGGTTACTGTAATCGCGGCCAGGAAAGCCATGCGGGCCCCTTCCCGCGAGAGCCCGAGATGTTCCGGTAGCAAGGTTCCGGGGAACACCTCGGCCACGGTAACGAGTAAGCCGGTCAGCAGGCTGCACACGAACAGGATAAGAAGGCACGCCTGGAGCCTGAGATCTTTGGGATTCTGCAGCATTACCGTGGTGAACAACGAAAGCATGTGGAAGGGGGATCGTGAAATCCGGTGCTTTGTGGCTATAAAAAACCGTATATCACGACATCGGGCGCTATGTTGGCGGCAAAATTGCTGTCACTCAATAGCATTTTCGTTGTTCAACAACTAATCAGGTAAACTTTTGTCAAACTGGATCTGTAACGTGTTTTTCTGAGGATGCAGCGCTGGCCGGTTTGTTGAAATGGCCGCCGAAGCCTCTGTAACCCCTTGGTTACTTCGGACGCTAACTTGATTCCCGTCAGCCGGGTCGTCACACTCCCGTCCTATACTCAGCGCATGTACTGAGTCTTCCCGTACTCAAGGATGAACTATGCCCAATCAAGGCGTTAAGCCCGGTTTCAAACTCATTCTGGCTGTTGTCATTATTGCGGTCGTCGCGCTGGCAGTATGGTATCTGTTGCCTGGCGGGCAGTCGTTGCCCGGGCATATTGCGTCCGGCAACGGTCGTATTGAAGCCACGGAAGTGGATATTGCAACCCGCATTCCGGGCCGTCTCGAATCCTTTGCGGCGCAGGAAGGTGACATGGTGGAAGCCGGTCAGTTGCTGGCGGTAATGGATACCGATGAAGTCGAAGCCCGGCTGGCCGCCGCCGAGGCAAACCTGCACCAGGCGGAACAGTCGCAGCATCTGGCGGAGGCAGTGGTTGCCCAGCGTGAGAGTGAGCGCCGTTATGCCCGGGCGGAACTGGCCAGAATGGAAACCCTGGTAGATCGCGGTCATGCCTCCCGGGAGCAGCTGGACCGTGCCCGCACCGCTGCAGAAACTGCAGATGCAGCCCTGCAGGCGGCCCGGGTGCAAGTTGCCTCGGCCCTGGCCGGGATCGAGGCGGCCCGCGCCAGTATTCGCCAGATTCAGACCAGCATCGATGACAGCCAGCTCGCCACCCCCGTGGGTGGCCGGGTGCTCTACCGCCTGGCCGAGCCGGGTGAAGTGCTGGCGGCCGGTGGCAAGGTGGCTACCGTACTGGATGTGACCGATGTGTACATGACCATTTTCCTGCCCACGGCCCAGGCCGGGCGGGTGCGGGTGGGGTCTGAGGCCCGGATTGTGCTGGACGCCCTGCCGGACTATGTGGTGCCGGCGGAAGTCAGTTTTGTCGCTGCGGAAGCCCAGTTCACGCCGAAATCCGTGGAAACGCGCAGTGAGCGGGAGAAGCTGATGTTCCGGGTGCGCATCCGTATCGATCCGGATCTGCTCAGGGCCTATCGGGACCGGGTGAAAACCGGCGTTCCCGGTGAAGCCTACGTGCGGCTGGATGAAGGCCTGGCGTGGCCCGAGAGCCTGACGGCGAGCCTGCCCAATGACTGAAACCGTGGTCCGGCTGGAGGGAGTCAGCCACACCTACGGGGATACTGTGGCGCTGGCTGGGGTCACTCTCGCCGTTCCCGCCGGCGGCATGGTCGGTTTGATCGGCCCCGACGGCGTTGGTAAATCCACTTTGCTGGGATTGATTGCCGGCGCCCGCGAGCTTCAGCAGGGCCGCTTGAAGGTCTTGGGTGGCGATATGGCCAGTCACCGATTCCGTAACCAGGTAGCGCCCCGGATTGCCTATATGCCCCAGGGGCTGGGCGGCAACCTCTATCACAGTCTTACCGTGGACGAGAATATCGGCTTCTTCGCCGATCTGTTCGGGCTTAGTGGCCAGTCCCGGCAACAGCAGATCGACCGGTTGCTGGAAGCCACTGGTCTGCTGTCGTTCCGCAATCGTCCCGCCGGCAAGCTATCCGGCGGCATGAAACAGAAACTGGGGCTGTGCTGCGCGCTCATTCATAGCCCCGACCTGCTGATTCTGGATGAGCCCACAACCGGGGTGGATCCGCTGTCACGTAAACGTTTCTGGGATCTGATCGGCACTATTCGCCGTCAGCAGCCGGGCATGAGCGTGCTGGTGGCGACGGCCTATATGGAAGAGGCAGAGCGTTACGACTGGCTGGTGGCAATGGACAACGGGCAGGTACTGGCGACCGGTTCGCCACGAGAGCTGCGCCAGCAAACCGGCACCGACAACCTGGACGATGCCTTTATTGCGCTGTTGCCGGATGGCCGGCAGGAGCATGGATTACCGGCAGTGGCACCGGTGGCAACACCGCGCGCCGGGTACGCGAGCGGTGCGCCGGCCATCGAGGCCCATAACCTTACTCTGAAGTTTGGCAACTTCACCGCCGTCAGGGACGTTAGTTTCTCCATTCCCAAGGGAGAGATATTCGGGTTCCTCGGCTCCAATGGTTGTGGCAAAACCACCACCATGAAAATGCTCACTGGCCTGCTGACGCCCACCGAGGGCGAGGTCCAACTGTTTGGTGAGCCCCTGAATGCCCGGGACCTGGCGACGCGGAGAAAGGTTGGCTACATGTCCCAGTCGTTCTCCTTGTATGGCGAGCTGACGGTGCGGCAGAACCTGGATTTGCATGCGCGGCTGTTCCATCTTCCGGCAGCAACCATTGCCGGGCGCATTAACACCCTGGTTCGGGAATTCGGGCTGGAAGAGGTCATGGATCAGCGCGCGAGCCGCTTGCCGCTGGGGGTGCGCCAACGTCTTTCGCTGGCTGTGGCGGTGGTGCACGAGCCCGAGTTGCTGATTCTCGATGAGCCAACCTCCGGGGTCGATCCCGGTGCCCGCAACCGGTTCTGGCAGCTGTTGCTGAGGCTGTCCCGCCAGGATGGCGTAACCATCTTCATTTCTACCCATTTCATGAATGAAGGCGAACGCTGTGATCGCATCTCGCTGATGCATGCCGGGGAAGTGCTGGCCTGTGATACGCCGGAACAGCTGGTTGCAGAGTCCGGTACTGACAGCCTCGAAGGCGCCTTCATGAAGACGCTGGAGGCCGTCGACAAGGAGCCGGAAAACCATGCGGATGGACTGGTGCTGGCGGCGTCAACGGCGCACCCTGGCCGCCACCAGCCTTTCAGCGTCCGGCGGCTGCTGGCGTATGGTCGGCGCGAAGCGCGGGAGCTGTTGCGGGACCCGATCCGTATGGCGTTTGCCTTTATCGGGTCGGCGCTGCTGATGCTGATCCTCGGTTATGGCATTACGATGGATGTGGAGGATTTGTCGTTTGCGGTGCTCGACCGGGATCAGACGCCCCAGAGCCGCGATTACATCAACGCGATATCCGGTTCCCGCTATTTTGTGGAACGGCCTGTGCTGGGCTCGATGGCCGAGCTGGAACAACGCATGCGCTCCGGTGAGCTGAGTCTGGCCATTGCCATTCCGTCGGGCTTCGGCAAGGATCTGAAACGGGGGCGGGATACCGAAATCGCCGTCTGGGTCGATGGCGCCATGCCGTTCCGGGGTGAAACCATCCTCGGGTACGTCCAGGGTATGCACCTCAGTTACCTGAGCGAACTGGCGCAGCGCAGCTGGGGTGAGGTGCCCGTGCTGAGCCTGGTAACGCTGGAAGATCGCTATCGCTACAACCAGGCTTTCCGCAGCCTGGATGCGATGGTGCCGGCGGTGATCCCGATCCTGCTGATCTTCATACCGGCCATCCTGATGGCTCTGGGTATTGTCCGGGAGAAAGAGCTCGGTTCCATCACCAATCTGTACGTAACTCCGGTCACCCGGCTGGAATTCCTGTTGGGTAAGCAGCTGCCGTATATTGCGTTCAGCATGGTCAGTTTTGCCAGTCTGGTGCTGCTGGCGGTATACGTGTTCAATGTGCCGCTCAAAGGCGGTTTGCTTACCCTCACCCTGAGCGCCCTGTTGTTCGTGACCGCCACAACTGCGCTGGGGCAGGTGATATCCTCTTTTGCCTCTACCCAAATTGCGGCCCTGGCGGCCACCGCCATTCTCAGTATTCTGCCGACCGTGCAGTTCTCCGGCCTGACCGAGCCAGTGTCTTCGCTGAGTGGCGCCGGTGCCTGGATCGGCACCTTCTGGCCGGCAACCTGGTTCCTGCAGATCAGCCGTGGGGTGTTCACCAAGGGCCTGACCCTGGCCGACATGCAGGGTGCCTTTCTTGCACTGGCAGCATTCATTCCGGTACTGACGCTGATGGCGGTGGCACTGCTGAGGAAACAGGGGCGCTGATGGTATCTTTACGCAATATCTGGCACCTGGGCATCAAGGAACTGCGCAGCCTGTGGCAGGACAAGGTTCTGATGATCTTTGTGCTGGTGGCCTTCACGGTCATGATCTATACGGCAGGATCGGCCGGCTCGATGGAACTGCACAACGCGCCGATTGCGGTGGTGGATGAAGACCAGACCGTGTTGTCCGGGCGGATCATCAATTCGCTGCAGCAGCCCTGGTTTCTGCCGCCGGACATGGTGGGCTATGACCAGATCGATGAGCTGCTGGACAAGGGCAGTCATACCTTTGCCCTGGTGATTCCGGAGGGCTTTGAGCGCAAGGTACGGCAGGGGCAGCAGGTCAGCCTGCAGCTCAATATAGATGCCACCCGGATGAGCCAGGCATTTATCGGGACCTCCTACATCGAGCGCTTCGCGATGATCGAGGTGGCGGAGTTTCTGCAGCCGGGCAGCTCCCGGAGCGCCCTGCCGGTGCAGCTGGTGACCCGTGCCAGCTTCAATCCGAACCTGGATGGCAGCTGGTTTGGCGGGGTGATGGAGCTGATCAGCCAGGTCACCCTGATCAGCATTATCCTGACCGGTGCGGCGCTGATCCGTGAGCGGGAACACGGCACGGTGGAACACCTGATGGTGATGCCGCTCAGGCCGTTTGAAATCATGGCATCGAAGGTCTGGGCCAACGGTCTGGTCGTGCTGCTGGCAGCTTCCGTATCGGTTACGCTGGTGATACAGGGCTGGCTGCAGGTTCCTGTTGCCGGCTCGATTCTATTGTTCCTCTTCGGTGCGCTGATTTACCTGCTTTCCACCAGCGCCATCGGTATCCTGATTGGCACCGTGGCGCGTACCATGCCCCAGTTCGGTCTGCTGCTGATACTCACCATCCTGCCCCTGCAGCTGCTCTCTGGTGGTATTACCCCGCGGGAAAGCATGCCTGATATCGTGCAGGACCTCATGCTGGCGGCTCCGACGACCCATTTCGTGAGTATGGCTCAGGCCATTCTGTACCGCGGGGCGGGCCTTGAGGTGGTCTGGCCCCAGCTGCTGGCGCTGCTTGCCATCGGGGCCGTGTTCTTTTCTGCCGCCCTGGCGCTGTTCCGGCGACACTTGTCAGTGTGAAGTGTTCAGCAGGAGAGGGCAGGTTGATGCTGCGTTGATCTGCCCCCGCCGCCTGCCCCCTAAGGGGTTTGCTTGATCAGTGCGTTATCCAGCTCGTTGGCCCGCCTGGCCGCTGGCCGGCTTCCGCTGCGCTCGACGTAGTCCTGGAAGACCGGGCGGGGATCCAGGTTCTTCTGCATCATTTCCCATCCCAGGTAGCTGCTGACCACCACGTCCGCTGCGGTGAACTGCTCGCCGCAGATAAAGGGCCCCCTGGCCAGGGCCTGCTCCAGGGCGTTGGCAGAGTCTTCGATGTGACCGCATCCCACCGCCTGCACATTTTTCTCGTCAATGCGCCAGCCATAGGCCCGTGCGCTGGTGGCCATTTCAAACGGACCCGCCATGAAGAACAGCCAGCGGTAATAGGTGCCCCGCTCGGGGCTCTGGGGCGGTGGCGCGAGCTTCTGTTGCGGAAACTGATCGGCCAGGTAGGCGCAGATGGCGGCCACTTCGGTGACCACGGTGGTGCCATGTCTGATGGCGGGCACCTTGCCCATGGGGTTGATGGCCAGGTAGTCCGGGCTCTTCATGGCGGAGCCGAACTCCACGATTTCCAGCTGATAGGGTACGTCGAGTTCTTCCAGCATCCAGCGGACAATGCGCCCGCGGGACATGGGGTTGCTGTAGAAGGTCAGTTCTGACATGGCGATCTCCTTTTCGGTGTCAGTCGTCTGCGAGGGGATTGGGGTGTTGCCTGATCAGATTAGAAGAGAAGCCGCAGAGATTCCGCCTTCCATGGGGTAGATGATGAAAGTTTAATGGATGGGGGGGAGGGCTTGGTGCCGGGGGTGGCAGAAAGCTGACATGGTTGGCAGCAGGGAGGGCAGGGTTGGCATCAGGGGGACAGATTTCAAATCTGCCCCCCCCCCCCTGGGGACCGGCTCCGGGTTTCAGCGCGCGGTCGTCACGTACTTCAACACCTCAACGACTTGTTCCGGCGTTTGCGCCCAGGCCATGGCGGCCGCGTCCACTTCCTTCAGGGGGTGAACGATGTCGTCATTGTGAAGAGTGATGTAGGGCGTTCCCATTGCGGCACAAAAGCCCGCATCAAAAGCTGCGTTCCATTGCTTGTACTTGTCACCGAAGCGGATCACCGCCAGGTCGCACTGCTCCAGCAGAGTCTTGGTACGAATGCCGTTCACCTTGGAGGACTGGTGGTCACGCCAGAAGGGCACCTCCGGCTTGCCAAGCACATCGCCCGCGGCATCGCTGGCTTCGTGGTCGGTGACTGGCGCGGTGAATTCAACCGGCAATCCGGCAGCTTCGGCCCCGGCCTGAATCTGCTCACGCCAGTCGGTATGAATTTCGCCAGAAAGATAAACAGTCCAGATCATGGGGTTCTCCTCGGTTGTCATCGGAACAGGTCGGTTGGAAACCGTGCAATTACGATGCGCTATCATACGTTAGCAGAGGGCACGATGCCTCCCCGAAGCGCCTGCCGGTTCAGGTGGTTCCAGCGGGTAGGGGAATACGTTTATTTCTGCGGTTTACGCTATCGGGATTCCCGCAAGCATGCTAAAAGGTGACCGCCGCAAAGACCGCCGCCTGCCCCAGCGACAGCCAGCGTCGCCACAGGCGGTTGCTTTCTCTTTTCAAACCATCAGGGTTTCAGCATGTCAGATAAATTTTTCTATAAGGGCCGGCAGGATGCGCGTCAACATCACACGGCTTACGGCGGCTACCAGACCAAGGCCAGCCAGAAGAGCGGTAGCAAGAAGTTCCCGTTAACACTGGTGGTAACCAGTGAAGCGCGCCGGCAAGAAGTTGAAGCGCTGGTTACCGAGGCGAACCTGCATGCGAACATCACGCTGGACACCCGCGAGGGTGCGGTGGAGTCGATCGCTGAACTGACCGTCATCCTGAACAAAGCCGCTACCGTCCGGCAGGAAAAAGCGCCGTCCCGAAATGATCCCTGCCCCTGCGGCAGTGGCGTTAAATTCAAGAAGTGCTGCGGTTAGGGTCACCTGAGGAAATTGCATGATTATCTGTGGTGTAGAACTGACCGGCAGCGATGCCGTTGTGTGTCTGCTGACGCTGAATCAGGGGCATTTCAGCCTGCCGGAATGCAAGGTCCGCAAGTTGACACTCAGGAAGAACCATACTCGTGCCGACCTCCAGCAGTTTCAGACCGCGTTTGCAGATCTTATGGCTGAGTACCGCGTTGAAAAGGTTGTGATTAAAGAGCGTATGCCCAAGGGCAAATTTGCCGGTGGCGCCATCAGCTTCAAGCTTGAGGCGGCGATTCAACTGATCTCCGGAATCGACCTGGACGTTACTCTGCTGTCGCCCACGCTGATCAAATCCACCCTGTCCGCTAACCCGCTGCCCATCCCTTTTGCCGACACCGGCCTGAAGGTATTTCAGGAAACCGCATTCGTGGTGGCATACGCCGGGCACATGGTGAAGGGGTGACCGGCACGGCGGCCAAGGTCCCGCCCGCTTATCGCTTCCGCCGTGGGCGGGGTGGACAGGTTGTCGGCTTCCAGGCAACGACGTTGTATCAGGACAAAGGCAGAGTGACCCAAGAGTGGTGTAGCGAGATCCTCTTGGGTCACTCTGCCGATTGAAGGCAGTATGCCTGCTCGTTACGCTGGCATCATTTAACCAGTTTTGCCCCCTGGTATTCCATGCCGTCCTTGAACTTGCCCAGACCCTGACCGCTGTCGGTTCCATTCACCGCAGAGGTGGTCATGGCAAAGGTCATCACCGCATGGGCGAGGGCGTCTGACATCTGGTCGAGGGCGTCCAGGCTGATGTTGTCATAGGTGTCGCAGGCGAGGTGGTAGCACGGGTCGTACTGCTCGCCCGCCGTGCCCCCATAGAGGGCCGCCTCGTCCGGGGTTTTGATTCCTTCGGCACCGGTGAACAGTCCGCCCGCCGGAATGCCGACAGCAATAAACGGTCCGTAATCGGAACGGCCGTCGAAGGCGGTTGGCTCGACCGGTAAGGACATCTCTTCGAAATAGTCCAGGAAGACCTGTTCAATGGTCTGGGAACCGTTGGGGCCGGCAAGTGGCGTGTCGGAGCCATCGCCATCGTAGACAAAACGCACGAAGTTCGGCGAACCGATCATGTCAAAGTTCAGGTTCAGTGCGATGTTCTTGATATCCCGTGCACTCAGGTTGGCGACATAGTGTTCTGCCCCGAGTAACCCCGCCTCTTCGGCACCCCACCAGGCGAAGCGCACCTTGTTGCGCGGGCTGATTTGCTGATTCGCCATCTGCAAGGCCGTTTCTAGGATCGCTGCCGAGCCACTGCCATTATCCTGGATGCCGGGGCCTTCCGACACCGAATCAAGGTGCGCACCCACCACGACAATCCGGTCATCGCGGCCAGCGGTGGAATCGGCGATGACATTAGCGGACGTCCGGATTTCTGAGCTGGCATCCACCAGAACTCGGGCGACAACACCGCCGGCCGCCAGTTCCGCACCGACTGCATAGGAGGCGCCAACAACCGGTACGTTAAAGCCGGGGCCACCCAGGGTGCCCAGGAAATTCTCGGTGCGCCCCGGCTGGCCCTCATTGAAAATGACGACGCCGCTTGCGCCGGCATCCAGAGCATTTTGTGCCTTGATGGCAAATGAGCAGGATCCCCGCTGGACCACCGCAATATTGCCAGCAGTGAAACCGGCGAAATCGGCAGCTTCGCACCCGCTGGTGGATGAGTTGGCATCTGCTGGCGGCGGCAGCAGCAGGTCAACACCCTCGGCGGTCGCCGTCACATCTCCGCTGCCGGAGTAGGTCATCGTCGCAAAACCGTCGGTGCCGAAGTATTCATAGACGGTAGGGGTCGGTGTGATCTGTTCCAGAACGGCGGCAATGTTTTCTTCAAAAAACGGGTAGTCGAATTGCTGAATGGTGACCTCGTAGCCTGCGGCCTGCATCTTCCCGGCGACATAGGCAACGGAGGCCTGGTACCCCGGTGACGATGCTTCCCGCGTGCCGCCGTTCGCATCAGCGGCGGCCTGGAACGCGGCCTGGTGGCTGCGTACACCCTCCAGGGTAACGGCTTCCCGCAGGATGTAGGTATCGGTGCTGACCGCCGACTGCGCAGTAAAACTTGCAGTGGTAGCGATCAAAAAGGTGAGTTGTGAAACGCTTTTCAGCTTTCCCTTCAACATGAGAGGTGCTCCCTGTTAGCTTGAATCGTTTGTTTTTTATTCCCTGGTTACAACGATCATTTCCGTGCTACAGCTATTTCTACAACGGCATTAAGGGTAACAGCTCTGGCCGGTGTCGCCAGTTTTGTCGGGCGGCAAGGGCTCATCTTGTGATAAAAAACAGTGGTGGTGTGTTGGTCGGACAGGCCGACGACGCGCGGGGCGTAGCGACAGGTGTAAACGGAGTGATGTCGGGTATGGATAAACTGAATTTGCGCCATCTCCATTACTTCTGGGTGATCGCCCGCGAGGGCTCAATTGCCCGTGCGGCGGAGAGCCTGGAGCTGACTCCCCAGACCCTCAGCGGGCAGCTCGCCACCTTCGAGTCTGCCCTGGGCAATGCACTGTTCCGGCGTGCCAACCGGTCGTTGCAGTTAACCGATTTCGGGCAGACGGTGTTTCGCTATGCCGATGATATGTTTCAGACCGCCCAGGCACTGGCGGATGTGCTTCGCCAGCCCCCGGAGAACCGTCCGCTAGGACTGTCGGTCGGCATTGCCGCGTCGATCCATAAGCTGATCGCCTATCGGTTGACCGAGCCTGCATTGGCGCTGCCGCGGGAAGTGCGGTTGAGCTGCCACACCGGAGATACCGAGGTGCTGTTGAAACGGCTGGGGCAGCGGGAGCTGGATGTGGTGCTGACTGATCGACAGCCAGGGTCCGGGGATGTTGGACAGGTTCGCAGTTACCGGCTGGCCAGCTCCTCCATGTCGCTGTTTGCGGCTCCGGAGCTGGCGGACCGGCTTTCCGCGAACTTCCCGCAAAGCCTGGATCACCAGCCGTTTCTGGCCACATCGCTGGATGCACCCTATACCAGTGCCCTGATGAACTGGTTCGCCAGTCAGAATATCCGGGTGAACGTGGTGGCAGAAGTGGACGACAGCGCTCTCATCAAGGTCTTCGGTCGGGAAGGTGTGGGGTACTTTGCCGCGCCCACGGTTATCCGGGATGAAGTTTGCCGGCAATACGAGGTGGTTCATATTGCCCGCATCGATGAGGTCAGGGACACCCTGTATGCGGTCACTCGGGCCCGGGGAGGCCATAACGCAGCCGTTGCCGAGTTACTGCGGGAGCGGCCCGAGCTGGATGAAAGCATCGATAAAACCGAATAGAAAATAAGATAAAGCTATATTTATTGCGATCTTTGGCTGGTTGATGATGGCATCGTGTCCCAGGCAGGAGAAAGGTGTCATGAAAACGATCCACAAATTTCGTCTCGAAAGTGGCAAGGAGCCCAATGTCCTCCGGCTGCGAAAAGGGTTCAGGGTGGTTCGCTGTGAATACATTGTCCCGCAGAAAGCCGTTTACCTGTGGGTAGAGCAGCCCCTGAGCGTTGCAACCCCGGTGGTGGAGCGTCAGTTTGTTGTGGTGTCCTCGGGGGATCCGGTGCCGGTCAGTTACCAGCACCTGGGTACTGCACTCGACCCGTTCGGACCGGAGGCTTATCACGTCTATGAGGTGGTCAAAGCGCAGACAGAAAGACCGCTTGCGCCATTCCACTTGGGCAACCCGGCGTCATTCAGGCCTCCTTTTTCAAAGATCCCGGCCTGAAGGACAATTAAACGTTCAGGGCCCTGCGGGGCCCTTTTTTCTGTCCGGGACAGGGCAATACCAGGACCCTCGTGACGGGCACCAGCGTCACGCTCCGGTCATTTTGCGCGCACATCTCGCCAGGGCGCGTGGTTATTGGGTTCAGGCGGGCTGTCCTTGCTCTGCTAACAAAGTTATCCACAGATTCTGTGGGCAAGTTGTGCTGCTAGTCCTCGTCTTTCTCCCTGGCCTCCAGCTCTGCTTTCCGCTTGCGGATCTTCTCCAGCTTTTCCTCGGACAGGGGCATATGGCGGGCTGTATCGCGCAGCAGGAACAGGCTGCCGACGATCATGCCCAGTGCGGCGAGCAGGATGATCCATCCGATGGCGGGCATAGCGGTAAACTCCCTGGTCAGTTTTCCTAATAGTGGATCAGGCCGCCCGCGGCTGCCAGCCCGATTATTGAAGCGTCATCAAAGCGTGGCCTGGCCGTTCTCAGCTTTTCCACAAGGCCGGTCCGGTCATTTTCCAGCCATATCCCGCCAAGCCCCGTGGTTAGCGGTTGTAGGTCACCTGTCCTTGTACTGCACACAAAGTTATCCACAGATTCTGTGTGCAACTTTCGCAATTTTGCGGGTGTTTTGTTCAAGAAATCAGCAGTTTCCCGGTTATTCAGCCGTGCGGGAGGCGGCGGGCACGGCACGGAACCGGAACAGTCGCGCCAGAATCAGGTCCGGGAACGACTGGATACGGGTGTTGTAGACCTGTGCGCTTTCGGTGTAGCTGTTGCGAAGCAGGGCAAGGTAGTTTTCGGTGTCTGCCATGATGGTGATGAACTGACGGATGATCTCGTTGCTGTTGAGCTCCGGGTAGTTCTCGACCCTGGCCTGGAGGGTTCGGGTTACCCGCCGCTCAAACCCGATCAGTTTGTCCAGCTTGCCGGTGGCACTGATTCGGGCGGGATCAATGCTCCTTAGCCGCGCGATAGCTTTCAGGAGCGGTTTTTCGTGGCCAAGGCTCGCCTTTACCACTTCTTCCAGGTTGGGCCAGAGATCGTGGCGTTGCTGCAGGATGGTGTCGATATTGGCGGCCGCCCGGTCTACCCGGTGTTTCAGGAATACGATGTCGTTGTAATGCAGGATGCCACTGTAGATGCTGAGCACCAGTGGAATGGCGAGTGCGGCAAGCAGCAGGTTATCGGGGCTGAAATTACCGTCTGCAGCAAACACTGCCGTTGCGGCAAACAGGAACAGGCCAAGGGCGACAGCAGTGCCCACGAAACTGCCGGCGCCCCGGGAACGCACGAGTTCGTCCTCGTCGCGGGCACTGATCAGAAATGGCGAGCCGTGGTCCTGTTGCAGCGTCAGGCGGTCGGGCTGTTCCCGGTCCAGTCCGGCGAATCCGAGGCAATAGACGTTGACCAGGGGTTCCAGCAATCGCACGGTGAAGCGCCGGTCGCCGCGAATTTCCGAATGATGTTTTGGGTACTCAATGGTCGCTCCTTCCGGGTGCACACGGATCCGGCCGTGGTTATCCTCAAGCCAGAACGGCACCCGCTCTGAGCGGTGTTCAACTGTTCGCCATTTGTCATCATTGTCAGAGCCGCGCCGCTCTTCCACCTTGTAGTCGTAGGCCACGCATTGCTGGTTCCGCAGCGGGTCGCGAACCGGTGGGTGGCGGTCGTCCACGTCAACCAGGCCTTTGAGCTCGGCCAGCCCGAAACTCAGCCCCCGGCTGCTGCTGGTGGGAATGGCCTCGATCAGACGCTTGAACTTGAGGGTGCGGATGGCAAAAAAGAGCAGGGCCAGCGCCAGCAAAGCGCTTCCGCCAGACAGCGCCAGGCTCTTCCAGGTATGCGCGTAGTGACCTCCGGGCTGGCTATCGACCATTTGCTGCGCCAGGGTGGCGGTGTGGGCATCCAGTTCGAGAGCCGGCAGTCGGTCCTCCACCACCCGGCGGAACATCCAGTGGTCCAGCCAACCATCGGTGCTGCGTTGAATCAGCTGATGCAGGGCAGCGACGTCTGCCTCTACCCGCGGATTGATCCCCGGCGTACCCAGCTGTTGGTAACGGGTCTCGTAGAGGGCGGCGATGGCCGTCCACTCCTGATTCAACCGGGCGATCCCCAGGGTCCAGAGCGTGCCGGTTATTACCACTGACAGGGTCAGCACATAGACCCAGAAACGATGGATTTTGGCCGCTGTCAGCAGCAGCGCCAGCCCCAGGGCCAGCAGCCCGGCGGCACCCGAAATGCGGATGGCCGCGGCAAATAACCGGTCGCCGCTGTTTGCTGCCAGGTGGCGTGCGGACACCAGTGCGGGCAGGGTGAAGGCGTCCAGCCCGGAGAACTCCATCTGTTGGCGGTCCGGATGGTATTGCCCGATCACCCTCACGGTATCGCCCGGCTGAAGCGCCCATTCCGAGTAGATTCTGGCCCCGGTTTGCCGGTGATAGGTGCGGCTCAGGTTCCAGTTGATGGCCCGGAGCTGCTGGCCTGGGGCGATGGCGACTGTGCCAGTGTCATCCCCGAGCAGGAAGGGGACGCCTTGTTCACCGGCTTCGAGGGTGCGGGTGCGCCGCTTGCCGTCGGCGTCCCGGTATTCTTCTTGCAGCCGATAGCGGACGTACACCGCCGAGCTTGCGGAATACGGGGTGGTCAGGTTTTCCCGCCCCGCTTTTACCTGGCCGCTGATGGCATAGGGCCCCTTCACCAGGGCTGCAACGGGGGTTTGCGGCATACGTTCCATCTGGCGGGCCTGAGCCAGCTGGTTCAGGCCGGTTGCCATGAGGTGCCAGGCGCCGGTGAGGCAGGCTACGGCGAGCACCGCCAGCAGCAGTCGGCCCGGAACGCTGGCAACATTAAAGCGCCTCATCACGATCCCTTGGTTGATGAATTGTGAAAGGCGTGAGTATAAGTCCTCAACCGGGCATTCCCAATTCTGCCGTGAAGCCCCCCTCCAGGCTCTTTACAGCGCCCCGCTATATCCGTCTCCCTGTGCGTCAATATCGGTCTAATACCGGTGCTGAAGTGCGTAGTCGCACCCGCCGCGCTGGTCTAACCTGAGAAGATGAGGCTGCGTTACTGAAAGGAGTAGCGGAGATGAACAAGGTTGATTGGCGTATCAAGGGGTTGGAGTTTGTAAACTGTAACTGTGACCTGGGGTGTCCGTGCCAGTTTATGGCCCGGCCGACCCACGGCGATTGCCATGCGTTTGCGGCAGTCAGGATTGAGGAAGGGTTTCTGGCGGATACCCGGCTGGATGGGCTGTCTTTCGCCATGACCCTGAAGTGGCCAGGCGCGATCCATGAAGGCAATGGCGAGGCCCAGGCGTTTGTGGACGAGCGGGCAAGCCCGGAACAGCGGGAAGCCATCATGGCGATCCTGTCCGGAGAGAATTCCGAGCCGGGGGCAACATTCTTCAACGTGTTTGCCAGTACCATGACCAAAATGCACGATCCGGTATTCTGTCCGATTGACGTGTCCTGCGATGTTGAAGGGCGTCATGCGAAGGTCCGGGTAGCCGACCTCGTCGAGGCGACGGGTGAACCCATCGTGAATCCGGTGTCCGGTGAAGAGCACCGCGCACGCATCGATCTGCCGCATGGTTTCGAATATGCAGTGGCAGAGGTGGCCAGCGGGCATACCCGTGCCAGTGCAGGAATTCCCATGGAACTCAATGCCAGCCACTGCCACCTGTCGCACCTGGATATCGGTCCGGCCGGGGTTTATCGCTAGGTCGGGCGGGAGCACATTGATGAGGGACGCTAACGGTTACCTCTCGCAGCTGGCGTCCCGGGATGCCCTGGTGACCCTGGCCGGGCTGCTGGCGGTTACCGTTATCAGCTGGTGGTACATTGTCGAGATGGCCGCCGGGATGTCGGCGATGGCGCCCGGCATGATGCTCAAACCCTGGACGGCCAGCTATTTCACCATGATGCTCGCGATGTGGAGCATCATGATGGTGGCTATGATGATTCCAAGCGCTGCGCCGATGGTGCTGCTGTATCGCTTGGTGGCCAACAAAAACCGGCTGGCCCGGCCCGGGCTCGGCACCGCGTTGTTTGCTGCGGGCTACCTTGTAGTGTGGTCGCTGTTCAGTGTGATGGCGACGCTGCTGCAATGGTTGCTGGAGGAATGGGCGTTGCTGAGCCCCATGATGCGCAGCCAGAGCGTCCTGTTCAGCGGTATCACCCTGATTGCCGCGGGTCTCTATCAATGGTCATCACTGAAGCAGGCCTGCCTTCGCTATTGTCGCGGTGCGTTGTTCTTCATCTCGCAACACTGGCGTCCCGGGTCCGGTGGCGCCTTTCAGATGGGACTCACCCACGGCATGTATTGTGTAGGCTGCTGTGGCGCCCTGATGGCCTTGCTCTTCGTCGGCGGCATTATGGACCTTACCGTGATTGCGGCCATTGCCGTGATTGTGCTGCTGGAAAAACTGATGCCTGGCGGCGAGTGGCTGGCACGTTTGCTGGGGGCTGCCGCCATTGTCCTTGGCGGTGTCGTCATCGTTTCCGGGGTGATGTGACGACCCGAGGATTATTCATGGGGGCTGGCTGGCACCAGCCCCCGGGATGGTTGTCAGATCTGCTTTGACGTGCCGGCGAAATGAGTTGCCAGTTGCCCGGCCCATTCGGTGATCGAGTTCTTGAGTTCCCGATCAATGCTGCTCATGGCCGCCTGGTTGAACTCGGTTGCTGCCGGTTGTTTCAGGAAGGCTTCGTACTGCGCCAGTTTTTCCTGTTCGAGGTTGCGATAGGAGTAGGCAAGGGAAATCAGCACCATTTGCTCGATACTGGCGCGGTTCTGTTGCAAACCGGCCTCTACCTGCTTCTCAATCTCGCCAATATTGACCGCAGTTCCCGGTTGCGACGCTGTCATCAACGCGGAATAGACGGCGAGGCTGCTGTGCTTCTGAAGGTCCATGGCCATATCGGTGCCGCCGAAAAGTTCATTCACGGTCTGGCTGAAGGCCATTTTCTCCTGGTCGGCCAGTAATGCGGGGGCCTCGGCTATCATTTGCTGATAGGCCTCCGGCGTCGAGCCGCTTTCCTCGGCACGGGTGATTTCGCGTCCGAGATCTGACTGGTACCAGGTCAGCAGTTCCGCGACCTGTTCCTCGCTGAGGGAAGCCTGCAGGGATGCGCGAATGCCAGACATGATTCGGCTTGGCTCGAACGCTTCGCGGGAGCTGCTCATCATGGCCTGGAAATCTTCCTCGGCAATTGGGGCTCCACCCTGGTGAGCCTGCTGCAGGCCGGCCCGGATCACTTCGGGTAACTGCGCCACCTGTTTGGTCAGGCCGGATAAGTCCATCAGCTTGTCGATGGATGCGTCGGAAGCCGCGCCAAAGCTGAATGTGGAAACCACAAGCAGGACAAGTAAGGTGAGGGTTTGGCGCAGGTAACGGGTGGCATGAGACATCATGCGAACTCCTTTTCGATTATTGTGCGTCCCCTTGGGGGAGTGGTTTATGTTATTAATTTTGCAGCTTATTGCGAGAAACAGCATAGCAGCGGTTGGGCGGCGCAAACTGTGCAAAATGTTTCAATTCGTAAAACGGACTGGACCGGGTTGCGGGACATTGCCGGGGTTTGCGTCAGGGGCAAGTTGTCGGCAAGGCGTGCGACTTACGAAAGTCAGAGCATTCGGCCTGTGCCGGTTTTATAATGCCGGCGGGTTTGAATTCTGGAGCTTTTAAAAATGCCTAAAGCAAGTGAAATAAAAAAGAATTCCGCGGTTGAATACGATGGCCGGGTTTGGTTTGTGAAGGACATCGAGCGTTCCGTCCCGCAGGGCCGCGCCGGTGGCAGCCTCTATCGCATGCGGATGTACGATGTGGTGACCGGTAACAAGATCGACGAAACCTTCAAGGATTCAGACATGCTGAATCTCGCCGATCTGACCCGTCGGGCAGCAACCTTCTCCTATGCTGACGGCGACGAGTACGTCTTCATGGACACCGAGGACTACACCCAGTACAGCCTGAACCGGGAGTCGATCGCCGACGAGCTGCTGTTTATCAGCGAGGATACCCAGGGCCTGATGGTTATCCTGGTCAAGGACGCGCCGGTAGCACTGGACCTGCCGCCCACTGTCGAACTCGACGTTGCCGAAACCGACCCGTCCATCAAGGGTGGATCGGCGACCGCCAGAACCAAACCGGCGAAACTGTCGACCGGCCTGGTGGTTCAGGTGCCTGAGCATATTGCGACCGGCGACCGCATCAGGGTGAATGTCGAAGAACGCAAGTTCCTCGGCCGCGCCTGATCCGGACACAGTGCCGCAATGCGGCAGGGGTGCCACCTGCGGGCATCCCTGTCCGGTTCACGGGCGGGCACTGTGGTCGACGCGCTGGTCAGATAGCCAGCGGTCGGTGTGCTTCGCTTGCAGTGCGTTTGGTGGCGGTCACCAGGTGCACTGAAACCGGGAAGTGTATGGTTCCGTCTGCGCGCTGGAACGGGGCAAGACCGGACTGTACCTCGGCGATTACCGCCTCGACCTGTGCCGGTGTCAGGGTGACGCCCGCAAAGGGAAACCAGCCTTCAATATCGGCCAGCGCCAGCTCCTTCAGGCTGGCGAAAATCGCCGTCTCCTCCAGTCGCACGTGTTCAGTATCGTGGATGCCAGCACTGCTGAAGACGCGATTAAGCCGATCCGCGCTGCCCATCGAGAAGGGAACCCGGAGCAGGTTGCCCACGGTATCACTGACCACGTCATCATAGATCTCGGCGAGCGCCCGGTAGACCGGTTGTTCGGCGAGGTCGCCAAACACCGCAACGACCAGGTGCCGGTGGTGGGCCACAACCCGGTACATTTCCCGCAGGGCCTTTGCCGGGTCGGGAAACAGCATCAGCCCAAACTGGCAGATCACGGCATCAAACTGATTGTCCGCGAACGGCAGCGTTTCGGCGTCACCTTCCAGCCAGGTAATGTGGCTGGATTTGGTGCGCGCAAGGGCAAGCATGCCAGGATTCAGATCCAGCCCGGTAACGTGCCCGGCTGGCCCTGTGCGCCGCGCTGTCTGCAGGGTCAGTTCGCCGGGGCCGCAGGCGACGTCCAGTACCTGATCGCCCGGTTTAACATGGGCGGCGTCGATGGTGTGGCTGATCCAGGGCGCGAGGAGCGTCGGGCCGAGCCGAGCATCATACTCCCGGGCGACCATTTCGAGGGCTTTTACGGAGATAGCGTCCATAGCCATCCTCCTTCTCACAAGCGGAGGTTGTCCAATGCCTGTTGGATTATCAGGGGGCGCCTTTCGGGTTGCCCCTTATCCTTGATTATGGTGTCTGCCGCCACAAACGGAAGGGCCGATCTGTAAATCTGCCAGGCCGCTTGCTTTTTTCGCAGGTGCACCGAGTATTAAGGATAGATAGCTGCTCTGATCGCCGACGAGCAATTTGCAACAGCGAAGTGCAATGAGAAATGGAGCCCCAAATGGACTTCAAAGACTATTACGCCGTCCTCGGTGTGGGGGAGTCAGCCTCTGCCGAGGAAATCAAAAAGGCCTATCGCAAGCTGGCGCGCAAGTACCATCCCGATGTCAGCAAGGAGGCCGACGCCGACGAAAAGTTCAAGGATCTGGGCGAAGCCTATGAAGTACTGAAAGACCCGGAGAAGAGGGCTGAGTATGACCAGCTCCGCAAATACGGAGCCCGTGCCGATGGCTCCTTTGAACCGCCGCCAGGCTGGCAGAGTGCGTCCGGTTTTGGCCGTGGCGGCTATACCGAAGCCGATGCCCGCCAGTTCAGTGACTTCTTCGAGGAGATTTTTGGCGGTGGCCGGCGCAGTGCCCGCGGTTTTGACACCGGCGGTTTTGGTGGTTTCCGCCAGGGCCATTCCATGCGCGGAGAGGATATCCACGCCCGGCTGCCGCTGTTTCTGGAAGAAGCGTTCAACGGCTGTGAGAAACAGGTTCAGTTCAAGGTTCACGAAGCCGATGAACAGGGCCGGCTGGTGGCCCGTAACAAGACACTCAAGGTGAAAATACCCGCCGGTATGCGGGATGGCCAGCACATCCGCCTGAAGGGGCAGGGGGCTCCGGGTGTCGGTGGCGGTGAGAACGGTGATCTGTTTATTGAAGTGGAGCTGGCACCACATCCCCATTTCACGGTGGAAGGCCACGATGTTGTACTCACCCTGCCGGTGGCTCCGTGGGAGGCGGCTTTGGGGGCCACGATAACGGTGCCTACGGTGGACTCGAAAGTGAATCTGAAAATTCCCCCCGGGTCGAATACCGGCCGCCGCCTGCGCCTCAAGGGTAAGGGCTTCCCGGGCAAGCATCCCGGTGACCTCATCGTCGTGCTGCAGGTGGTGATGCCCGAGCAGCACGCCGGCCAGGCGGAAGCCCTGTACCGGCAACTGGCGGAGGCCGAGAAGAACTTCAATCCACGCAGCCGTTTGCATGTGTAAGTGAGGGATGAGCGATGACCCCCAAGGATCAGATCATCACCATAGACGTGATTGAGCCCCAGGCAACTTTCAGTCTCCGCGAGATTTGCGAGCGGGGCCACTGCCACGCCGAGTTTGTCATCAAACTGGTCAGTTACGGAATTATCGCGCCGCTGGAGGAAACCGCTGACATCCCGCAATGGAGCTTTGACCTCGGCGCACTGACCCGCTTGCGCAAGGCCCAGCGGCTGCAGCGGGATTTCCGGATGAATCTGCCCGGGCTGGCCATGTCCCTCGAGCTGCTCGATGAGGTTGAGAGTATGCGCCGGGAGGTGGACCGGCTGAACCGGCAGCTCCGGCAACTGCTGGGGGAGTGGTAGCCGGGGAGCGGGTTACGAGTTGGTTGCCAGGCCGGGGAGGCGTTACTCCCCGGGTCACTTTTCGACACTCAGCTTGGTCAGTCAGCGTCCTGCTTTGCCAGGTTTTGCAGTTCTGCGTATATCTTCTCCGCTTCTTCCATCAGCCGACCATGGCTGCGCAAATCCCCGTTGCGCTGGGCGTGGAGCGCTTTGGTCAGTTTGTCCTCGTAGGCTTTCCTGAGTTTTTTCTGCGGGTCACTTCTTAAAAATCCGAACATCGTCAGGCTCCAGAACCTGTGGTCATTGAAGGCTTTACGTTCTGTGCCCGGTAAAGTTCACAAAATGTTCATGGAGAAATTATGGACAATTGATTATTTGGGAATAAAATCCCATTTATGAGCATGGGAAAATAATCCCAAAAACGAAAAAGCCTGGAGAAATGCAATGAAACAGAATCCTTTGGCAGTAGCGGTAAAACTCGCCGCAACCGGAACGCTCATCGGAGCCCTGGCAGCATGCGGTGGCGGCGGCTCGGGCACGGATACCACCGTGTCGGCATCCTCGGCGGGAACCAGCGTAGGGCCGGTATCGGGGTTTGGTAGCGTCTACGTCAACGGTACCCGTTTCAGCACGGATGGCAGCGTCAGCAGCGACGATGGCCTGGAACGGGAAGACCAGCTGGAAAAGGGGATGGTCGTGAAGGTCCGCGGGAGCTGGGATGACCGCGGCCAGGGCGCCGCCCGGACCATTGATTACGACGACACCCTGCGCGGTCCGCTGGAGTCAGCGAGCTGGGATGATCTGGAGCGGGTCGGTGAGCTCCTTGTTGCTGGCCAGCGGGTGCTGCTGGACGGCCAGACCGTGTTCAAGGGGGCAACTCCGGTTGAGCTGGCGGCGGCCGGTTCCGCGACCTACCGGGTGCGGGTCAGTGGCTGGCGGCTCGATGATGGTAGCTTTCGGGCCAGCTTTGTCGGGGTGAAAAGCCTGAACGACAGCTTTGACGACCAGAACGATGTCGAGGTTGAGGGTGTGGTGAGTAATCTCGACAGCCTGGCGCAGACGTTTACCCTTAACGGCCTGCCGGTGGACTACCAGAGTGCGCAATTCGATGATGACCTGTCACCGGAGGAGCTCGCCAATGGTGTGGTCGTTGAAGTCGAGGGTTACCTGCAGGGTGGCGTACTGGTGGCCGAAGAAATTGACGATGAAGACGACCTGTTTGATGACGACGACGATGTTGAAATGTCCGGAGCCATCGTCGGCGATTACGACGTCAATGCCCGTCAGTTCGTGTTGAACGGCGTTACCGTGCAGGTCACCAGCGGTACCGAATTTGATGACGGCGTCCGTGAGAGTGACCTGGTCGATGGCTTGCTGATCAAGGTCGAGGGCGAATTCCGTGGCGGTGTTCTGGTGGCCGAAGACATCGAAAGCCGGGACAGCAATGCCGGGCTGGAAGCTACCGTCAGTGAACTCAACGCCGACACCCGGACGCTTGTGGTGGGTGGTGTGCGGGTTCTGGTCACCGCCAATACCCTGATCGAGGATGACGACGCTGACGAGGGCGACCGCCTGGGCTTCAATGACCTGCGTAACGGTGATTACCTCGAAATCGATGGTATCCAGCGCGCTGATGATGGCAGCTATCTGGAAGCGCTCAAGATCGAGCGGGACGATGACGACGATGACAACTTCGAGATGGAAGGCCGTGTCGAGGCGGTTACCGCTACCGCCATTACGGTGATGGGTCTGGAGCTACTGCCCGGGAGCCTGAGCCTGTCCGGCATTACGGTGGGTAGTCAGGTGGAGATTGAATACCGTATGACGACCGGCGGCGAGTATGTGATCGACGCCATCGAACTGGAAAGCGATGACGACTGACCGCAAGGTCACGGCCAGGCCCGCCGGAATCCCCGGGCCTGGCCTTCTGGTTTTGATGCTTGCATGGGAATACAATCCCAAACATGAAAAAAACCGACACCCATCCGCTGTATCGTGCGCTGTATCGCATCCTGCGTCCGCTGGCGCGTCTCCTGCTTCGTAATGGCATTCCGTTCAGCGAGTTTGCCGAACTGGTCAAGCGTGCCTATGTTGAAGCGGCGCTGGAGGATTTCAGTGATGACCGCCGCAAGCCCACGGATTCGCGGGCGGCGGTGATGACCGGCCTGACCCGCAAGGAAGTGAAGCGTCAGCGGGAACTGCTCGCCGCCGAGCCTTCCGGCAATCAGCAGGAACCGCGAGCGGGGCGGGCGTCCCGCGTTGTCGCTGGCTGGGTCCACGATGAGGCTTTCCAGACCGGCGATGGCGTCCCGGCGGTTTTACCATTTGATGGTGCCCTGAGTTTTACCGAACTGGTCCGTCGCTACAGCGGCGACATGACCCCGCGGGCGGTGCTGGACGAGCTGCTGAGGGTGGGGGTGGTGGCAGTGGATCCGGATTCCGGCCGTATCGAACTGAGAAGCCGTGCCTATGTTCCCGCGGGGGACAGTGCCGAACTGCTCCAATACTTTGGCGAAGACGTATCAGACCTTGTGACGACCGTGGATCACAACCTGGTGGCCAGCGAGTCCGGCCGGACGCCCCTGTTTCAGCGCACGCTGACTTACAACAACATCCCGCCGGAAGTCATCAGTCGCTGGCGGGCCCACGCGGCCAGCCAGTCCCAGGCCCTGCTTGAGCAGCTCGATTGCTGGCTGGGGCCTCATGACCGGGACATTTCCGGACAGCGCCGGGAAGGGGATACGGGCCAGTCGGTAAGGACCGGGCTCAGCATTTTCTATTTTGAGGAGCCATTGCAGCCGGACGACCCGGAGCGTGGTCACTGAGCATACCCGCTTCCGGTCAGTGTGTATGCCGGTATGCCAAGGAAACCTGTTGCGGCTGCCCGCCAAGGGCGGTCATGGAGACAACCAAATGAAGCGTCAATCTCCCTTATCGCTGGTGAAACACTCGTTTACCGCAGCCACTCTTGGCGTCCTCGCGGCCTGCGGCGGTGCCGGGGGTGGCGCCACCATTGCCGATGGCGGCATCCGCGGCACCGGCGCCAGCGTGGGACCGGTTTCCGGATTCGGCAGCGTGTTTGTCAACGGGGTTCGCTTTGATACTGCCGATATCCTTAACCGGGTGGTCGACAGTGACGATGGCATCGGCTCCGAGGCGGAGCTGGCCAAGGGGATGATCCTGCGGGTCAACGGCGAGTGGACGGCCGACGGGCAAGGTACCGCTGAGAGTATGGCTTATGATGACAGTCTTCGCGGTGCCATCACCGTAACCCGCCCCTGGGATCCGGTTACCCTGAGTGCGGAGATTGCGATCTATGGCCAGACCGTGCAGATCGACCGCCAGACCGTGATCCAGGGCAAGCTGGTTGCGGATCTGGCGGATGGCGACCTGGTCCGGGTCAGTGGCTGGCGCCTGGCCACTGGTGGCTTCCGCGCCAGCTACATAGGGCTGCTGACCGGCGGCTCCGAAGACGATGTGGAGCTGGAAGGCCGGATAGATACCGCCGGTTTCAACCCGGACCAGAACCACTTCCATATTAACGGTCTGCGCATCGAGTACAGCGACGATGCCTTTGATGATGACTTCGCCGAAGCCGGGCTGGTGGCCGGACGTTTTGTGGAAGTGGAGGGCCGCATCGAGCTCCGCGACAGCGGCCCGGTCCTGGTGGCCCGGGAGATCGAGGAAGACGATGACCGCCGTTATCGTTCTGCGGCCGGTGCCGGAATCGAATTCGCCGGTCCGGTGGCCGCCGCCTACGAGGCGGCGTCGGGCACCTTTACCATCAACGGCATTACCGTAAGGATCGATGGCGATACCCGGCTCGATGACCTGACCTTGAGTGATCTGCAGCCGGGCCTGCTGGTGCAGGTGGAAGGCGATGTGCTGGACGATGGTTCAGTGCAGGCGGATGAAGTCGGGTTGCGTGAGGCCAATGCCCGGGTGGAAGGTGCTATCACCGCGGGTCCGGACCTCACCGCCATGACCCTGGAGGTGGGCGGCGTGCTGGTCCGAGTGACTGGCCTGACACTGATCGCGGATGACGATGAGACAACCCGCCTGGCGCTGGCGGACCTGCAATCCGGGCAGCAGATCGAGGTTGAAGGCATCGAACGGGAGAGCGGGGGTGAGGTCTGGCTCGAGGCGCTGAAAATCGGGCGGAATGACGATGATGACGCGGCATCCCGATTTGAGCTGGAGGGCCGGCTCGGCGATATCGATGGCCAGGGCATCACCGTGCTCGGGGTGCAGTTGCTGATTAACGGCACTACCGAGTTTGACGATGTTTCCGCCGCCGAGCTTGAGAGCGGACTGGCCAATGGGGTGCGTCCGGTGCTCGAAGTCGAGTACTATCGGGCCGACGGTGTGTACTATGCCGATGAAATCGAACTGGAAGCGCAGGACGACGACTGACCTGTACGACTGACAATAACCAACAAGGAGCAACCATGGGTGAAGCCAAGCGCCGTAAAGAAACCGGAGCGCCCGTACAGCACAGCAGGAACAAACGCAATCCGGTACTCCTTGGCGGCCTGATCGCGGCGGCTGTGGTGATCATTATTGCGGTGTTCTTCTTTACTGCCGCCCCGGAGCCCACCTCGAACGAGCTGCCGGTGGCCGCCGCCAATGCCGAGCCGTTCCCGGCCCAGCTGGATCGCTTCGGCATTGCGGTGGGGCCGGAGGATGCCGCGGTGGTGGTTCGCGAGTTTGCCGATTACCAGTGCCCCGCCTGTGGCCGCTTTGCCGAAGCGAGTCAGCAACTGAAGCAGCAATACGTTGACACCGGAAAGGTCCGCTTCGTGTACTTTGACCTGCCCCTGCAGCAGCACCAGAACGCCATGCCGGCGGCACAGGCTGCCCGATGCGCCGGCGACCAGGACGCCTATTGGCCGATGCATGACAAGCTGTACGGCATGCAGAGTGAGTGGAGCGGCTCCGGTGATCCGGTGGCCACCTTCAGCCGCTACGCCAGCGACCTGGGCCTGGATGAGCGCCGCTTTAACCGTTGCATGAGCACCGAGCTTCACCGGGAGGCGGTGGAGCAGAGCCTGCAGGTGGCGATGCAGCTGCGGGTTGCCAGTACCCCCACCGTACTGGTGGACAATGTTCGCCTGACCCGCCCCGGCTGGGGCCAGTTGTCGGCGGTGGTTGAGCGGGAGCTGGCAGCAGCCAGAGACTGAGTCCTCTGCCGCTGTCGTAGGCAGTTACCCCACCTTAACTTGAACCTCAGGTCAGGTTGGTTATCATTTGCGCCCCCGGGTGTGACGGGATCTTCGAAAGGGATCCCTGGCCACGACCAGCGGGGGCGTTTCCGTTTTTGAATCATGCTCCGGATTTACGGTCCGGTCCGCAGGAGAACTCTATGACTGACAATGTAGTGGTTTGCGCACTCTACAAGTTCGCAGTGCTGAATGATTACGAGGCACTTCGCCAGCCGTTGCTGGACCTGATGCTGGCGAAAGACGTTCATGGCACCCTGTTGTTGGCCCGCGAGGGTATCAACGGCACCATTGCCGGCAGCCGCGAAGGGATTGACGCCGTCAAGGCCTGGATTGCGGCCGACGAGCGTTTTGACGGTATCGACTACAAGGAATCCTTCGTCGATATCCAGCCGTTCAAGCGTACCAAGGTCAAGCTGAAGAAAGAAATCGTGACCATGGGCGTGGAGGGTATTGATCCCCGGCGCATCGTGGGCACGTATGTGGCCCCGAAAGACTGGAATGATCTGATTTCCGACCCCGACGTAGTCCTGGTGGATACCCGTAACCAGTACGAGGTGGAGATCGGCACCTTCAAGAATGCGGTGAATCCGGCCACCGATACCTTCCGGGAATTTCCCGATTATGTGAAGCAGCATCTCGATCCGGTGAAGCACAGGAAGGTAGCGATGTTCTGTACCGGTGGTATCCGGTGCGAGAAGTCCACAGCCTTCCTCAAGGAGCAGGGCTTTGACGAGGTGTATCACCTCCAGGGTGGCATCCTCAAATATCTGGAAGAGGTGCCGGAAGAGCAGAGCCTGTGGCAGGGCGAATGTTTTGTGTTCGACGACCGGGTCACAGTCAATCACCGGCTGGAGCGGGGCGGTTACGACCAGTGCCATGCCTGCCGGCGGCCGATTACCGAGGAAGACAAGCAGCGCCCGGAATACGAACAGGGTGTGAGCTGTCACCAGTGTTTCGAGTCGCTTACCGAAGAGCAGCGCGCGCGTTTCGCCGAGCGTGAGCGGCAAATGCGGCTGGCGGAGCAGCGGGGTGAGGCCCACGTGGGTGGTGAGGCCGTGCGGATTATCGCCGAGCGCAAGGCACGCAAGAAAGCCCTGCGGGAGCGTCAGGCCCGGCAGAGCCTTGAAGGAGAAAAGACCCGCCGCGCCAGCTGATAACCAACAGGAGATCTCATGGGATTAGGACGAGCGGTATTGATCACAACGGCACTGCTGCCAGCGATGGCGGTTGCCGAGGCCGAAGACTGGAGCGGTGAAGCCGAGCTGGGCGTGCTCCTCACGTCCGGTAACACCGAGGAAACCAACATCAACGGTCGGCTGGGCCTCAAGCATGAGGTCGAGCGTTGGCGTAACACCGGTGATTTCCGCTCCACCTATTCCGAAGGCGCGGATGAAACTACGGCGGAAAAGTACCGCGCGATCATGGAAACCAATTACAAGTTCCGTGAACGGCACTACTGGTTCCTGCGGGGTTCCCATGAGGATGACCGGTTCTCCGGCTACGACTTCCAGTCCACCCTGACCGCCGGTTACGGTAACCGGCTCTGGCAGTCCGGAGAACGGTCATTTCTCGACCTGTCGGCGGGTGCCGGTTACCGGTACAACCGCCTGGACGAGCCCAACGAGGACGGGCGCCAGGTCGAGGAAGAGGCCATCGCACGTCTTGCCGGCCAGTTCGATTTCGCCCTGTCGGAGTCAGCGCTGTTCAGCCAGAAACTGAGTACCGAGATTGGCCTCGACGAGAACAACACCATCACTGAATCTGAAACCGCCCTGCAAAGCAACATCATCGGCACCCTGTCAATGAAGGCGGCGTACCGGGTCAAGCACGTGTCGGACGCACCGATTGGTTCGGACAGCGTGGATACCGAGACGTCACTGACTCTGCTTTACGGCTTTTGAGGCAGGGCATAGGTAATGGTTGGAAACGGGCCCTGCGGGGCCCGTTTTTTTTCAGCTCACACCCGGTTGCGCAGACCGAGTTCGTCCGGATAGGGCGTCAGGTATTGCTGGGTATGCAGGTAATCCACCGGCTCCCGGCGCTGGGCCATCCGCAGCAGGGTCATGGGCACCACCAGCGGCACTTCACCCCGGTGGTAGGCTTCGATCTGTTCCACCAGCACCTTGCGGTCCTCGTCACCCAGGGCGTCCCGCAGGTAGCCCATCAGGTGCTGTAGGGCATTCACGTGGGAACCACGGCTGACGATTTTTGCCATTGCCGTCATGAATTGGTGGATGTAACGATCGGCAATCTGGGCCAACGGCTCGGATTTCAGGTCTCCGAGCATCGGGCCGAGCTCGCGATAGATTTTTTCCGAGTGGGCCAGCAGCTGGAACTTGTGACGGGTGTGGAACTCGATCAGCGCCCTGGCGCTGAGACTGGCGCCGGCGACATTCTGCATCCAGTCGTCATAGGCGAAGACCCGTTCAATGAAGTTTTCCCGCAGGGCATCGTCGTTGAGACGGCCTTCCTCTTCTACCGGCATCAGCGGGTACGCCTCCATCAGGGACTGCGCAAACATGCCGCGACCGTCACGGCTGCTGACCTGGCCCTCTTCATTGTGGATGCGGATGCGCTCCATGCCGCAACTGGGGGACTTCGCCATCAGGATATAACCGCGGAGATCAGCGAGGGTTGGCAGCACCGTGCGGATGAAGTCCTGCATTGCCGGGGTATGGTCAGCGGTACCTTTGGACTCGATCAGCCGCAAGCCGTCCGCAAACTGGCGCAGATGGATGGCCGGGCGGGGCACGCCAAGTCCGGCTTCGAGCTCCGGACATATCGAGCGGAACTGGAAGTGTCGCGCCAGCACCTGGGTGCAGAAGCGGGAGTGTTTGTGGCCGCCGTCATGGCGGACTTCCCTGCCAAGCAGGCAGGCACTGATTCCTACAGGGATTTCACTCACGAACGACACTCCGCAGTTTAAAAGCGTGGATACGTCACGGTAGTCTAAACCGATTCCCGCGAGCGGTGAAAGGCTGCCTTGGCACGCTCGCGATCCTTGTGGAAGCGGGCCTGGACTTCGGCATAGATCTGCCGGACGTCGGTGGCGAACTGCTCCACGGAAAAGTCCCGGGCGAACTGCAGCGCATTGGCTGACAACTCCTCGCGCAGCGGGTCATCCTCCAGCAGGCGGCGCACCTGTTCACACCAGGGCTCCTGGCGCTCCGGTGTCTTGAAGCCGTTGAAGCCCTGGCGGACCACGTCATCGATTCCGCTGGAGCGTACCGCAACCACCGGTAACCCTGCTGCCATGGCCTCCAGAATGACCATGCCCTGGGTTTCCGATTTTGAGGCAAACAGGAAAACATCCCCAAGCCGGTACCAGGTCGGCATTTCGTCCGGAGGCACTGAGCCCACCAAGGTGCAGCAGGCCTCCAGGCCGAGTGATTCGATTTTATCCTGCAGGCGCTGGCGCTGGTGGCCGTCACCGATCATCAGGAAGCGGAAGGGACGCCGGACCTGCTGTTTCAGCGCCGCCAGGGCGTCAATCATGAAATCGATGTTTTTCTCATTGGACAGGCGGGACACGCTGATAAACACGGTTTCATCGGTAAGTCCGAGTGACCGTCGCAGCTTGTTCACCTCATGCTCGTCGACTGCACGGAAGCGCTGGTATTCAATGCCGGTAGGTTGCACGAAGGTGGGGGTTTTGACCCCGATCATCCGCAGGTATTCCTCGGTGGAGTAGGTGGGCACGATGACCCCGTCACACTTGTTGGCAAAGCGCTTGATCAGTGCGTGGGAGATCAGGTTACGGAACAGCATGCCGGGCAGCGGCACAAAGTGGGCGTAATGTTCGAGCCGGGTGTGGTAGGTATACACCGCCGGTATGTTCAGCCGCCGGGCGCTGAACAGCCCGAGTGATCCCAGCCAGAACGGGTGGTGCAAATGGACCAGGTCCGGCTTGAAAGCCCGTACGCGTCTCTGCAGCCGTGGCAGGAAGATATTGGCGAGGCGGAATTCCCGGTTTTCACCAAACGAAAACAGCGAAGGTACCCGTACCACGTGGTCTTCCTGGCGGGGCTGGTCCTTGTAGCGGGGCGCCACCACCAGCACGCTGTTGCCCAGCGCCTGCAGACCGCGGCGCAACCGCTCAATGGAGATCGGAACACCGCCGATGAACGGCAGGTAGTTGTTGGTGAACATGGCCACCCGCACCGGTTTTTCCAGCCAGGGTGTCGGGTCGAGGTCGTAGTCCGGGTAATAGTTTTTGCCCACGAACACCACCGAGTACAGCTTGATGGCAATCACCAGGAACAGGCTGACCAGCAGGAAAAAGTTTACGTACCCCACATAGAACAGGGAGTAGATGAAGAACCACAGGCTTTCCAGAGTTTTCAGCACCGGATGCTGGCCTACCTCCAGACGTTCCAGATCGGTGCTGATGGTACCGTCACTCTTCACCGACACCTTTACGAAGTGATAGAAGCTCACGTCGTTGTTCAGCACCAGTCCGCCGGCGCCGCCGGTGGTGATGTACTGTGTTCCTTCATGGCCGGTGTTGGAATAGACCGACAGGTTGGCGGAAAACACGGCATCGATCCGGTACCGTTTGATGGCGTCCAGCAGGGCGGCGCGGAATTCCGCCGGTTGCAGGTAATCCTCGTCCCGCTCGAACAGGGCTTCTTCCGAGGCCTCCAGGGGCGGGTGGCCAATGAACAGCAGGCGCTGGCCTGACTGGTCATCCTGCAGCAGGTCGTCGAGCCAGCGGAGCTGCCATTTCCAAGGGGTTTTGCCGGTGCTGTCGAGGAAGATAAGGCGGCTGTCGCCCACCCTTACGCTGAAATAGTGCGGGCCAAAGTGATCGTAGAAGCGGTAACTGCCAAAGCTGCCGTATTCGTTGGCACCGAAGGTGAGCAGGTAGGGCATGGTCAGGTGCAGGAGCGTGCCATGCAGGGCGCGGTACTTGTCTTCACTGCCGTCCGTGACCGCATTGCCTGCCGACACCAGGAAGTCCACCCCGGAGGCGTTCAGCATGGGAATCATCTGGCGCTCGAAGATACCCACCGAGTTGTTGATATTGCCGACGACAGCAAAGCTGAAACTTTCCTTGTCGGCGGTACGCTGTTGGATCCGTTCGATCTGGTCGGTATGCAGGGCTTCAAACTCGGGCTCGAACAGGTTCAGGTAGGCTTTGTAGCCCACCAGCAGGACGACGAGCAGCATGTTGATGTAGAACAGGATCCGTAACGGGCTCTGGTATCTCATCGTGTGTCCATGGACTTTGGGGTCAGTTCCTTCTGCATCAGCCCTCTCTGCATCAGGATGAGGCCGATCAGCATCCCGGTGTAGATCGTGAGCACCCGCCAGCTGATGGTCACCAGCAGCAGGTGGCCGGGCGTGAGGATGCCGCTGAAGAAGCTGCCGAAGACACCTTCGGAGATGCCCGAGGCGCCCGGCGTTGGTGAGAAATACATGATGAATGTGGTCACCACCATCAGCCCGACGCTAACCAGATAATCTACATCATAGTCGAGACTGACCATCAGCAGCGCCGGGAAGCTGAACAGGCTGAGCAGAAACAGAAAGGTGAAGCACACCGACAGCACCACGCAATGGCGGGGGCCGTGCAGGTATTCGCCAAAACTGCGAGCGAACCGCAGCATTTCCCGTCGGGCCTTGAAGTGCCAGCGGCGGTGGCGACGCTCACCGATCAGGTGCCAGCGATGCAGGAGGTCCAGCGTGCGGGCCAGCGGACCGATCAGCCAGTGGGTGCGGAACAGCACGACGGCGAAGAATCCGAGATAGGCCACGATCAGAACCGTCAGCACGCCACCGATCCGGGCCAGCAGACGCTGGCCCTGAAGGACGTCCAGGGTCAGCAGGAATACCGGTGTCAGCGAGAAAATAAAGGCGATGGCCAGTACGGTGCGGATGGTGGTGGCGGCCGTCGCCCGGCCAATGGATACCCCGTGCTGCTGCAGGTACCAGACCTGGGCAAAGCCGCCACCGGTGGCCATGGGCGTCACGTTGGAGAAAAACAGGTTGATAAACACCAGCCGGAAGATCACCGGGAACGGCAGCCGGTAGCCAAGGGCGCGCAGGGTGTAATGAAGGCGCAGGCCATCGGCGGCGAAGTACACGGCGAGCAGGGTAAGGATGGCGAGGAGGTTTTGCGGTGCCAGCAGTTTCCAGTCAAAGGTCAGGCTACGGCCGGCAAACTGGTCGTAGACAGCATAGAGACCGGCAGCGGTCAGGGCAATGAACAGCAGGACAAACACCATGAGCCGGCCGGCCGAGGTGCGCTCGCGGTAGTGTTCGGTAGCCTGTTCCCTGGTCTGCTCAGTCATTGCATGCCCACCGTGGAGTGACAGGCAGTGTACTTGCAGGTACCGGGGGGTTGTCCAGACCTGCGGCGCCGGTTACTGACCGACGGCCTCGTCCCCGGTCAGGGATTGCTGGATCAGTTGTTTCTGGTGGTTGGCGAACCCGGTGATCTGCTTTTCCGCTTCGTCCGCATCGCGGTTGAGCACGGCCCGGGTCAGTTTCAGGAAGAACTCGCCGGTGCGGTCGAGGTCCTGGCGGTAGCGGTCCGCGCTCAGGTAATAGGCCCGGCTCACGGCGGGCTTGAAGTTGGAGAGGGCCTCCGTGAGGTAGGGGTTGCCGACCACCTCGCAGCAGGTCTCCATTACGCTGAAACTGGCCTCAACTGCGGCGGTGATGTCAGCCTTGCGGGCCTGCATCTGCTGCGTTACCCGGGCGACCGACTGTACCAATGACTCCCGGTCTTTCTCCTGCCATCGTTCACACAGCCGCCGGGCCAGCATGATCAGCAGGTGCATGTAAACGTCGTACAGCTCCGCCGCATGGCTGGCATCCAGCACCGAGGCCGAGGCGCCCTTGCGGGGTGTGATGTCGGCCAGGTGCCAGCGTTCCAGGGTGTACAGGGCTTCTTTCACCGACGCCCGACTGACTTTCAGCTCGGCTGCGATGGTGGCTTCCTGAATCCGCTCACCGGGCCGGATCTGTCCGGTCATGATGCGCTGGGCCAGGTAGTTGGCAATCTGTTCGGCAAGGGTGTTGGGTGCCTGGAATTCCATGGAGTCGCTCTGGGTATCGTTGCGCCTGCGCGAATGGCGCGAGTTTAGCACAGACTCCGGCTTGCTTACTCCTTTGACTCTTTGGCCGTCGTGACCGCCGCGCCCTTGAAATCCTTCCCTGTTGCACACAGGTATAAGGTTCAGATAACGCCAGCCAACCAGGGAAATTGAACCATGCCCAAACATTTCGAGCAGGCACTGGGCCTGCACGACGCGCCTGTTCCGGAGACCGAAGGTTACGTCTTCAACCAGACCATGATGCGGATCAAGGATCCCGAGCGCTCTCTGGATTTCTATACCCGGGTGATGGGGATGCGCCTGGTGCGCAAACTGGATTTTCCGGAGATGGAGTTCACCCTGTACTTTCTTGCCTACCTGGATGACCGCCAGGCCGCCACGGTACCGCTAGACGATGCCCATCGCACGACTTATACCTTCGGTCGCGAGGCGATGCTGGAACTGACCCACAACTGGGGCACGGAGAAGGATCCGGAGTTCAGTTACCACAACGGCAATGACCAGCCCCAAGGCTTTGGCCATATCGGAGTGGCGGTGCCGGATGTCTATGCCGCCTGCGACCGCTTCGGCAAGCTGGGCGTGGAGTTCGTCAAGAAGCCGGACGATGGCAAGATGAAAGGGCTGGCGTTCATCAGGGATCCGGACGGCTACTGGATCGAGATCCTGCAGCCGAACATGCTGGAGAAACAGCGCCGGAGCGAGTGATTCCGCCGTTTGGCGGCGCCATCACGGGGTGCCTGGCGAGGTGTCTGGGGCGGTGTCTGGCGAGGTGTCTGGCGAGGTGCCTGCGCGCTTTCCCCGGACACCGCTGTTAGAGGCCACGATCACCGCGATGGTGAGGATGATGGCGCCGCTGATGCCGGTTACCCCAAGCACTTCATCGTGGAAAATCCACGCCAGCAGCGCCACAAACAGCGGTTCCAGCGTCACGATGATACTGGACAGCGTGGCCGGTGTTGTTTTCATGGCGGTGAAAAACAGCACATACCCCAGGCAGGTTGGCACCACGCCGATGTAGCCGACCATCAGCCAGCCTTGCAGGCCCAGTGTGCCCAGCCCGCGGAAACCGCCGCTGGCCGCCACCACCGGCAGCAGGATCAGTGCTGCGGTCAGAAAACAGATGAACGCGGTGGTAAAAACCGGAGTTCCGGTGGAATTGTAGCGGCTGGTCAGGGTAAAGCCGGTATACACCAGGGCCGCCAGCAGCGCCATCAGGATGCCCGCCAGCCGGAGCCGGCCCGCGGTATCCATATCGCTGACCACCAGCATGGCCGTGCCACCGATCGCCGCGATCAGCGCAAGCACCGTTACCAGTCCTGGACGCTCACCCAGTAACGGTGCGGCCAGCAGGGCAACCATGACCGGCGGCAGGCAAAGCGAGATCAGAGTGGCAATCCCCGCCCCGGTGAGATCCACCGCCAGCAGGTAACTGCCCTGGTAGACCGACTGAAACAGCCCCAGGGCCGCCAGGGGCAGCAGGATCCGCCAGTTCAGCAGCTTGACGGAGCCACCGCCGGCGCGGCGGATGCGTCGCAGTTCTGCCACCATCAGCAGGAAGAAGAATGGCAGCGCTACCACCAGCCGTAACAGGGCCAGCGCCAGTGGCTGCAAGTCGGTATCGTTGAACAGGAATTTGGCAACAATACCCGTGGTCGCCCAGAGCAGGGCCGCCAGGGCGATCAGCAGTGCACCTCGGATCATTCAATAACCAGTACGATAAGTTCTTTGGGTCCGTGGACGCCGTAAGCCAGAGTCTGCTCGATGTCCGCGGTTTTGGATGGCCCGGAGATTAACAGCGCATTGGTCGGCATGCCAGCGGCCCAGTTCTGGGCAAGCGTGGCCTGGTGGAAAGTGGCATACAGTTCGCTGGCCTGCAGGACGGCGATATGGATGGGGGGTACCAGGCTCATCAGCCGCGGCTCAGCCACCGTCGGCCACAGAATGAGCGAGCCGGTCTCGGCAATTCCGCCGCGGGTGGAGGTGATGGCTGCATCCACCTCATTGAACAGGGTGGGCTGCCAGCTACTCACCGGCTCATCGTAGACCAGCAGATCGGGGAGGTCGTCACGGCCGGCCTCTCGCAGGCGCGTACCAAGGTCGTGTTGCCCGGAGATCAGCAAGTTGCGGGCACCCCGGCTCTGCAGGATTTCCGCCAGCCGGTCAATCCAGCCGTCGGCCGTCACCCGGTGAACCTCGCCATGGACCGACTCGATGGCTTTCTCGAACAGGTCCAGTTTCTCCGCCGTGGTCCAGTCTGGCCGTTGCAGGACCGAGAAATCCACAGCGGGTGCCGTCAGCTGGCCTCCGGCGCGATGGCGCAGGCGGTTGAGGATCGTCTCTTTGGCACTCACCGGTTGCGCTCCTTCAGTTGCTCGTGGAGGGTTTTCGGCGCCAGCTTCGGTGCGGTACGGAAGCGGGTCCAGGCGCCAAGCTGGCCCGGTTGCAGCTTGTGGAACCGGGCTGCCAGGCCGGTGCCAAACCGGTACGCCCCCGGACGGCTGTGCATCCAGCTCCAGCCCTTCCAGATCATCGCTTCTGCCCGGCCCCGCTTGGCGCCGTGGCCGGGGACTCTGGCCGGGTGCAGCTTGTCGCCATCAACAGATTCCTGCCGTAACCGTACCAGGAGGTCCGGAATCGGAATCCGTACCGGGCAGACTTCACCACAGGCGCCGCACAGGCTGGAGGCGGTAGGCAGGTGGCGGCCTTCGTCGAGTCCGATCAGGTGGGGCATCAGGATCTTGCCAATGGGGCCAGGGTAGGTGGTGCCATAGGTATGGCCGCCAACCCGGGTGTACACCGGGCAGTGATTCATGCAGGCGCCGCAGCGGATGCAGCGCAGGGTGTCCAGCAACTGGTCGTCCTGGTAGATCGACGAGCGGCCATTGTCCACCAGCACCAGGTGGACTTCTTCGGGACCGTCCAGCTCGTCTTCCTTGCGGGGGCCGGAAATCATATTGAAATAGGTGGTGATGTGCTGGCCGGTAGCCGAGCGCGTCAGCAGGGCAAGCAGGGCGGTGACGTCTTCCAGTCGTGGCACCACTTTCTCGATGCCGGTGACCGCGATATGGCAGGGCGGCACCGTGGTGGTCATGCGCCCGTTGCCTTCGTTTTCCACCAGACACAGGGTGCCGGTTTCCGCCACGGCGAAGTTGACCCCGGACACGCCAACGTCGGCGTTCATGAATTTTTCCCGCAGCTGCTGGCGGGCGCTGGCGGTGAGGTATTCCACATCGTTGGACAGGTCGGTGCCGGTTTTCTCGTGCATCAGCTCGGAGATTTCGGCGGTGTTCTTGTGGATGGCCGGCATGATGATGTGGGACGGGGTCTCATCCGCCAGTTGCACGATGTACTCACCCAGATCGGATTCCAGGGCCTCGATGCCACGGGCTTCAAGGTAATGGTTGAGTTCCATTTCCTCGGACACCATGGATTTTCCCTTGATCACGCGTTTGGCGCCACGGGCAACGCAGATGTCCCGCACGATCTGGCAGGCTTCATCACCATCGACCGCCCAGTGCACCCGGATGCCGTTTGCCGTCAGTTTCTGCTCCAGCTGCTCGAGCAGGTCCGGCAGGTTGGCCAGTGCACGCAGGCGGATATTGGCGCCAAGGTCCCGCAGCGCCTCAAGATCCCAGCCTTCGAAGGCGGCGGTCCGCTTTGCCATCAGACCATCCATGGCCTTGCGGAAGTTCTGGCGGATTTTCGGGTTGTGGATGGCGGCCCGCGCCCGGTTATGGAAATCCCGCACGTCGACCTGGTGGCCGGCGTGAACGCCTGCCGCCGGCTGGCTTACTGTCTCGCTGCTGCTCATGAGCGTTTGCCTCCCTCGCCGCCGGTCCGCTTCCAGAGGAAGCTGAGAATGTGCTGGCCGGTCATCGGCGTGCCAGCTTTTTCGGCATGGCCGGCGATATTCATCAGGCAGCCGCAGTCGGTAGTGACAAACTCCCTGGCGCCGGCATCCACCAGGGTCGTCAGTTTCTCGCTGACCATGGCGCCGGAAATCTCCGGGTGGCGGATGGCGAAGGTGCCGCCAAAACCACAGCACTCTTCCGGGCGGGCCTGTTCGGCGAGGGTGACGTTGGTCAGCTGGCCGAGCAGGGCTGGTCCGACTTCGGCGATCCCCATTTCCCGGCGGGCCGAGCATGAGGTGTGCATTGCAACGGTGGTGGGCTCGCCCAGATCTTCCAGTTTGATGTGGCAGACGTTGAGCAGAAAGTCAGTCAGCTCCCAGACCCGGCCGGCAATCTCTGCTGCGAGATTTTCGAACGGGGTATCCCGGAACAGGTCGGGGTAGTGCTTGCGCATCATGCCGCCACAGGATCCGGAGGGCACTACAATCGGCCAGTCCTGCGGGAACAGGCCGAGTTGGGCGGCGGCGACGGTGCGGGCCTCATCGTGATAGCCCGACGTGTAGGCCGGTTGTCCGCAACAGGTCTGATCGTCAGGGAAGATAACCTCGATCCCTTCCCGCTCCAGCAGCCGGATGCCGGCCATGCCGGCGTCCGGGTAGAACAGGTCTATCAGGCAGGTACCGTAGAAGTACACTTTTGAGGGCTTGGCGGGATATACCCTGATTGGATCGACCATAACGCAGTGCCGCTGTTGAGCCAGTTGGTTTTGTTATCAACTTACGATAGGCCGCGGCGTTTGGCCTGTCCAGAGGACATTTCGGGCTCGGGGTAACTCTCGGGCGCGAACCCGGTCGGTGGCGGGGACAAGCCCCGCCGGCCCGGATCACTTGATGGCAAGCCGGTCCGCATTTTTTTCGACGGTGCGGCTGCCAATACCTTTGACATTGGCCAGTTCTTCCGGGGACTGGAAGGGGCCGTTTGCCTCACGGTAGGCCACAATGGCTTCGGCCTTGCTCTGGCCAATGCCATTGAGGCTGGCGAGTGTTGCCACGTCGGCGGTGTTGATGTTGACCACGGCAGGTTCGGCGTAGGCAAAACCGGTAAACAGACTGAACAGCAAAACCAGCGTGGCGATAATCGGGGTACGTTTCATTGTTGACTCCTGAGACAGATTCCTTTCTGAGGGTGCTACTGCACACTCCATGTTGTTAAGCACGGGCGGATGCGCCGGGCGCAGGCCTGTGCGTCGATGGTTCAGGAAATCGAGCAGGTCGGAGGGCGGCTCGGGTTCGCCGGCGTTTGCGCGGCACCGATGCCGGTTAGGCAACCAGGCGGTGGTCGATCAGAAGGGCAGGCGAGGTTGGCGTCGGCAAGGCAGGCCTTGGATGCACGGAGTAGGACCACTGTCCGTGTGGTCCTGAATCCGTGGCTAACCCTGTGCCTGGTCCATCAGGCGGCGCGGTTCCTCGCGCTGTCTTCCCTGCAGTTCCTCCATGAACTCACTGTCCTGTGAGCAGTCCCCGATCCGTGGGGAAATCTTCCCTGAGCTCGCATCCATGCCAGCTGTCATCCCTGACACCAACCATTCTAGCGGGGATGCTGTGCCGAGGAATGAGACATCACCGGGGCCATCTGTGAGAGATCTCCTACAGTTATGTGCGCCATGTTCCACGATGCGGGATTTGGCGAAACGGAAGACATCCGGCCTGATTTTCCCTAACCTGAGGCCACAGATGGGACAGAGACACTTCATGATAACAACAACAGACAAGCTCAAGGTTTTGATCGCCAGCGTAATTGCGGTGGTGGTCACCGTTGGTATTGCCCGGTTCTCCTACACCCCGATGATCCCGGAAATGGTGGCGGGCGTGGGCCTCAGCCAGACGGTGGTCGGCCTGCTGGCTACGGTGAACTACGCCGGTTACCTGACCGGCGCCCTGCTGATTTCGCGGATCAGCGACATGGGGTTGAAAGTGAGGCTCTATCAGTTGGGCCTGCTCGGAGCGGTGGTGACCACCGCGTTGATGGGGTTCACCACAGAGGCGTGGCTCTGGTACCTGCTGCGTTTTGCTTCGGGGCTTAGCACCTCCACCGGAATGCTGCTGGGTGCGGGCCTGCTGATGAGCTGGCTGCTCAAGCACAACCAGAAATCCGAACTGGGAATTTTTTTCTCCGGCATTGGTCTTGGCATCGTGCTGACTGCAGTGCTGGCGGAAGTGATCCGGGAGCGCTTTGCCTGGGATGAGCAGTGGGTTATCTACGGCCTGGCTGCACTGGTGCTGTTGCTGCCGATCTGGCGCTGGACGCCGGATTACCGGGCCTGTGCCATGCCCCGCAAGACCGGCGACAACAGTGAGTCGGATCGCAGCCGGTTTATCTTCATCCTGCAGCTGGCGTACTTTTGCGCCGGTGTCGGATATGTGGTCACCGCCACGTTTCTGGTGGCGATTGCCGAATCCATGCCGGCACTGGCCGGGCGGGGCTGGCAGGTCTGGCTGGTGGCAGGACTGGCGGCGACGCCGGCCTGCTGGCTGTGGGATGTGTTTACCCGTCGCTGGGGCCACTGGTCAGCGTTGTATCTGGCCTATGTCCTCAATGCGGTCAGCATCCTGATGCTGGTGCTGGATACCAGTCTGGCCAGCGTGATGCTGAGTTCGCTGATTTACGGCGCCAGTTTCATCGGTATTGTGAGCATGGTGCTGGCCATGGTCGGGCGGGTGTACCCGGAGAACCCCTCGCGCCCCATGAGCCGTCTCACCTTCAGCTATGGCATTGCCCAGATTCTGGCGCCGGCCATTGTCGGGTACCTTGCCGACGCCGAGGGAAACTACACCAACGGGCTGTTGATGACCCTGGTGGTAATGGCGCTGGGGGTCGCTTTCGTGGCGGCCGCGCACCGCCATCAGGGTAAGGCCGGCGCGCCTGCACTCTCCGGCTGAACGGTGGTCATTCGCCCGCCAGAATCCAGCCGGCGGCCTTCTCCGCGATCATCAGGGTGGGGGAGTTGGTATTGCCGCTGGTGATGGTGGGCATCACGCTGGCATCCACTACTCGCAGGCCAGCGACGCCCCGCACCCGCAAATGTGAATCCACCACGGCCATCGGGTCCTCCGCGCGGCCCATGCGGGCGGTGCCCACCGGATGGAAAATGGTGGTGCCGATGTCGCCGGCAAGGCGGGCCAGCTCCTCGTCTGTCTGATATTGCGGCCCGGGTTTGAACTCCTCGGGCTGGTATCGGGCAAAAGCCGGCTGGCTGGCAATGCGCCGGGTCACCCGCAGCGAGTCGGCTGCCACTTTGCGGTCTGCCGCCGTGTTGAGGTAGTTGGGGGCAATGGCGGGGGCTTCCCGGGGGTCGCGGCTGCGGATGCGCACCGAGCCCCGGCTGGTCGGATTCAGGTTGCACACACTGGCGGTGATGGCGGGAAAGTTGTGCAAGGGCTGGCCGAAGGCCTCCAGACTCAGCGGCTGCACATGGTACTGGATGTTGGCGTGGTCAAACTCCGCCGAACTGCGGGTAAACACGCACAGCTGAGATGGCGCCATACTCATCGGGCCGGAGCGTCTGAGCAGGTATTCGAGGCCGATCCGGGCCTTGCCCAGTAACGAGTTGGCCATGGTGTTCAGGGTGACTGCACCTTGTACCTTGTAGACCGAGCGGATCTGCAGGTGGTCCTGCAGGTTTTCACCCACGCCGGGCAGATCGGCCACCAGCGGGATGTCAAACTCCTGCAGCAGGTCTGCCGGCCCGATGCCTGACAGCTGCAGCAGTTGCGGGGAACCGATGGCGCCCGCCGACAGGATGACCTCCCGGGTGGCCGCCGCCAGGATGTCGTCACTGCGGCCTGGTCGCCGGACCTTCACCCCGGAACAGCGAGGCAGGTCGCCATGACCGCTTGCCATGACCAGTCCCATGACCTGGCTGGAATGCCAGACGGTCAGGTTCGGGCGCCGTGCGGCACTGCGCAGGAAGGCCTTGGAGGTGTTCCAGCGCCAGCCGGAGCGTTGGTTGACCTCGAAATAGTCCACCCCTTCGTTGTCGCCCCGGTTGAAGTCCCGGGTGCGCGGCACGCCGGCTTCTGCCGCAGCGGCGGCAAAGTCTTCCAGTACCTGCCATTTCAACCGTTGCCGTTCGACCCGCCATTCGCCGCCGTGGCCATGGAAGCCGCCATGGTCCGCGTCGGCATCACCGCCGTTATCGAGGCGGTGGTGGTCTTCGTGGCGCATGAAGTCGGGCAGGCAATTGTCCCAGGTCCAGGCGTCGTCGCCGGTAACCTCGGCCCAGTGGTCGTAGTCCCGGGCCTGGCCGCGGATATAGAGCATTCCGTTGATACTGGAGCAGCCGCCGAGAGTCTTGCCGCGGGGATAGATCAGCGAGCGGCCGTTCAGGCCCGGCGCCGGCTCGGTGCGGAAGCGCCAGTCGGTGCGGGGGTTGTCGATGCAGTAGAGGTAACCCACCGGGATGTGGATCCAGTGGTAGTTGTCACGGCCCCCGGCCTCGATCAGCAGTACCCGGTTGGCCGGGTCGGCGCTGAGCCGGTTGGCCAGCAGGCAGCCGGCAGTGCCGGCGCCCACCACAATGAAGTCGAATTCAACCGGTTGCCCATGTGATTTGTTGTTGTCGGACATGGTGTTTTCCTGTGTTCCTCAGTTGGAAAGCGGCCGTTGGTCAACGGATCCTCGGGGCTCAGCCCATGATGGTCTGGCCGCCGCGGTCTGGTTGTTGTGGAGGTATCGGAGCTTGCCGGGTCAGCCATTGGTGCAGCCAGGCGAGCGCCAGCAGGGTCAGCCCCAGCCCCATGAATGAGGCGACCCGCCAGAGCCCGGTGAGGTCGGACATATCGACAAGGAACAGCTTGGCGACCACCACCAGCAGCAGGGCCATGCCGCCTTTGTACAGGGCCCGGCTGTGCCGCCAGCCGCCGCCGATAACGGCAGCGGAGGCGAGCAGCAGCCACACCGCCGAATAGGTATAGAGCTCGCCAACCGGGGTGACATTGGCCAGGCTCAGTTCACCCTGCCACAGATGGCGGATTTCCAGTGAGACGAACAGCAGCAGGTTGACACCGGCCAGCAGTCTCGCCGTGGCACCGGCGGTGCCGCGCAACAGGTAGCCGCCCGCCAGGAGTAGCAGGGTTGGTAGTCCGTAGCTGAGCAGCAGCAGGTTCCACAGCGGCGTCGTGCCGACCGGTGCGTTGCTCCACAGCGGGTTATGTGCCAGCACGACAAACAGCAGGTAGTTGCCGCCGGCGGCCGCCAGGTGCAGCCCGGCGATTACCCGGTAGAAGCGCTGCAGGTAACGGCTCATGCCCGCCCGCACCTGATAGAGCAACCCGGCACTGCCCCAGATTGCAGTGTTGAGGCTGGCTTCCAGGAAGCTGTATTCGGCGCGGAAGATGTCACCGTCATATAGCCAGTAACGCACCTCGGCGGCCAGGGTGAGCACCAGCAGGTGGGCGCCCGCGCCCTGCAGCCAGGCCTGCATCTTGTGGTTGTGGCGCAGAATCCAGGCGGCCCAGAAGGCACATAGTGTTGCGCCGCCGTAGGTCCAGAGGGACCAGTGGGTATCACTGCTGTAGCCTGGTAACCAGGGGTTGAAGGTCAGGCGACAGATCAGCACGGCCAACAGTAAGCGGATGACCCAGCCCAGCAGGGGGAGCTGGTAGTAGCGCTGGAGGGCCGCAAGGCTGATCAGCTGTGCTGCCAGGGCAAGGGTGAGCGTAGCGTTGCTGAACCAGGTGACCGCAGCCAGTGACAGGCCGAGGTGGGCGGCACTGATCAGGATCACGCTGATCAGGTCGGCCGCCTGGCGCTGCACACTGAGTTTCGCCAGTGCCAGGTAACCCAGCGCCAGCACTGCTGCCGCGCCGCCCCAGGTCCAGTCGGCGGTGAAGGCGGTAATCAGGTAATAACCCAGGGTCACCATCAACAGGGGCGCGGCGCAGCCAAGAGTGGTCCAGAACGCTGGATAGCTTGCTTTTCGCCACACCAGGGTAACCGCAACGCCGGAGTAGAGCAGCATCAGCAACACCAGCCGGGGGATCAGCAGGGCCTGGGTTTCGGCGCTGGCTGCCACGAACTGCCACCGGTCGCCGTTCCAGCTCAGCAGGGGCAGGATCACCGCCAGCGCGGTGAGGCCCAGTAGCAGGGCCGGTAATGGGTTCAGCTCGGGGCGGCGGCTGGCGGCAAGCAGCAACAGCAGCGGCATCAGCAGCAGCGTGGAATAGCTGCTCCCGCCAACCGTTTCCAGCGCCAGGGTGCTGCCCTGGGCGAGCACCAGCAGCAGTAACGCCGGAGTTGCTGGCCAATTGCGTTCGCCGTGGTTGTCCAGCAGCAGTCGCCACCAGGGCCGGCCCGCGGGTTGCCGCTGCTGGCGCAGCAGCCAGTCCTGGCCGGGTACGGCGAGGAACAGGTAGCCAAGTACCAGCAGGTAGAGCGAACGGACGCCGTCTTCCGGCGCTGTCCACAGGGTGAGCCCCCACCAGGCCAGGCTGCCACCGATCACGCCCAGCCAGAGCCAGCGGCGCTGCACATAAGCCAGCAACCACAGGGAGAACAGACTGAGAATACAGATATAGACCAGCGCGATTTCGATCCGCCCGGAGCCGGTGCTGACCAGCACCGGTACCAGGTAGCCGCCCAGCATCCCCAGCGCCGCAAGCACCGGACCGTGACGCAAGGCCAGCGCCAGCGAGCCGAAAGATACCAGTGCCATACCGCCGAAGATCAGCCCGGGTGAAACTTCCGGCAGCAACCGGAAGGCGGCGAACAGCGCGGAATACAGGATGATGCTGGCACCGCCGGCCAGAGCCGCGAAGACATTGTGCTGGCCCCGGGTCCGGCGCAGCCATTCGGCCGCCAGGTGCAGGGCGCCACCGGCGATCAGGGACAGATTGATGCGTGCTGCGGGGCCGAGCAGGCCCTCTTCGATGGAATAACGCACCATGAAGACGCCTGCCAGGCCGACGCAGATGCCCCCGAGCCAGATCATCCAGTTGTTGCGAATACTGGCATCAAGGCGCGCAGAGATCGTCCGGTGTCTGGCGGGTTCCCGCTGTGCGCGGGCACCTTGGACGGGTTGCGGAGTGGGCTTGGGAGTGGGCTTGGGAGTGGGCTGGGGAGTATCCACCGCATCAGAAGTCTTTTCCTGGGGGGCATTGACCGGGGCGCTGGTTAATGGGGCACTGGGTGTTGGCGTGCCATATGCTGCCAGCGGACGGGCTGGCTGTGCGGCATCGGGCCGCAACTGCTGTTCCAGTTGGTCAATGCGCGCGCGCAGCCGGCGCAGCTGCAGGAACGAGTGGATCCCGAGAACGGATCCTGCCAGCACGACCACCGGCAGGATTGCTAAAAACAGCCAGAGTATATCCATTAACTCACGTTTCCTTTAACTCACAGTCCGTTGCTGGCTCACAGTCCGTTGCCGGTTTGGTCCGGTGCGGCCGGATAGCGCTCAGAGCCCCGCATCCCGTACGTTCTCCATGACCACGAAGGTGCTGGTCTGGAGCACGTGGGGCAGGGCGGAGATTTCTTCCCCGAGAACCTGGCGGTATTCGGCCATGTTCCGTGTTCTCACCTTGAGCAGGTAATCGAAATTGCCGGCGATCATGTGGCACTGTTCAACGGCCGAAATCTGTTTCACCGCTTTGTTGAACGCGGCCAGCGCCCCGCTGCTGGTGTCGTTCAGGGTGACCTGGGCAAAGGCGATGTGGCTCAGCCCGAGCTTGGTCTGGTTGACCAGCGCGGTGTAGCCGGTGATGTAGCCCTGGTCTTCCAATCGCCGCATCCGCACCTGGCAGGGAGTTTTCGAGAGCCCGACACGGGAGGCCAGCTCTGTCACGGTGATCCGGGAGTTCTTCTGCAGCTCGCGGATGATGGCGTGATCGATTCTGTCCAGTTCGACCATGATTTTGTTTCCTGGCTGTCGTAATGGCTATTACGGACTTTGAATGTAACCAAAATACCTTTCCGGTGCTTCTGCGGCCAGCGCTTTGAATGGTCACGTGTTATGGCCGCGGGTGCCGGGATGGCCCCGGAGCCCCGGGATTCCTGCAAGTCAGGGGCTTGGCGACTATGCTGAGAAGACCGGATGTGCCGCCGCCGTTTTCTTGTGGTCTAAGCCATTTCGTCTAAATGTCGACAGATTCGTAGATAAAAAACAAAATATTGGCGATCAAAAAAGACAGTATGGCGGGTGTATCCGAATTCTACAGATAAATAGTCTATGTCGTTCTCGGTAGAATGCGAGCGAGACAAACAACTATGAGGGTACAACTATGAGACCGCAGCAATCAGCGACTCCCGCACTTGTCGATAGCCGCCAGGCCATTCGTGACTACTACCTGGCTGACGAATATAAGGTGATTCGCGAGTTGATTGCTGACGCCCGGTTGTCCCGGGCCGAGCGTGAGGCCATTTCCGCCCGCGCGGCGGACCTGGTGCGCAGCGTACGCAAGAACGCCAAGCCTACCATCATGGAGAAATTCCTCGCCGAGTACGGCCTTACCACCAAGGAGGGGGTGGCGCTGATGTGCCTGGCTGAAGCCTTATTGCGGGTGCCGGATAACACCACCATCCACGCCCTGATTGAGGACAAGATCACCTCCGGGAACTGGGGCGCGCACGTAGGTAAGGCGTCGTCATCCTTTATCAATTCCACGACCCTGGCGCTGCTGATGACCAGCAACCTGCTGAAGGATTCCGAGCGTCATACCGTGGGCGACACCCTGCGCAAACTGGTCAAGCGGCTGGGCGAGCCGGTGGTCCGGACGGTGGCCGGCCAGGCGATGAAGGAAATGGGGCGCCAGTTCGTGCTCGGCCGGGACATTGATGAAGCGCAGGCCGAGGCCAAGAGCTACATGGCGCGGGGCTACACCTACTCCTATGACATGCTGGGGGAGGCGGCGCGCACCGATGCCGATGCACTGCGCTACTTCGAGTCCTATGCCGCTGCCATTGATAGCATCGCCAGGGCCTGCGAGGGCGACGTGCGCAAGAATCCGGGCATCTCTGTCAAGCTGTCTGCCCTGCACGCCCGTTATGAGTTTGGCCACAAGGAGCGGGTGATGGCGGAACTCATGCCCCGTGCCCTTGAGCTGGCCAAAAAGGCTGCCGCCGCCAACATGGGCTTTAACATCGATGCCGAGGAGCAGGACCGGCTGGACCTCTCGCTTGAGGTGATTGAAGCCATACTGTCTGACCCGGAGTTGGCGGGCTGGGACGGTTTTGGCGTAGTGGTGCAGGCGTTCGGCAAGCGGGCGTCCCATACCCTGGACTGGCTCTATGCGCTGGCTGAGAAGCTGGACCGTCGCATCATGGTGCGCCTGGTCAAAGGCGCCTACTGGGACGCCGAAATCAAGCGTGCCCAGGTGATGGGACTCAGTGATTTTCCGGTGTTTACCCGCAAGGCCTGCAGCGACGTTGCCTATCTGTCCTGTGCCAGAAAGCTGGTGGGCATGGCCGATCGCATCTATCCGCAGTTCGCCACCCACAATGCCCACTCCGTTTCGGCGGTTCTGGAGCTGACCAGGACCGCGGGGCTGACCCATTACGAGTTCCAGCGCCTGCACGGCATGGGGGAGTCCCTCCACGATCAGGTGATGCAGGAGAGCGGCGTGCCCTGCCGGATTTACGCCCCGGTCGGCAAGCACAGCGATCTGCTGGCCTACCTGGTGCGTCGCCTGTTGGAGAACGGCGCCAACAGCTCGTTCGTGAATCAGATCGTCGACACCCGCATTACACCGGAGGAGATTGCCAGGGATCCCGTCGATACTGTCCTCGCGATGGGTGAGAACATATCCAGCAAGGCGATTGTGCGACCGGCAAACCTGTTTGGTCCCGGGCGCCGAAACTCCAGGGGCTGGGACATCACCGATCCGGTCACGGTTGCGCAGATCGAGGCTGGCCGCGGTGCGTTCCGTAACCATCGCTGGCAGGGTGGACCGGTGATTGCCGCCGAGGTCACCGGAGCGGAGGTTCAGCCAGTGCATAATCCGGCGAATCCGGACGACCTGGTCGGCCATGTGACCCAGGCCTCGGCGGAAGATATCGATGCCGCGATTGCCGCTGCCCGGGACGGTTTTGAGGCCTGGTCCGCCACCCCGGTTGAGGAGCGGGCGGCCTGTATCCGCAAGGTGGGTGACCTGTTCGAGCAGAATGCTCACGAGTTGTTCGCGCTGACCACCCGGGAGGCCGGCAAGTCGCTGCTTGATGCCATTGCCGAGATCCGCGAAGCGGTGGATTTCTCCCAGTTCTATGCCAACGAAGGGCTGCGTTACCGGGACAGCGGAGCCGCCCGTGGCGTGATGTGCTGTATCTCGCCGTGGAACTTCCCGCTGGCGATTTTTGCCGGCCAGATCCTGGCAAACCTGGCGGCTGGCAACGCGGTGGTGGCCAAGCCGGCGGAACAGACCTCGTTGCTCGCCATTCGCGCGGTGGAATTGATGCACCAGGCCGGTATTCCGAAGGCGGCGATCCAGCTGCTGCCGGGCACCGGTGCCACCGTCGGTGCCGCACTGACCTCGGACTCCCGCATTGCGGGTGTGTGCTTTACCGGCTCGACTGCAACGGCGCAGCGCATCAACCGGGCGATGACCGAAAACATGGCGCCGGATGCGCCGCTGGTGGCGGAAACCGGTGGTCTGAACGCGATGATCGTGGATTCCACCGCACTGCCCGAGCAGGTGGTGCGGGACGTGCTGGCGTCCTCGTTCCAGAGTGCCGGCCAGCGCTGCTCCGCCCTGCGCATGCTGTATGTGCAGAAGGACATTGCCGGACACTTGCTGGAAATGCTCTACGGCGCCATGGAAGAGCTGGGCATCGGCGATCCCTGGCTGCTGTCCACCGATGTGGGGCCGGTGATTGACGAGACCGCGAAGAAGAAAATAGTCGACCACTGCGCGAAGTTTGAAGCGAATGGCCGTCTGCTGAAAAAGCTGCCGGTGCCGGAGAGCGGGCTGTTTGTCTCGCCGGCAGTGTTGAGTGTGAGTGGCATCGAGGAGCTGGAAGAGGAAATCTTTGGCCCGGTGCTCCATGTTGCAACCTTCGAAGCCAGGGATATCGACAAGGTGGTGGATGCCATCAACGCCAAGGGCTACGGCCTGACTTTCGGTATTCACAGCCGCGTGGACCGCCGCGTCGAACGTATTGCCAGCCGCATCCGGGTAGGCAATACCTACGTCAACCGCAACCAGATCGGTGCCATTGTGGGCTCCCAGCCCTTCGGTGGCGAGGGCCTGTCGGGTACCGGCCCCAAGGCGGGCGGACCGCAGTATGTGCGCCGCTTCCTGCAAGCGGCGACGGTTGAGCGCGCGGCGGAAGCCGGCGCCCGTGCGGTGGACGGCAAGGCGTTGCAGAAACTGCTCGGCAAACTGGATGCGCTCGCCGCACCGGCACCGGATGCCCGTCTGGCGGCACTGGAGCCGATCTTCGGTAAGGTGCCGGCGCCGCTGGATGCCCATCCGGAGGACATGCCGGGGCCGACCGGCGAGCTCAACCGGCTCTCCAACCATGCCCGCGGTGTGGTGCTGTGCCTTGGCCCGGATCAGCAAACCGCGCTGGAGCAGGCTGCGACGGCCCTGTCACAGGGCAACAAGGTGGTGGTGATTGCGCCGGGCGTTGAGGATACCGTTAACCGCGCCGCCATCGCCGGACTGCCCATCGTGGGCAGTGACGGCCTGCTGGTGCCCGAGGCACTGGCGACGGTAACCGGTTTCGAGGCGGTGGTGAGCTGTGGCGAGCCGGCGTTACTGCGGGAGTACCGCCAGGCGCTGGCACAGCGGGACGGCGCGTTGCTGCCGCTGATTACCGAACACACTCTTGACCAGCGCTACGTCATCGAGCGCCACCTGTGTGTCGACACCACGGCTGCGGGCGGTAACGCCAGCCTGATTGCCGCCTCGGAATAACGCGGCGGCGGTTGTTGACGAGCGGGGACAGACCGAAGGTCAGTCCCCTTGGGCGGTGATGTGCTGGGGACTGACCTTCGGTCTGTCCCCGGTATTCCTGCGCCCCGGGGATTGCAAACGCCATCGCAGAGTCGGATAGTTCAGGGTCAACCTTTCAGCGCTACCGGGTTCCGCACCGGTATCCGGTAGCCGCCAACTTCCGCCAGCTGAGTGAGCCCCCGAAATTGTTAGCCCTGAATGTCCACCTGTTGTCTGCCTTTATCCCGACGTTCTTCATGGTTTCCATCACCCCCGGCATGTGCATGACGCTGGCGCTGTCCCTGGGTATTACCATCGGTGTGCGGCGGGCCATGTGGATGATGGTGGGGGAGTTGCTGGGTGTCGGCCTGGTGGCCACCGCATCGGCGATCGGCGTTGCTACCTTCATGCTGCAGTACCCGACGGCTTTTACCGTGTTCAAGTATGCCGGCGGCGTGTACCTGGCCTGGCTGGGGCTGCAGATGTGGCAGTCGCGGGGCAAGATGGCAATGCCGGAAGAAGACACCGCACCGGTGCTGAGTTCCAGGCTGCAACTGGCGTTGCAGGGTTTCGTGACCGCCATTGCCAACCCCAAGGGCTGGGCTTTTTTTATCGCCCTGCTGCCTCCGTTTATTGACAGTACCTTACCCATGGCCCCCCAGCTGGCGGCACTGGTACTGATTATTCTCGGGCTGGAATTCCTTTGCCTGCAACTCTATGCCCATGGCGGCCGCACCCTGCGGCGGGCCTTGCAGAATGGCGGTGGTGTGCGGGTGGTTAACCGGGTTGCCGGCAGCCTGATGGTGCTGGTAGGCGCCTGGCTGGCCTTCGGTTGATCCGCTACCCGGCACGGGGTGGCGGAGATGTAATGTGCGGGTAAGGACGCCAGGGCCGCCGGCATCTACACTGTTGGAACAGGTGCAGACGATCTTTCGTGAGTCGCTGTCTGCCGGGAGAGGAAAATGGCAAAACATGTCAAGGTAACATCTCTGGTCCTTATGCCGGTTCTTGCGCTGGCCCTGGCCTCGGGCGGTGTACTCCGGGCCGAGGAGACCGGGGATTCGTCGGTCGAGACCCTGCAGGAGGAAACCCGCGAGCTGGGCCAGGCGCTGCAGTCCTACGGTGCCGAGCAGAAGGATCAGGCCGAGGATGCGATCAACCGGACGCTGGATGCGATCGATGCCCGTATCGAGACCCTGGACAAGGAACTCGAGGAGAACTGGGACGACATGAGTGAGCTGGCGCGGGAACGCTCCCGTAAAAGCCTGGAGTCGTTGCGGGAACAGCGGGCTCGGGTCCAGTCCTGGTACGATGAGCTGAAAGCCAGTTCGGCGTCGGCCTGGGAACGGGCGCGACAGGGCTTTTCCGAAGCCTACGAGGCCCTGTCAAAACGCTGGAATGAGGCGGAACAGCAGATCGAGCGGGATTCGGACAAGCGCAACAACAGCATCTGACCGGGGTGGCGCCCGCCCCGCGGGGAGGTTATCGGGGAGGGAGTGATGCGGACCTTGCTGATCATTCTGGCGGTACTGTTTGCGGCGTTGTTCGTGTTGGTCCCGCTACTGGAGAAATTTTCGCCCAAAGGCAAGCCGCAAGACTATCGCAGGCTGAGCCGGTTTATTTTCCCGCTGCTGGCCCTGCTGATCGTCTTGCAGCTTATCGCCTACTATTTTTTCTGATGCTGCTGTAGCCTCAGAAATGCACCACGTGCGGATGAACCAGGCGCTCAAAGTCCTGGTAGCTCATCTGCATCACCTCATCGTGACTGCCCGCATTGAAGGAAATCTTCTCGTCCCGCCGCAGGTGCTCGTTGACGAAGACTTCCATGTTGTACAGATTGCCAAACGGTGGCATCGCGCCTACTTCACAATCCGGAAACGCGGCGAGCATTTCGTCTTCCGTTGCCAGTGCCAGGTTCTGCTCGCCGAGCGCCTGTTTCAGCTCGTCAAGGTGCACCCGGTCTGTCGACGGCATGACGGTCATCAGCATCCGGTCATTTGCCTTGATCAGAACGGTCTTGGCAAATTCGCGGCCCGGTGTGTGGGTGGCCTGCGCGGTTCGCATGGCATCCGCTGTCGGGACATGTGGCTTGGTCTGGTACAGCACCTGGTGGTTGTCCAGGTAGCTGCGGAGTTTCTGGCTGATCATGGCGTGGCCCTCCATATGACGTTTTTCGCAACCCGGTTCAATGGAAGTATGGCTGTTCGCGACTGGATTGTAGGATCAATCGTTTATCAGGAAATGGCGGAAGCTCCCTCTGACTATAAGCCCGTCGGGCTTCGTTTGAATTTGTAACCGCCCTCTGCGGCCGGGCGGGGAACCGGTCACCGGCAGCGCCCGACGTGACCGGTGTTTCCAATGTTTTTTAATGCAAAAACATAGCCTTGCTGGCTGATGGCCAGACTGAATTCATTGTGACCTTTCGTGGCATTGAGTGCGCTTTTGTAAGCGTCAAATTGTTGACGAATTGCGTGTCAAAAAGCAGATGTACTGCTCAAAAAACAGCCGCCCGGAGATCTAGGATTTTTGTACCAAAACTGAGATCCGGTACGAAATCATGTCTTCGAACGTCAAGAAACGCGTGCAGCAGGGACTGCTGACCCTTCCTCTGGTCGCCTTTATCTCCGGGTGTGGTCTGGCCGGCAGTAGTGCCGACAGCAGCACAGACAACCGGATGTCGTCCCAGACTGCGGCAACCGACCAGCCCGAGGTTCGCGTCGCCGGCGCGGCGGTGAAGGGGGTGATCCGGCAGGGACTGGTAACTGCCAACCGACTGGTGTCCGACAAGTCCGGAACCTATCAGCTCGACCGTCTGGCCGCAAAGCCGGTCCGTACCGACAATGATGGTCGCTACGAGCTGCGGCTGCGGGGCCAGGCCGAAGGCTGGGCGCTGGTAGAGCTGACCGCCGATGCCAGTACCCGGATGGTTTGTGATGTAGTCCCTGCCTGCGAACAGGCCAGCGGAGAAACGGTGGCGTTTGGCCAGCCCTTCCAGCTGGATAGCGCCATTGTGCTGCGGGGCGCCGGCGACCTCACCCGGGACGCAATCTATCTGACCCCGCTGTCGCAACTGGCCATTGCACTGGCTGAGCGTGCCACCAACGGTTACTCCCCGGAATCCCTGCAGGCCGCGTACCAGACGGTTGAAAACTGGTTCGGACTCAGCGCCGGTGCCCTGCGGCTGGCACCGCCGGACCTGACGCAACTCGATCAGGCGGGTGATGTGTCCGCCGATGCCCTGCAGGTTGCGGTGATGAATGCGGCGTTCCTCGCAGTTGTGAATAACAACGCCAGATGGTCATCCCTGGGTGATGTGCTGGATGACATGGCGGGCCAGATTACCCAAACGGGACAGCTGGCGATTCTGGGTGATGGCAGTAACCTGGCGCTGTCGGACATCCTCGCGGCGGCTGCCGTGCAGGCCTCCGATCTGCAACAGACCGTGGCGTCCGGGACCCTGAGCCAGAAACTTGTCATTGTCGAATACCGTAATGTGCAGCGCTTCAAGACGATTGCCGGTGTTTATGGTACCGACGGCAGCACCGTTGCCGACGGTTCCGGCACGACCGGCGCTACAGGTGATACCGTGGCGGGGCTGCCCGCCAACTCCGCCCTGCTGAGCTGGCAGGCGCCGCTGACGCGGGAGAACGGGGTCAGCCTGAGCATGGGGGAGATTGCCGGTTATGAGGTGGGCTATGGCCCGTCACCGGACAACCTCAGCCAGAGCCTGGCAATTGGTGACGCCTATGTGGATGAACTGCTGATTGACGAGCTGTCCGCCGGCACCTGGTACTTTGCGGTCCGTACCCTGGATACCGAGGGCAACCGCAGCCGCTGGTCAGAAGTGGTCAGCAAAGTCATTTCGATCTGACGGTGATAACGGGGTGGCCGGACGGGTATAATCCCCGGTCCGGCCCTGGCATTGCCTGGCCGGTCTGTGCTGCCTAACCCATCGTCAGGAAACCGGCCAATGAGTATCGTCCCGTTTGAAGCGCTGGCCTGTCCCCTGGACGGCGTTCCCCTCCACCGTGAAGGTGCGGCCTGGCGCTGTGCCGGTAATCACAACTTTGATATTGCCCGCCAGGGCTATGTGCATCTGCTGCCCGTGCAGAACAAACGCTCGCGGGAGCCGGGCGACAGCAAGGACATGGTCGCGGCGCGCCAGAGCTTTCTGGATGCCGGCTATTACCAGCCGATTGCCGATGCGGTCGCCCGGGCCGCCCTCGAGGGCGTTTCACCCGGGAGCACGCTGGCTTGCCTGGACGCCGGCTGCGGAGAAGGTTATTACCTGCGCCGCCTGGCTGCGGTGGCCGGTGACAGTCATACCCTGGCGACCCTCGGTCTCGATATTTCCAAGTGGGCGGTGCTGGCGGCGGCCAGGCAGGACAGGCGGCCGAGCTGGGTGGTGGGCAGTAATGCCAACCTGCCGGTGCTGCCGGCCTCCCTTGACCGCATCCTGTGCCTCTTTGGCTTTCCGGTCTATTCCGAGTTCGCCCGCGTTCTCCGGCCGGGTGGCAAACTGCTGCAGGTGGACGCCGGTCAGGATCATCTCCGCGAACTGCGGGAGATCATTTATCCCTCCGTCAGGGAGGACTCGAAGACAATCACCCGGGCCCCCGACGGTTTTCGTCGTGCCGGCACGGAAGACCTGCGTTTTACCCTGCACCTCGCGGGCGCCGGACCGATCGCCGATCTGCTGGCGATGACCCCCCACCTCTATCGCGCCAGCCCGGAGGGGCGGGCAAGGGCGGCCACCCTCGAAACTTTGTCCGTCACTGTCGATGTTTGCCTGCAAATCTTTGAGCGCTGTACCTTGACGGACTGATCGCCCATCCACTGTGCCACGGGGAGCTTCCCGGCCCATTATGCCTGCTGTCTTCTACGCTTACGCTGTTCCTGCCCTGTTTGTCTGGTTGTGGAGTACCGGGTTTATCGGTGCCAAGTACGGGCTGCCCTATGCCGAACCGTTCACCCTGTTACTGATCCGCATGCTCAGTACGCTCGTGCTGCTGGGTGGGCTGGCCTGGCTGATGAAGGCGCGGTGGCCCGGCTGGCGTGGGGTTGGCCACACCGCCATTACCGGGCTGCTGGTGCATGGCTGTTACCTGGGCGGGGTGTTCTACGCCATTGATGGCGGCATGCCGTCCGGGATCGTGTCGCTGATCGTGGGCCTGCAGCCGCTGGTAACGGCATTGGCAGCGGTGCTGGTGCTGGGGGAGGCGGTGGCCGTGCGGCAATGGACAGGGCTGATACTGGGGTTATGTGGGGTCAGCCTGGTGCTCGCGGAGAAACTGGGCAGCCCGGGGGAACTGGGCGGCTTTCCGCTTTGGACATTGATGGTGGCGCTGCTGGCGTTGGCAGGCATATCGCTGGGCACGGTCTACCAGAAAAAGCACGGCGGGCAGATTGGCCTGCTGACCGGCACCTTCATCCAGTACACCGCGGCATCGGCGCTGTTTGCCCTGGGGGCTTTCACCCTCGAGACCCGGGAGGTCGTCTGGGCGCTGCCCCTGCAGTTATCCCTCGCCTGGCTGGTGCTGTTCCTGTCGGTTGGTGCCATCCTGTTACTGATGTGGCTGATCCGTCGCGGTGCTGCCTCCCAGGTAGCCAGCCTGTTCTACCTGGTGCCGCCGGTAACCGCCGTCGAGGCGTTCTGGCTGTTTGACGAGCGGCTGGGCTGGCTGGCAATGCTCGGTGGCGTGTTGTCGATCATCGGCGTGGCGCTGGTGGTAACCCGGCCCGCCGGACGGCACTGAGCCAGGCTCAACCGCTGGTCGTGAGGCAGTAACGGCGCTCCGGCCGCCCAACGCTGCCGTAACTGACGTCAGCGGTCAGTTCGCCGGTTCCCACCAGGTATTCCAGGTAGCGGCGGGCGGTGGTCCGTGAGGCACCCATGGCGGCGCCAACGTCTTCGGCACTCCAGTGGCCGCCCTGGCTCACCACCTCGCGAATTCGATCAAGCGTCAGGCTGTCGATGCCTTTGGGCAGGCGCGGCGGAAGTTCCGCAGTGGCGTCGCTGCCGCCCCGCGGCAGCAAGGCATCCACCTCCCGCTGGGCGACCTGGCGCAGAGTGGAGAGGGTTTCCAGGTGGGTGCGGTAACGATCGACCGCCTCCTGCAGCCGTTCGAAGACCAGTGGCTTGAGGATATAGTCGAAGACCCCGCCGCGCAGGGCACTGCGCAGGGTATCGACTTCTTTGGCGGCGGTGATCAGGATGACGTCGGTGGCGCTGTCGCTGGCCCTGAGTTCCCGCAATAACTCCAGACCGTTGCCATCCGGGAGGTAGACGTCCAGTAGCATCAGGTCCGGGGCGAATACCTCGGTCAGGTCGCGGGCATCGGCCAGGGTATGGGCAATGCCGCACAGTTCCACCGCATCCAGGCGTTCGACGAAACGGCGCTGGATTTCGGCGATCTTGCGGTCATCCTCGACGATCAGAACTCGGATCGGTGTCACACGGTGGCCTCTTGCTGTGGTGTCTTGGGCAGGTACAGGGTAAACCGGCTACCGGCCGGCTGCAGCTTCTCGACGGTTACCGAACCTCCCCAGCGGTTGATGAACTGCTGCACCAGAAACAGCCCGATGCCGTGCTGTTCTCCCGGCTTGGTACTGACGCCCTTTTCGAAGATATGATCGTGCAGTGACTCCGGCACGCCCGCGCCCTGGTCGTCCACTTCAAAGATCAGCTCCTGGCCCAGGTCGGTCATGCTGAGGTGTACGGTGCCGCCCTCGCCATGATGGCGGCGGGTCGCTTCAAGGGCGTTATCAAGCAGGTTGCCAAGCACGCTGACCAGCTGGTCACGGGGCAGCTGTGGCGGAAGGTCCGCCATCTGGCTGCCCGGATCAATCTCCAGCTTCAGCCCCATTTCCCGCGCCCGGTTGTATTTGCCCAGCAGGCAGCCGGCAATCACCGGGTCGGGGACGGCGTCGAGCAGCAGGTGGAGCAGGGCCTGGTGGTCGCTGACCTCGCTGCCGATCAGGGCCAGGGCCTCTTCGTTGGCGCCGAGCTGGATCAGGCCGGCAATGGTGTGCAATTTGTTGGAGTATTCGTGGGTCTGGCTGCGCAGGGTGTCGGCGTATTGGCGGATCCGGGTGAGCTGGCGGCTGACCTGGTCTACCTCGTCCCGCAGGCGGAAGCTGGCGACCACCCCGATAATCTCATTGCCCTGGCGCACCGGAAGCCGGTTCACGATCATCTGGCGGCCATGTAACCAGACTTCCCGGTCGAAATCCGGGATGCCGGTCTCCAGCACCGACTGCAGGTCGCTTTCGGGCAGCACCTCCTGCAGCGGGCGCCCCACCATCGGGGTGTCGGGCTGCAGGCCAAGGGTTTCCAGCGCGGTGCGGTTGACCGTGGTGATGACGCCTTCCCGATTGATGGCGATGATCCCCTCCCGCACCGATTGTAGGGTGGCGGCCTGCTCCTCGAACAGGCGGGCGATCTGTTCCGGTTCCAGGCCAAAGATCGCCCGCTTGAAACGGGCCGCAATGGCTATGGCTGCCAGCACGCTGAACAGCAGCATGACCCCGACCACTCCGTACAGCACCAGGTTGTAGCGCTGGATCCTGGCCTCAACCTGGTCCACGCCATAGCCAACCGAGACAATGCCGACGATCTCACCACCCACCAGGTCTGTTACCGGGGCCTTGCCGCGCATGGAGTTGCCAAGACTGCCGCGGGCCAGTGCCACATAAGCGTCACCATCCTGCAGGGCGCGTTCGCCATAGTCACCGTCATCGTCGGCCATCGAATGGCCAATCCGGCCCGGGTCCGGGTGGGCCAGGCGAATCCCGTTGTGGTCACCGATCACGATGAACAAGGCTTCGTTGGTGCTGGCCAGGCGTCCGGCCAGATCGTTAAGGCGGGTGATATCCCGTTGCTGTATTCCGGCAATGACCGCCGGACTGGCGGCGACGGTCTTGGCGACCATCAGGGCGCGCTGGCCAATCTCGTCGTACAGCGATTCGCTGAGGTAGTAGCCGGCAAAGGCGCCAATGAGACCGGTCTGCAGGGCGCTGACCAGTCCCAGGGTGAGAATCATGCGGGTCTTGAGTTTGAGCTTATGCAACACGGCCGTCGGGGCAGTTCTTGTGGTTAGTCGTTCAGGGTAAATCAGCCGGCGGGGATTTGCCCGTGAACTTTATGCCCAAAACGCAGCAAAAGGCCTTTATACGCAATACGCCCACAAGCTTCATGGCCGGCTGGTCAGCTTTTAACCTGTTTGCTGAATCCTGCCGGTGCCGTCTCCCATCCCTGAATGCGGTCTGGTGGAGATCACAACAACAAGCGTGAGGTAACAACAATGTTGATCAAACGAACCCTGTCTTTTGTGGCCGTGGCCGCTTTCAGTATGTCTGCCATGGCCTGGCAACCGTCCGGAAAAGTAGAATGTCTTGCCCCCGCCGATCCCGGTGGCGGTTGGGATTTTACCTGCCGCAGCGTGGGTAACGTGCTCCAGCAGCTCGGCCTGGTGAGCGGCAGCGTGCAGACCGTCAACATGGCGGGAGCCGGCGGTGGCGTGGCCTACGCCCATACCGTGAGCAAGCGCGCTGAAGACAACAAGCTGCTGGTTGCCGCATCCACCGCCACCACCACCCGTCTGGCCCAGCGTCAGTTCCCCGGCATGGACGCTGATATGGTGACCTGGGTCGGTGCCCTGGGGGCAGATTACGGCATCATCGCGGTGGGCAAGAACTCCCGTTACCAGAACCTGACCGAGCTGATGGCGGCGGTAAAGGCCAATCCCAAGTCGGTCAAGTTTGCCGGCGGTAGTGCCCGTGGTGGCTGGGATCACCTGAAAGTGCTGATTGCCGCCAAGGCGGCCGGAGCCGGCAAGCTGCCAGCCATTCCCTACCTGTCCTACAACAACGGTGGCGAGGCCATGACCCAGGTGGTCGGGGGCCAGGTGGACGCATTCACCGGCGATATCTCGGAAGCCACCGGTTTCATGGAATCCGGTGACCTGCGGGTACTGGCGGTGCTGGCCGAAGAGCGCCTGCCGGGCCAGTTCAGCGACATTCCGACGGCCAAAGAGCAGGGTATTGATGCTGTCGGCCCCAACTGGCGCGGTTTCTACATGCCCAAAGGCGCCGACGATGCGGCGAGGGAGTATTGGGTCGACGCCGTTGATACCCTCTACGCCAGCGAAGAGTGGAAGCAGGTGATGAAGAGTAACGGCCTGATTCCCTTCCATCCGCCGGCTGACGAATTCGACAGCTTCGTCCGTACCCAGGTGCAGGATATTGAGAACCTGTCCCGTGAAATCGGGTTGCTGAAATGACCAGTCTCGGTGATCGCATTCTCGGACTCGGTCTGCTGGTTCTCGCTGTCGCCTATGGCTGGGCCGCCCAACAGTGGCCCGAGCCGTTCGGTGGCGCCGAGGCCGTGGGCCCGGACACCTTTCCCACCATCCTGGCGGTGGTGCTGGTGGCGGGCAGTCTTTACCTGATGATCAAGCCGGATCCCGACGCCCGCTGGCCGCTTGGCAAATCGGCGCTTGAGCTGGTGGTTTCCCTGGTGGTGCTGGTGGTCTATGCGCTGCTGCTGGAGCCGCTGGGCTTCGTCATCGCGACCACACTGGCGGTTGGCACTCTCAGCTGGCGGATGGGCGCCGCGCCGCAGCGGGCCTTTCTGACCGGGCTGGTCAGCGCCGTAGTAGTCTTTGTGCTGTTTAATTATGGTCTGTCCCTGAGTTTGCCGGCCGGCCTGCTGGAGGTGAACTGATGGAAACCCTGGGCTTTCTCATGGAGGGGTTTGCCGTAGCGCTGACCCCCTACAACCTCATGTTTGCCCTGTTCGGGGCGTTTGTCGGCACCCTGATCGGTTGTCTGCCGGGACTGGGTCCGGCCAACGGCGTCGCCATCCTGATTCCGCTGGCCTTTACCCTCGGCCTGCCGCCGGAAACCGCGATGATCCTGCTGACGTCGGTGTACGCCGGAGCCATGTACGGCGGCCGGATCTCGTCGATCCTGCTGAACATTCCCGGCGACGAGCCGGCAATGATGACCTGCCTGGACGGCTACCCGATGGCGCAGAAGGGGAGGGCGGCCGACGCCCTGGCGGTGTCCGCCATTGCGTCGTTTACCGGTGGCCTGATCGGGACGATCGGCCTGATCATGCTGGCGCCGGTGCTGGCAAGGTTCGCCCTGACGTTCGGTCCGGCGGAATACTTCGCCCTGTTCCTGCTGGCGTTCGCCACCCTTGGCGGGATTACCGGCAAGAACCCGATGAAGACGGTGATTGCGGCCACCCTGGGTATCATGGTTGCCACCGTTGGTATCGATATCTCCACCGGCACGCAGCGTTACACCTTCGGTATCCTCGAACTGTATGAAGGTATCGATTTCATTCTTGCCATTGTCGGCCTGTTTGCCATCTCGGAACTGCTGTTCTTTGTTGAGTCCCGCCTCGGCAAGGGGCGCAAGAGTGTCCAGATCGGCAAACTGACGCTGACGCCGAAAGAGCTGATCAGTACCGTTCCAACCCAGTTGCGGGGCGGTGTACTGGGCTTTATTGCCGGTGTGCTGCCGGGTGCGGGCGCCTCGCTGGGCAGCTTCATCAGCTATACCCTGGAGAAGCAGATCCTCGGCCGCAAGGCCCGCTTCGGCGAGGGTGACATCCGGGGTGTGGTCGCACCGGAAGCCGGCAACAACGGCGCCTCCTCCGGCGCCCTGGTGCCCATGCTGACCCTGGGCGTGCCCGGCAGCGGCACCACCGCGGTACTGCTGGCGATGCTGATCTCCCTGAACATCACGCCCGGTCCGCTGATGTTCACCCAGAATGCCGACATTGTCTGGGGCGTTATTGCGGCGTTGCTGGTGGGTAACGTGCTGCTGCTGTTGCTGAACATTCCCCTGGTGGGTTTCTTTGTCCGGCTGCTGTCGATTCCGCCGATGTACCTGTTGCCCATTGTGACCATGGTTGCCTTCGTCGGTATCTACTCTATCAGCCACAGCACCTTCGACCTGTACTTCATGGTCGCGTTCGGGGTGGCCGGTTACCTGCTGCGCAAGCTGGAGATTCCGCTGGTGCCGATTATCCTCGGCATGCTGCTGGGGCCGGAAATGGAGAAGAACCTGGGACACGCCCTGGTGCTGTCGGACGGGGACTGGAGCGTGCTGTGGTCCAGCCCGCTGTCGATCACCCTCTGGGGTATTGCCGCTCTGGGCCTGGCGTTGCCGTATCTGGTTGGCCCCTTGCTGCGCCGCCGCATGAACGCAGCAATGAAGGAGAGCCCGGTCAGCGACTGATCGAATGATAACCCTGACGATCTGCGGTTAATCTTTGGCCGGGTGGCGACACCCGGCCTTTTTTGTGCCGGTTCTAGACGGGTGAAGTGCTGGTTGGGGCGCAGTGGTGTTCCAGTGTGGTGCCGACCGGATCGGCTGCCGCCACCGAGGCGACTTCCGCCGCGGTCAGTTCGCGATACTGTCCGGGCTGCAACCCGGGGTCCAGCCGGATCCCGCCCATGCTTTCCCGGTGCAGCGAGGTGACGCGGTTACCGACCGCATGGAACATGCGTTTTACCTGGTGATAGCGGCCCTCGTAGATGGTCACCCGGGCCTGGCATTCGGCCAGCTGTTCGATATGGGCGGGGGAGGTCCTCAGTTGTTCGTACTCGAACCAGATGCCCTCGGCGAAGCGCCGGTGGGCCTCCGCGGTAATCGCGGCCCCGGTGGTCACGCGATAGACCTTGGGAATTTTGATGCGGGGTTCGGTAAGCCGGCGCGACCAGTTGCCGTCATTGGTGACGATCAGCAGGCCGGTACTGGCACGGTCCAGACGGCCACCAATGTGCAGGCCGGCCCGCAGTTCGGGGGCAAACAGGTCCAGAACCGTGGGGTGGGTGTCGTCCACCGTGGCGCTCAGGTAGCCAGCCGGTTTGTTGAGCATCAGGTAGCGGGCCGGGGCAGCATGACGGATCACCGCACCGTCGACGGTCACGCTGGCGAACCGGTCGACCTCCTGTTGTGGCTCGCGACATACCTGCCCATTGACCGTGACC